>Ga0068713_1000492_pt1 | contig 72515 bp, 53 predicted proteins | sample MTBAKSrepl2MetaG_FD_62223 | JGI IMG/M metagenome (GOLD analysis project Ga0068713, IMG submission 62223) | Enrichment culture microbial communities om Arthur Kill intertidal strait, New Jersey, USA, that are MTBE-degrading - MTBE-AKS2 (Arthur... | ecosystem: Environmental > Aquatic > Marine >... | reverse complement strand
CCGAATCACCTGCTCGGGATTATGACGCTTTCGTTTGACCATCTTCGAGCCTCCTTGGCCTCCTCAGCCATCTTGAGACTCTCATTATACCTGGACCAGTTTACGGGGGGCAGACCACCGTGACTGGTGCGGCGCTGTTGGTTATCTCGATTCTGTTAGCCATTCCGATTCTAGTGACCTATTCGGAAACTGGGTTGGTGCCGCGCTTTCCAACGGCTATCTTATGCACTGGGCTAACCCTACTCGCCTTTCTTAGCTTTACCTCCGGCTTGATCCTGGACACGGTTACCCGCGGACGTCGTGAAATGAAAAGGATGCGATATCTGGAAATTCCCGTGGTGGTTGCAGATCATGGTGAGAGCCAATAAGACATTATTGGCTGGACTTACAGCAAAAAACTATCATACAATTCCTTGCGGTCAATAGCGATTATTTGATGGTTCCTCCTTCCTTAAGGGAAAATGTCCTTGACCCTGATAACAACAAAAGGACCTTCCTTAAAAGAAGCCTTTCGTTTAATTACTTTCTCTAGTACCAATTCATCTTGGTTCACAGATTCTAAAAGATTCTTAATGTAGGACCCAAAAGGTTCATACATTATTGCTCTCTCTCGGAAATCTGGGCCATAACGATCCGATCGTAAAAGTAAGTGAGTAATTCGATATTTTTGACAAAAACTGCTAATAGTTCCCCAATCCTTAGCATATAGGACTCCCAAGACTTCTTTTATATAAGATTTATCTCGTTGCCAAGGCTCAACAAACCAAGGTTGCAGCGACTCATAGCCACCTGTGGTCGGGCGGCCAGCCCAGAGCGGAATATCATCGCCATCATAAGGATGACAGAGAATGCGTGTATCAAAGGATGTCCGCTTAAAATATTCATAGAGGTTATGATCAATGCGGCCGTCAAGGTCTGTACCAAGTCTATTTACTACTCCATCTCCTAAGAAAATGAGGGTGATAACAACCACTACGAAGGAAATCCAAGAGCTCGAAACAGAGAAGAATTTAATGCGTACATAAGGAACAATTTCTGTAATTATGCTTATGCCAGCAAACGCGAGACCATATTCTAAATAACGATCTGGATGGTATAACTGAAAAGCGAATATTCGAGACAGGCTATACATCCAGATCGAAGCTATAATAAGACATACAGCCACTTTAGGTATGGGCACCTGTAAAGGCACGATTTTTCTGTGGACGAAAATGGCAACCACGACAGATATACAAACTATAAAAAAAATAATAACTTCTTTCCTTTTAACAAGTGCGTATATTCCTGTATGTGAGATGACTTTATGTCCGCTTGGAGCGAAAGTTGTTTTTGAATATTTCCATATTCTCTTCAAGGGATTTGGAAAGGGCAATACCGGTACTCGGCCGCTCGGCCCGAACGCAGGCTCTTGGCGTGCCTGCTTTAAGCTATAGACCGGACCGGCATTACTTTTCATAATCATGTACGGAGATAGCAGGATTATACACGCAATAAAAAGAAGAGTAAATAATTTAAATTCTTTCCAAAATTCCGTACGCAAGGAAGCTTTGTTTTTTAAAATCAAACTTAAGGCGATTAAAAAAAATTCAACGTTTATCATTAAAGCCATTATAACTGGATAGGTAAGAGCGCCTATGAAAATAGCCGCATAGCGAACCAAACGATTTTCGGTATATGCTCCGGCACACCATAATGCCATAATAGGAACCCCAAAATTACGCTGGAGCCCTCCAGCTGTGTTCTCTATTAACCCTGTTGTATGAAGAACGAAAAACAAAAATATAATGGCAACGGGAAGATTCTCTCGCCGTCGTCGAACTATTAGGAAAAATGATATAAATATTATTAAGAAACATAGGTCCTGCACAATTTTCGCCGTTGTAGTGACCCCAGCAACAGGAACAAGAACTCTATAAAGGGCACGTATTCCGAGTGGAGACATGTTAAACAGATCACTAGCAATTGGATCGGTGCTAATGGCTTTATTACCAGCATATTTGTAAAAAATATAAACATGTGTCCGTGCATCGTTATTCTGGAGCATTGGATCAAACAGCATTGCACTGTTACCAAGTATCCACCAGACCATATAAGCTGAAAAGAGTGCTATTAAAGCAACTCGACCTCGGGTATCATCTTGAAGTATCGACATCACTATTTTCTCCCCTTCCCTAACTACGAGTAAAAATGTTGTCTAACCCGAGATTATGTGGATAGTGCTGCGAATTCTTAGTTTCAAGCCCTCTAACCCCGATTTCGGCCTGCTTAACATGCCTTGATTCAGACCATGGGGCTTGCATTCATGCAACAAGTGGCTCTTACTTGGATATTGCCTTAAATTTACTGCATTTTCTCTGCTTTCAAACATATTAATCCTCGCTAATCCTCCGGTCAAGCATCAAATATTTCACTGGCCAGCCATAACTCAATACCGCATAGTGAGGGTTATAGAGCAGAAAAGCCTAAGCTGCGTACCCCCGCCAGGAACGACTGTGATTGGGTAGCATTTCTTAGAAAGTCATTTCGAGCTTCACGACCATTCCGCCATCGAAAGCTCGCACTTTACTAACGGCAAACCACTTGGGGCTACCCCTGGGATACAGAAAGAAAGAGCTGGCATGATATAACCAGCTCAATTCACTAAAAAAGTTTGGTGGAGGCGGCGGGACCTAAGCCGAAAAGTACTTAGGGCATCAAATCAGCGGTGCTCTCCCGCGGACCTCACCAGCCTTAGCAATCCTGGCGCGACGTTCCAGCGGTGGCTGTCGTCGGTCAGGATACTGATGGTCTTTTTATTGAGGCGTATGACCATGCCTTGAAGCTCCCGACCATCGGGGGCTTGAAAACCGACCCGGTCGCCCACGGTAAAACTGGTCATCAAAGCGGTGCTTCGAGCTTGAGAAATGAGATGCAATCGCTCGACGATCAAGCGATTGAGAAAAAGCAGATCGTCCTCGTCAAGCCGCTTGATTGCCTCGATGGCGGAAAGACGGTCAATAATCTTCACGCTGCCGGTGTTCATCATGCCTGGACCTTGTTCTGGAGTGTATGTATTCAGAAGAGGGGGCAGCTCGGGACGCAGGGGCTTTTCGGTCACTGGATCGACCGGGAAGGCAGCGTCCATGATTTCGCCCTGGGCATTGGCCCCGGGCTGCCCTTCGATAAAAGCGATATACCCCTCGGGCGCTTTTTGATATACGGCCGTGAATCGAATATTCATCTTACCACTTCGGTTGGGGGTGCACAATTCTAAAAAGCAACCGTTGTAACCAGATGAATTCCAAGAGGAAATCGAGGAAGGCCCGCGAGTTCGGCCGGCAGCCGCGATTGTGCTCCGGGCTCTGACGGCGCCGTTGAAAAGGCGCACGGATAGCCAGTTCGTCAGGGAGAAACGAAGCGAAAGGGGCTGGAAGGCGCGGGGCGCCTTCCAGCTTGGGTTATGGTCAGGGGAAGCTGAGCCTAGTAGCGACTGCCGCCGCCGTACCCGCCGCCGCGACCGCCGCCGCCACCGCCGTATCCGCCACCGCGACCGCCGCCGCCATACCCGCCGCCGCCACCGCCGCGACCGCCGCCGCCACCGCGACCGCCGCCGCCGGAAGGTCTGGGACGGGCTTCGTTGACGGTGATGGTCCGGCCGTCGAGATCCTTGCCGTTGAGGGCGTTAATGGCCGCTTGGGCCTCTTCCTTGTTGGGCATCTCCACAAAGCCGAAACCCTTGGAGCGACCGGTGTCGCGGTCCGTTATCACCCGGGCCGTGTCAACGGCGCCGTAAGGTTCAAAGGCCTCTTGGAGCGTGCTGTCGTTCACATCGTAAGAGAGATTGCCAACGTAAATATTCATGAAATCCTTCCCATGCCATGTAGGTCGTTCATAGTAATCGAAAGTCTTCCCATGGCACGGAAAATACTTCGATGCGCCCCGTTCTTGGCGGTGGCTTTCCTTTTCCCCTAGCCGTTCTCTCCTCAGAAGAGAGTTTATGATACTCGTTGGTGGAGGCGGCGGGAGTCGAACCCGCGTCCGAAAGTCTTCGGCGTCAGGCCTCTACATGCTTGTTCCGCGATTTGAATCTCGCTAGGCGCGGCCCCCACGGACAGGGTCCGAACCCGGCCAGCGACAATTAAGTTTCGCCTTCCCGCGGCTCCCGCGACCGCGATGGGCTAGCCTGCTGATCGGCGCCCGTTCCGCTCCCGCAGGCAAAAAACGGACGGACGCTAGCCGACTAAGCGGCTAGAGCGTACTCGTAAGAGTCTGCTTTTGTGTTTAATCCCGCTTGTTTAACGAGCCAGCGAGGACCTCGGCATGCAACCTGAGCTTCAATTACCCCCGTCGAAACCGTTTCGCCCCCCAGAATCAGGCAGGCTGTTTCACTACCAATAATAAGACTTTTTACTGAAAAAGCAAGCACTCCGGCCAGCGCGGGTAAAAAAATCCTTGCCCGCTTACGTCTTGAAAAGTTACAGTAGCCCCGCTCGGGCGGACCGCGCCCGGAGGGAAAAATGAGCGACCTTGGAATTTGGCAGAGCGGCGGCTTGCTTTTAAAACCGGATGGCAAGTTGCTCCTGTCGGAGCGGATCATGGCCGAGATGGTCATGGAGACGCCGGGCTGCCGGCTGTGGGTGAACGAAAAGACCGCGTCTGTCGGCGTTCACCTGCTGCGCGGCGAACCCGAGCCGCCGGTGCCCATCGAGCGCGTTCAGGGCCGGGGCGGCCTTTTGGGCGTCATCGACCTGAACTCGGCCCTATCCGCGGCCGGTCTGTCCCCTGGAACCCAGGACCGGGAGACCCCTTGGCGCTATTTCGGACAGCGGCACCTGCTGGAAGTGCGAATCGGAGAAGCGCCTGGGCCGGCTCCCCTCAAGAAGCAAGGATTTCTGGACGATTATCCCGGTCTTGAGGATTGAGACGGGTCTTTCATTTGAGGATCGGCTGGAGAAAAAGTCTGGCGGTTGTGACAAAGGGAACGTGGAGGAAATCGGCGCTTGGGCCGGGTCAAGCGTTTGATTCGCCAATAGGTTTTTCTAGGCCAATTCATTTAAAATTATAACAAATTATAGATAATTATGGCTCGTTATGATTCACCGGCAGAGGTTATGGACATTGATATTTTTGCTTGACAGGCAGGCTCGGGTACGGTAGATTGTCCAAAAATGCACAAGGGGGATTCCGCGTGCATCGATTGGATTTGGGGACCGAAAGGCGAGGATTTTTCCGCATGGCCACGCCCCGGCGCGGCCGGGTGTTCTGGTCCCGAATCTCGAATCGAGGCATGGTGGGAGCTGGCTCCCCTCAGCGGATGACCCGGCTTACGACCGGCTCGAACGCATTGTTATAAAATCCATGCGCCGGCAAAGGGCCGGCAGACCTTTTCAGGTGCTCGAAGGGGGTGATCACAGCCAAGGAGGATTGAGTGATCTTGGTGTCACGCACATCATGATGCATTGTGTCAGTCATTAAATTCAGGAGGAAATAGATGCCAAGCTACGTGATTTTAGAAAAGTGCGATGGTTGCAAAGGGCTGGACAAGACCGCCTGTATGCACATCTGCCCCAACGACCTCATGGTCCTGAACAAGGAAGCCATGAAGGCCTTCAATCGCGACCCGGCGATGTGTTGGGAATGTTACAACTGTGTGAAAATTTGTCCCCAGCAGGCCATTGACGTGCGCGGTTACGCGGACTTCGTTCCCATGGGCGCCAGCGTCGTGCCTCTGCGCGGGTCTGAAGACATCATGTGGACGGTCAAGTTCCGCAACGGCTCGCTCAAACGCTTCAAGTTCCCCATCCGCACCACCCCGGAAGGCTCGGCCAAACCTTTGGGCGGCTTCCCCGAGGGCGACGGTGACCTGAGCAGCCCCAACCTGATGACCGAACCCGCCTCGACCGGCGCTGACAAACTTCCCCAACTGTAGGAGGATAACTGATGGCGAATTTTCCAACGCAAGAAGTGACCACCGACCTCCTGATTGTTGGTGGCGGCATGGCGGCCGCGGGCGCCGCTGTTGAGGCGGCCTACTGGGCCAAGAAAAATGGACTCAAAGTGACCTTGGTGGACAAGGCCGCTTTCGACCGTTCCGGTGCGGTGGCCATGGGCCTTTCGGCCATCAACCAGTACGTCAACTACGGCAAGGGCGTGAACACCCTCGAGGACTATGTGCATTACGTCCGCCAGGACCTGATGGGCATCTCCCGCGAGGACTTGGTTTACAACATCGCCCGCCACGTGGACTCCACGGTTCACCTGTTCGAAAAATGGGGCCTGCCCATCTGGAAGGATGAAGCCGGCAACTACGTGAACGAGGGTCGTTGGCAGCTCATGATCAACGGCGAGTCCTACAAGGTCATCGTGGCCGAGGCGGCCAAGAACGCCATGGCCGACGCCGGCGGCGAGATCATCGAGCGCGTCTTCATCACGCATCCCCTGATGAGCGCGGACGGCAAGCAGATCGCCGGGGCCCTGGGTTTCTCCACCCGCGAAGAGAAATTCTACGTCTTCAAGGCCAAGGCCGTGATCTGCGCCATGGGCGGCGCGGTGCACGTCTTCAAGCCGCGGTCCACGGGTGAAGGTCTGGGCCGGTCCTGGTATCCGCCGTTCAACAGCGGTTCCTCCGCCTTCTTCACCATCCAGGCGGGCGCTGAGATGACCTGCCAGGAAGTGCGCTTCATCCCCATCCGCTTTAAGGACGCTTACGGTCCGGTCGGCGCTTGGTTCCTGCTGTTCAAATCCCAGGCTCTCTCCGCCGGCGGCGGTGACTACATGGCCAATCGTAAGGCCGACCTGGCGGACTGGAACCCCTACGCCGGCGCCAAGCCGCTTCCGGCCAACCTGCGTAACCACGCCGGTCTGCTGGACGTGAACGACGGCCTGGGACCCCTGTACATGGAGACCCATACGGCCATCGCCAACCTGGCCAAGCAGTATGAGAACGACCCCAAGGCCTTCAAAAAGAAGATGAAGGAACTCGAGTCCGAGGCTTGGGAAGACTTCTTGGACATGACCATCAGCCAGGCCATCCTCTGGGCCGCCCAGAACATCGCCCCCGAGGCCAAGCACTCCGAAATCGCCGCCTGCGAGCCTTACTTCATCGGCTCCCACTCCGGCGCTTCCGGTGCCTGGGTCTCCGGTCCCCCGGACCTCAAGGGCAAGGGCGAAATCCCGAACGAATGGTTCTGGGAAGATGCCGGCAACATGACCACGGTCAAGGGGCTCTTCGCGGCCGGTGACGCCACAGGCGCCTCCAGCCACAAGTTCTCCTCCGGCTCCCACGCCGAAGGTCGCTACACGGCCAAGCAGGCCATCAAGTGGATCGTGGCCAACAACAGCTTGCCCGCCGTGGACCAGGCCAACGTGGACGCGATGAAGGCCAAGATCCTCAAGCCTCTCGACCTGTTCAAGGAAACGTCGGCCATGTCGTCCGACCCGGACATCAACCCCAACTTCTGCAAGCCGCGGCAGTTCATGTTCCGTCTGCAGAAGATCATGGACGAGTACGCCGGCGGCGTGGTCTCGGCCTTCAAGACCAGCGCGGCCATGTGCGAGCGCGGTCTGGAACTGATCGACTTCCTGAAGGAAGACGCCGAAAAACTGGCGGCGGAAGACCTGTACGAACTGGAACGCTGCTGGGAAAACACCCACCGCATGTGGCAGGCGGAAGCCCACCTGCGCACCATCCTCTTCCGGACGGAAACCCGTTGGCCCGGCTACTATTTCCGGACCGACACCCCGAAGATGGATCAGGACAACTGGCTGGCCTTCGCCAACTGCGTGTACGATGCCAAGACGGGTCAATGGGAAATGAAGAAAGTCCCAGTCAAGGCATTGATTCCGTAAGGGTTTTTTTATCGAAACCCAGGGCGGGCGGCCGCATCGGCCGCCCGCCTTTTTCTGGCCCTGATTCGTGAAATATTTATCAATTGGGGCGAAAAGCTCTTGCAAAAAAGATGAAATATGGTACAAGAAGTAGATTGAAACGCCGGGTTAGGCGCGACCGATTCCAGGACCGAGGCCTCACCCGGTTTGTGCTGAGACCTGTCACCGGATGGGTCGAAAAACGACCCTGCGGTCGCCCCTCCAGGCGGGCGGACGGCCTCACCGGCCGGGCATGTGAAAAAACAGAACGAGACCGCTGTAAAACAAGAGGATGCCGAAACGAAATCGAGGAGGGCCGGGATCGCAGCCTTTCGGCAGGCTAACGACCCGTGCGGTATCGAAGGGCTGTATGACTTCGAGCCGGCGCCCGAGGGCGAATTCGAACGGCGGCCCTGTTTTTTGAGCGGTCTTGCAACATTCAAATAAACCGCGGAGGTAGATCATGGGAGAGGAAAAAACCACCCAAAGCATCCTCGTCGTCGGGGGAGGGATCAGCGGGACCACCGCCGCCATCGAGGCCGCCGAGGCCGGTTATGACGTCATCCTGGTGGAAAAGAATCCCTACCTGGGCGGACGTGTGGCGCAGCTTTACCAGTATTTCCCCAAACTCTGCCCACCCTACTGTGGGTTGGAAATCAACTTCAGAAGGATGAAGCAGAGTCCCAACGTCCGGTTCTTCACCATGTCGGAGGTGGAAAGCATCTCCGGCGAGGCCGGTAACTTCGAAGTGACCATCAAGACCAGGCCGCGCTACGTCAATGAAAGCTGCACCATGTGCGGCAAGTGCGCCGAGGCCTGTGAGATGACCATCGACAACCCCTTCGACTACGGCATGAGCAAGATCAAGGCCGCCTACCTGCCGCACGACATGGCCTTCCCGGCCCGTTATGTCCTGGCTCCGGAGATCATCGGCACCGAGGACGCCAAGAAGTGCCTCGACGCCTGCGCCTACAACGCCATCGATCTGGAGATGGAGGACAAGACCTTCACTCTGAACGTGGGGGCCATCGTCTGGGCCTCGGGCTGGGAACCCTATGACGCCTCCAGGATCGAGTATTACAACTTCGACAAGAACAGCAACGTCATCACCAACGTGATGATGGAGCGCCTGGCCGCCTTCAACGGCCCCACCGGCGGGAAAATCCAGCGCCCCTCGGACGGTAAGCCGGTGGAGAACATCGCTTTCGTGCAGTGCGCCGGGTCCCGGGACGAGAACCATCTGCCCTACTGCTCGGACATCTGCTGCATGGCTTCGCTCAAGCAAGCCACCTATATTCGAACCCAGAACCCGGACTCGAAGGCCACCATTTTCTTCATCGACATTCGGGCCATGGAGCGCCTGGAGGACTTCTACACCAAGGTCAAGGCAGACGAGAGCGTGAGCTTTATCAAGTCCAAGATCGCCTCCATCACCCAGGACCCCGACTCCGGAAACGTGATCCTGGAGGGCGAGAACACCATGAGCGGCGAGAAAATCCGGGTCGAGGCCGACATGGCCGTCCTGGCCACGGGCATGGTGCCCAGCACGGTCAAGGCCAAGGTGCCGACCGAGGTGGCCTATGACGCCTACGGCTTCATCCCCTCGGATTCGGGGGTGCCCGGCATCGTCAGCGTCGGCACGGGCAAACGGCCCAGCGACGTCTCCGCCTGCGTCCAGAGCGGCACGGCCGCGGCTCTCAAGGCCATCCAGATCATCTCCAGGAGGTAACGACCCATGGAAAAAAAGACGGCTGTCTATATATGCACCGGCTGCGGCATCGGCGACGCCGTGGACATCGACGCGTTGAGCCAGGTGGCCACCGACGAATTCTCGGCCCCGATCTGCCGCCAGAATCCCTTCTATTGCAGCCAGGAGGGCGTGAGCGAGATCAAGAAGGACATCGAGTCCGAGGGGGTGAACACGGTGGTCATCGCCGCCTGCTCCCCCAGGGTCAACTATGACGCCTTCGACCTGGGCAACGTCATCCTGGACCGGGTCAACCTCCGCGAACAGGTGGCCTGGTGCCAACCGGCCGGCGAAGAAGACACCCAGATGCTGGCCGAGGACCTCCTGCGCATGGGCCTCATCAAGGTGGGAAAATCCGATCTGCCGGTCCCGTATCTGCAAGACGCTCAGGGCCAGGATCTGGCCTTCTCCAAGGACATCCTGGTCGTTGGCGGCGGCGTCGCCGGCATGGCCGCGGCCATCGAGGCGGCCAAGGCCGGTTACCAGGTCTCCCTGGTGGAAAAAGAGGCGGCCCTGGGCGGGTTCGGCGCCAAGCTGAAAAAATCCACGCCCACCAAGCCCCCCTACCAGGAACTCGAAGACACGGTCGTCGCCGACATGGTCGGCCAGATCGAGGCCAGTGACAAGATCAAGGTCTTGACCTCGGCCGTAATCGAAAAGATCAGCGGCGGACCGGGCCTGTTTGACGCCGTCATCAAAGCCAACGGCGGCAGCGAAACCGCCCGTTTCGGGGCCATCATCCAGGCGACCGGCTGGAAGCCCTATGACGCCACCAAGCTGACCCACTTGGGCTATGGTTCGTCTCCGGACATCATCACCAACGTCCAGATGGAAGAAATGGCCGCCGCCGGCGCCATCACCCGTCCCTCGGACGGGTCCGAGCCCGTGGCCGTGGCCTTTATCCAGTGCGCCGGCTCCCGGGACCCGGACCACCTGCCCTACTGCTCGGCCGTTTGCTGCCGGGCCTCGCTCAAGCAGGCCCTCTACCTCAAGGAGCAAAACCCGGAAACGGCCGTGTACGTCATCCATAAGGACGTGCGCACGCCCGGGCAGGACGAGGAGTTCTTCCGCCAAGCCCAGCGCGCCGGCGTGGTCTTTATCCGCGGCGAAATCGACGGGGTGACGGCCGACGGCGGCAAGCTCCAGGTCCAGACCGAAGACCAACTCCTGAACGAAAAAATCTCCCTCGAAGAACTGGACCTGGTGGTCCTGGCCACCGGCCTGGTGCCCAACGCGGCCGTTTGGCTCGAAGACCCGGACGCCAAGCTCGAAGAAATGGCCCAGCAGGACGCCACGGAAGAACAGGCTGGAGCGCAGCCCAAGGTGAGAAACAGCGTCCTCAACCTGGCCTACCGCCAGGGGCCGGACCTGCCTAACCTGAGGTACGGCTTCCCGGACTCCCATTTCATCTGCTTCCCGTACGAAACCCGACGCACCGGCATCTACGCCGCCGGTTGCCTCAGGCGGCCCATGACCATGACCTCCGCGATGGAGGACGCCACCGGCGCGGCCATGAAGGCCATCCAGGCCGTGGAAGCGGTCTCGGTCGGCCGGGCCGTGCACCCGCGGGCCGGCGACCTGTCCTTCCCCGAGTTCTTCATGCAACGCTGCACCCAGTGCAAGCGCTGCACCGAGGAATGTCCCTTTGGGGCCATCAACGAGGACGAGAAGGCCAACCCCCTGCCCAACCCGACGCGTTGCCGACGCTGCGGCGTGTGCATGGGCGCCTGTCCCGAGCGCATTATCTCCTTCAAGAACTACTCGGTGGACCAGATCGGCTCCATGATCAAGGGCATCAACGTGCCGGACGAGTACGAGGAAAAACCCCGCGTCATCGCCCTGGTCTGCGAAAACGACGCCTACCCGGCCCTGGACATGGTCGGCATGCGCCGCATGCAGTACAGCCCCTTCATCCGTGTCATCCCGCTGCGCTGCCTCGGCTCCATCAACCTGGTCTGGATCGCCGACGCCCTGTCCAAGGGCATCGACGGCATCATCCTCCTGGGCTGCAAGCCCGGTGACGATTACCAGTGCCACTTCATCAAGGGCAGCGAGCTGGCCCAGATCCGAATGAGTAAAATCCAGGAAACCCTGGACCGGCTCGTGCTGGAATCCGGCCGCGTGCGGGTTGAGGAAATCTCCATCACCGACTGGGATCGGATCCCGGTCATCTTCGAAGAATTCATGGAGACCATGGAAGAGGTCGGGCCCAACCCCTACAAGGGCTTCTAAGGCGACGTCGGCGGGCGCCATTTCGGCGCCCGCCGTCCGCCGCGACAAGAGGTAAGATAACCCATGGCAAACGATTCCGCGGCGAAAGCGGCGCCCGAGACCGGTTCGGAAGCGCCCCAAACGCCGAAAAAGACCACCAAGGGCCGTCGGGCTTATGACCCGACCTTTGCCCAAGAGGTCTTCGACAATGTGGACTCCGGGGAGGAGATCAAGCTCTGCATGCAGTGTGGCGTCTGCTCCGGCTCCTGCCCCTTTAAAATGGATATGAAATACTCGCCGCGCAAGCTCTTCACCATGATCCGGTCCGGCGAACGCGACCGGGTCCTGTCCTCCCCGGACATCATGCTCTGCACCTCCTGCTATCGCTGCAAAGTCCGCTGCCCGCGCGGCATCCGCGTCATCGACGTCATGCACGGCCTGGCCCACTACGCCCTCGAACAAGGCTTCGAGCCCCGGCACGACTCGGCCCAATTCGGCCGTAAATTCTGGGACAACATCTTCAAAAAAGGCCGAATCGACGAGAAGGACGTGGCCATGCGCTACACCCTGGCCGACGGTCTCGTGCCCGGCATCAAAAAAGGCCTCGACATGCAGGACCTGGGTCTCAAGCAAGTCCTGCACCGGCGCTTGAACATTTTGCCGGTCCGTTCCATCAAGGGGATCAAGGGCCTTAAGAAGATGCTCGAAAAAGCGGCGGCGGCCAAACACGGGAGGAAAGCATGAAAAAATATTTCCTGTACCCGGGTTGCAGCCTTGAAGCCAGCGCCTCCCATTACCTGATCTCGGTCAAGGCCATGGCCCCGTCCCTGGGCATCGAATGGGTCGAGATCAACGACTGGAATTGTTGTGGCGCATCCGTATCTTACGTGGGAGCCAGCGAACTCCAGGTCGCGGTGCTCAACGCCCGGAACCTGGCCCTGGCCGAGGCGGCCGGGGGATACGACATCGTGGCCCCATGCAGTTCCTGCTACGTCATCGAGAACAAGATCAACCGAGAACTCAAAGCAGATCCGGAGTTCATGGCCCAGGTCAACGAGATTCTGGCCGAGGACGGCCTGAACTACCACGGTTCCCTCGAAGTCCGGCATCTGCTCGACGTGCTGTACAACGACGTGGGTCTGGATGCCGTTAAACAGGCCGTCAAACGGCCGTTAACCGGCCTTCAAGTGGCAGGTTACGTGGGCTGCCAGACCACCCGGCCCTTTGGCGAATACGACAGCGTCGAAAACCCCCACGTCATGGACGACCTGCTGGCCGCCCTCGGGGCGACCGTGGTCGATTTCAACAAGAAGATGCAGTGCTGCGGCTCCGGCCTCTTTCTCACCGAGATGGACCGCAGCATGCCGCTGGTGCGCGAAATTCTGGAGGACGCCGAGGCCCATGGCGCGAACGTGGTCTCCACGGCCTGCCCCATGTGCCAGATGAACCTCGAAATTTACCAGGACAAGATCAACAAGGCCCTGGGCACGCACTTCAACCGGCCCATCGTCTTCATCAGCCAACTCATGGCCGTGGCCTTCGGCCTGGACCCGGTCCAAGCCGGCGCGCTAAACCGCAACATCGTGCCGGCCCAAGGGGTGATCATGGACGCGCTTAAAAGCGCGGCGGTCAAGGCCGCGAAACCGGCGGCCGAGCCGGTCGTCATCGGCAAACTGACCCCGCAGCAGAAGTACCAGGCCTTCCTGGACCTGACCATGGCCGGCGACGACGAACAGGCCGTGTACAACACCATGAAGAAATACCTCCTGGACAAAGACCAGGTGGCTCAAATAAAGAAAACCATCAAAGAGGCGGCCTTGGACCGGCTGAGCGACTAGGGCCGGACCGCCCGCGAGAATCTGCCCCGGCCGGAAGTCCGCTTTGGCCGGGGTTTTCATTTGCGATCGGCGAATCCATCATGGAAGTCTTTCCCCTCATCTCCCTGCTCATCACCCTGGCCGCGGCCTTCAGCTATGTCAACCACCGCTATCTGAAGATGCCGCCCACGGTCGGGCTGATGTTCCTGTCTTTGATCCTGTCCCTGGGTCTGATCGTGCTCAGCCGGGTGCAGCCCGAGTTTCTGGGCCGGGCGCGGGACCTGGTCCAGGAACTAGATTTCCACGAGACCCTGCTGGGCGGCATGCTAAGCCTGCTGCTTTTTGCCGGCGCCCTGCACGTCAACCTGAACGACCTTCTGGACCGCAAATGGGAGATCGGCCTGTTCGCCACGGCCGGCACCGTGGCCGCCACGTTCCTGGTGGGCACGCTGGCCTATTTTGTCCTGGGCTGGCTGGGGTTCGAGATTCCCTATCTGTACGGCCTGGTCTTCGGGGCCTTGATCGCGCCGACCGACCCCATCGCCGTGCTGGCCATTTTGAAGAAGGCCGGCGCGCCCAAAAGCCTGGAAGCCATCATCACCGGCGAGTCGCTGTTCAACGACGGCATCGGCGTGGTCCTGTTTCTGGCCCTGTTGGGATTGGCCACGGGTCAGAGCGAACCAGGGGCCGGGTCGATCGGACTGCTCTTGCTCGAAGAAGGTCTGGGCGGCATCGTCTTCGGGCTGGCCCTGGGATTCGTGGCCTTCTGGCTGCTCAAGCAGGTGGACAGCTACGACGTGGAGGTCATGATCACCCTGGCCGCGGCCACGGGCGGGTACGCCCTGGCCCAGGCCCTCCACACCTCCGGCCCCCTGGCCATGGTCGTGGCCGGGCTGATGGTCGGCAACCACGGCCGCAAGTTCGCCATGTCGGAGAAAACCCGGCAGCATCTGGACACCTTCTGGATTCTGGTGGACGAAATTCTGAACGCGGTGCTGTTCGTGCTGATCGGCTTCGAGGTGTTGATCGTGACCCTGTCCGGCCGCTATCTCCTGGCCGGGCTGCTCATGGTGCCGCTGGTGCTTGGTTCGCGGCTGTTGGCCGTGGGCCTGCCCGTGGGCTTGATGCGGCGGGGGGGCCGGGCTTTCAGCCAGCACACGATCAAGATCATGACCTGGGGCGGACTCCGCGGCGGGATTTCCGTGGCTTTGGCCCTGGGCCTGCCGCCCGGCCCGGAGCGGGGCCTGTTTCTGACTGTGACCTACATCGTGGTGGCCTTTTCCATCCTGGGCCAGGGCCTGACCATGCAGCGGCTGATCAAGACGTGCCTTCCGAATTGCGACCCGGAAAGTTGATCTTGCGTTTCTTGGGGTCCGGCTGGAGGCGGTAAAAAATGACCACGTGGCCGACCCGGCCCACCTGCTCGCAGCTCAGGGCCTCCTCGATCCGACCGGCCAGCTCTTCCTTCTGATCCTTGTATTCCAGGAATTTCACCTTGACCAGCTCGTGGTCGGCCAGGGCCTTGTCCAACCCGGCCAGCACGGCCTCGGTCAACCCGCCCTTGCCGACCATGACCACGGGCTTGAGATGATGGGCCAAACCCCTGAGATGCCGCCGCTGCCCTCCGGTCAATTTTTCCATGGTATCCTTTTCTTGGTTCATGCGCTGTCTTCCTCGTCGCTCACCAGCCGTTTGCCGAAGCTGACCACTTCGTCCTGGGAAAAACCGATGCGTTGATAAAAGGCCATGGCCGCTTGGTTGGTCCGCCGCACCTGCAGGTTGATTTTGGGGCAGCCCAAAGCGAGCAGGCGGCGTTCGGCCTCGGCCATCATTTGGCGTCCGTGGCCTTGGCCTTGATGCTCTGGGTCCACGGCCAGATAGTTGACCCAGCCCCGGTGGCCGTCGTAGCCGGCCATGACCGTGGCCACGATCCGGCCGTCCATTTCGCCCACCAGGAACAGGTCGGCCTGGACTTCGAGCTTGCGGCGGATGTCCCTCCCGGGATCGTTCCAAGGCCGCGTCAGCCCGCACCGCTCCCACAGGGCGATCACCGCCGGTTGGTCGAAGATATGGAACACGCGGATGTCCATTCGGTCGATGCTCCCGTCACCAAAAGAAAGCGGCGGACAAACCGTCCGCGCGCGGGGCCCGCCAAAAATTCCCGGCGGGCCTGCCGCGCCAATCCTAACATCAATCGGGGTTTAATGGGAAGAACTGAGGGCTGAAACCCCGTATCCGGCCAGCGCCCTCACGGAACAGCCCGGGCGCCCTTCCCCGCCTCCCGGGCTTGGCGCATGTTGTCTCCGGCAGCCGCTTCAGTTCACAATGCTTTCTTTCAGCGCCCAGGGAGACGGGACCGGCACGGGCAGACAACAATCCTTTCCCGGATGATACATCAGCCGATAGGAAACCCCGCGGTTTCCGGCTTTCTGCATCACGTCCCAACCGCGAACATAATAGGGACAGACGTCGTTAAAGCAGATGTACATGAAATCGTTGTCCCAGGTCTGGACAAAGGGATTGTCGGGCACGGCCCATTTCTTCATTTTTTCGCCGCAATACGGGCAGCAAAGCGTGTCTTTGATTTTCATTTTCAGCTCCTTTAAAGAACCATCCGGGCCTGCTGGATCGTCCAAATGCAAAGCCGGTCGGGCCTTGCGCGGGATGTTAGCGCCGGTCTTTTCAGCGTAAACCGCGTATATCGGATCGCTGGGGATGCCCCAATGGGCGTAAGGGTCATCCTGAGGCCGGGGTTTTCCTTTGGAAATCAACACGGCGGTCGTTCCGAATCGATCCGCGCTCCTGAAATAATTTTCAACCAATAAGAGCCGTTCCTCTTCGTCGGATTCCCGCCAGATCTTGACGGCCTTTCGCGGAAACATCCGGTTGGAAAAAATGACCAGGAACAAGCCGCCCGGTTTGAGAATCCGGGCAACCTCGCTGAAAACCTCGACGGGCCGGGTCATGTAATCGACGGAGACCGTGTTGATGACCGCGTCGAAGGCGTCGCCCGCAAAAGGCAAAATCGGATTTTTGTTCAAATCGTGGATGACGTGGCCGGTCAGGCTTTTGTTGGCGGCGAGCTCGTTTGGGTTTAACCCCAGGCCGATGAGGCGCTTGGGATGCAGCGCCTCCGGGACATGCGAGTCCCAACTGGCCATCAGATCCAAAACAACGGGCTGATCCTCGACGATCAGACCGCCGATGATTTTTTCCACCGTGGACAGGGCTGACTTGTCCAAATGCGAGACAAAGCGATCCGTCCGGTAGAATATTTCATCATCCTGCTCGTCCAGCCTGGAAAAATCCTCCCTGTCCAAGGCGAAAACAGGAACCGGCCCATGATGCGCGTTTTTTTCAGAAGCAATCATGTCGTCCTCCATAAAAAAAAGCCGGGCACATTTTCTGTACCCGGCTCGTGGCCCCATTCCTGGGCGGGTTACGTCTTAATTTAAGACCGAAAATAACGATGTCAAGAGGCCTGCCCGGGGACCCGCGTCCCGCTGCCGGAAGCCGGCGCCCGGTTCTTTGGCGAACGGAAAATTGAGCGCGACTTCCTCCATTTCGCTCCGCCGCCATCACCCCGCCATGCGGCAAAAGGAATTTGGCTTGATTAAAGGCAAGCGCTGGATTACCATGAATACAAGTATCAAAAACAGAAAAAAGCTTCGGGGCCGAGAGCAGGAAATCGCCTTGGGAGGGAGTGTCAGCATCCAACCCCAAGCTTGCTCATGGACCGCAAAATCGCGTCGGTGGGTCTGGCGACAAGAAATCGCGGCATGGCCGCCTAACGCCAGCTTGACAATTTATAAATGGAGTCGCCGAAGTGGCGAACAACCCCCCGGCTTGCAGCCCAAAAACGATTCGGCCGCGGTTGAAGAACTGCCTGGGTTATACACTCTGATCCGGCTGCAAACCACGACCCTGGTACACGCATGGCTTTCCCACCAACCATCTGGAAATCATGGCAGGAAGGAGAGGGAAGATGATCACTCACAAGACCGGGCTGACACAATGGGCTGTCTTGGCCGTGGCTCTGATTTTCGGGGCTTTTCTAGTGGCCGGGCCGGTGGCGGCCAAGGAGCAGAAGGGCGAGGTCGTCATCGCCACGCAATGGCAAACGTTCTACCAGATCGGAGGCGATCCGGTCACCCACTACGCGGGCGCGCCGGTGGTCAACCACACCGTGTTCGAAAGCTGGATCTGGCCCACCTGGGAACGAAAGCCGATTCCGGCCATCGCCACGTCCTGGAAGATCGCGCCGGGCTGGAAATACATGGACATCATCATCCGCACCGACGTCAAGTTTCACAACAGCCAGCCCGTGACCGCCGAAGACATGAAGTACAGCTTCGAGCAATACCTGCGCAAGGACCAAAAATTCCTGTTCGCGCCCATCTGGCGGCGCAACATCAAGCAGTTCGAGATCGTCGCCCCGGATCATATCCGAGTCCATTTCGAGAAGGCGGACTGGGGCTTCCTGGGCCGCATGTGGTGGGGCGCCGGCTTCTTCCCCAAGGCTTACCGCGAACAGGTTGGCGACAAGGGCTTTGCCGAACACCCCATCGGCGCCGGCCCCTTCAAGTGGCACTCCTATAAGCAGGATCAATGGATCAAGATCGAAGCCCTCGAACACCACTACCGCAAAACCCCGGAATACAAGTACCTCAAGTTCCTCTATACCCCGGAACACTCCACCCGCGTGGCCATGCTCAAAGCCGGCGAGGCCGATATCGCCTACCTCATCGGACCCAATGTCCCCCAGGTGCAAGCCGACCCCAACCTGAGAATCATCTGGAGCAAGTTCGTCATCGGTCAGGCCCTGGCCTACTGCGACCTGGCCTTCCCCAAAGACCCCAGCCCGTTCCTGGATGAGCGGGTCCGGCAGGCGGCCAGCCTGGCCGTTGACCGCAAGACCATCTGCGACAAGCTGTTCTTCGGCGGGGCCGAGCCTATCGGAGACATCATCTCGCCCATCACCCTGGGGTTTGACAAGGACATCCAGCCCGATCCCTATGACCTGGAAAAGGCGAAAAAACTGCTGGCCGAGGCCGGGTATCCCCAAGGCTTCGAAACCACGATCAGCACCACGCCGGGCAACAAGTACTGGATCGAGGCCATCACCTCCAGCCTGAGCGAGGTGGGCATCAGGGCCAAGCTGGAATTGTTCGAGGGCGGTTCCTGGGCCGAGGCCTTCCGGGGTAAGAAGCTGCACGGTCTGGCCACGACTTCGGCCTGGTACGACGCGGAGTATCAGGCCCCGGCTGATATGTCGGACCATTGGCTGAAAGGCATGCCCTGGTGCTACAACACCACCGACGAGATCGACGCCGCCGTCCGCCAGGGCATGTACGCCGAAAACGACGAGCAATTGGCCGAATGGGGCAGGAAGATTTCGAAGATCGCCAGGGCGGCCGACACCCGCATGATCCTGTGGGGCCTGCACACGCCTTACGGCATCGGGCCCAAGATCGAGTACTGGCGGCCGCAGATCGGCGCGCTGCCGCCGAGCGCCTACGAGTACATCCGCATCAAGGACTAGGACACGGGAAGCCGGCAACAAAGGCGCCCCGCGCCGTGCGGGGGCGTCGCCCGACAAGAGAAACAAAGCAGCCAACGAACCACAGGGATTGGATCGTCAGGGTCCAATCCCTTTCTTTTTAAGCGCATGCGCGAATTTCGGACTCAAAAGACCTAGCTGAAATATGCCATCGTCTTGTTCTGGAATATCGTCATGTCCCGACGCGTAGCTCACGGTAAGAAAAGCTCGTTACGTCTCATAGAGAGCCTATTTTTCAGCTCCCCCCCCACCTCAAAATCTTGATCGCCCGGCCGTCCCGGGTCCGATCCGTCGCGAAATCATAAAACCAGACATGTTCTATAGGGGGCGGCCTCAATAGAAAAAGACCGTCACCATGAGAAGTCTGAAGCAGGAATTATTCCGCTTTCTTCCGATCGAAATGACCAACCGGCGGTCTGAGACGTTTACCCCTGGCGAACGAGATGGATTTCGTGGGGCAAATATCCATGCAGGTGGCGCAAGAAAAACAGTCCGGAATCACTCGATCCCGCCGCAAGATCGCTCCCATTACCGTGGATGGACATGCCTTTTCACAGGATCCGCAAGCGATGCACGTCTCATAGTTCACTTTTATTTTAAACAGGCTGATTTTTTCTACAACCCAGCCCACCAAACCGAACGGACAGAAGAAATGGCACCAAGGGCGATAAATGAAAAGACTCAGGACCAAAAGCATAAAAAGGAAAATGGCCCCAATAATCGACAAAGAAGTGGGCCTATAGATTTTGAATGGGTCAACGGGTTCAATAATATCCGATCCCCATAAGAACGCCACGCCAACAAAGACGATCAGAAAAATGACACGGACAGAATTCGTTAAGAGGAACGACGGCTTGTACTGGCGGATAATTCCTTTGCTATCTTGAGCATTCCTTCCAAGGCGAAATATCAAATCCTGAAGCGTACCCACCTGACATCCCCAAGAACATATATATTTATTCGCCAGAAAAACAGTCAGCAGGAATATGGAAAAAGCGATTATACGCGGCGGGAATATCACACCTTCAGTTGCATATAGATGAATGGCATCCTTGACAGTACCCATGGCGCCAGGTTCTGAACCCAATATAATGCCAAAAATCGTTAATGCCGCCAGATACAGAACCTTGCGCATTTTCGCTGAAATTTTTCCGCTACGCATTCGGATAAAAACCAAGGCAAGGAACACGATCCACAATAAGAATTTCACGGGTATCTTAACCCAATTCTTACTTGACTCCTCAGCAGAGAGCGCCATGGCCTTCTTGGTTTTTTCCTTGATTTTATCTTCAGATATACCAAAACTATGTATATCTTTTTTCAAATCATCAGGAGATGTCAGGTTGAAAACTTTTTTCAATATCGGTTTCGGTATCTCGTTTTTTTGCCCAAACTCCGCCAGGGTCATCCCGCCTTCAATAACTACAGCTTGAGACTTGGGCAAACTCTCAGGCTTCCCGCCCCACAAAGAAACGGAAAGCAGCGATCCGGAAACCACAAAGGCAATGATTAAAATATACCCAAGAAGCATCCTTGGCTTGCTATTCTTGCTCATGAAGCGCCTCCATCTAATCAATGTATAGTGTACGCTCTTAGCAAAGCTGAGAGATCCTTTGTCCTATCCTTCATGATTGAGGCTACACCAAAATCAGGAGCAAGTGCAAAGGGAATCCTCCCGCCTGCTGCAGGCATACCCTCTGGAGGAACTCCGGCGCCGGAAGTCGTTGGGGCAGCAGGCCATGGGTCGCGAGGTGACCGACCTCGGCCTCCAGGCTGACGTTTGGGAGATGGAATGCCTCTGGTCGCGTCCATTGTTCGTCTGTGAGGCCCATCCCACATAACTATAAAATATTAAAGGAAAAGTCTAGCGAATTTTTATGACCTATTTTTGAGATAGCTAGTAGTTTGATTTGCCCCTCATATCGATTTATTTGTTAAGATGAAAAAATCAAACCGATTTATAGGGGGAGCTTAGGCAGTTTATCGTTTGGGCGGGCATCCTTCAGCAATAAACATCATTGTGGGTTTACCATTTGGGGCGCCCTTGTTTGAAGGTGAAGCTGGGAAGATCGGTCTTCAGAAATTCTTTAATAAAAGTGGATGCCTTCAAGAGTTGATCGAAGTCGATCCCGGTGGTTACTCCCATTTCCTCGAACATGTTGACTAAGTCTTCCGTGGGCACGTTGCCGCTGGCCCCGATGGCCGTGGGGCAGCCGCCCAATCCTCCGATCGAGCTGTCGAAGATGCGGATGCCGGTTTGGTAGGCGGCAAAAATATTGGCCAGTCCCAAGCCGCGGCTGTTATGGAAATGCGCCGCCAGGGTCAGGCCGGTTAGCTCTTGCGCCAGGCGGGCCATCCTATCCATTACCTGCGCGGGGTTGGCCATGCCGGTGGTGTCGCCCAGAGAAACTTCGGCGACTCCCAAATCGGCGTAGGTCAGCGCTATGGCCCTCACGCGTTCGAGCGGAACCGAGCCTTCATCCGGGCAGCCAAAGGCCGTGGCGATATAGCCCCGAAGCGTTTTCCCGGCATTTGTGGCCAAACGAGCCATCTCCTTGAATCCGGCCAGGGATTCGGCGACGGACAGGCCGACGTTTTTTTGGTTATGCGCTTCGCTGGCCGAGACGAAAAAGGCGATCTCATCCACCGGGGTGTCGAGGGCCCGCTGGCAGCCCTTGAGGTTGGGCGCCAAGGCGCTGTAGATCACGCCCACGCGTTTGGTGAGGCCGTTCATAACCTCGAAAGCATCGCTCAACTGCGGGACTACCCGGGAATGGACAAAGGAGGTGACCTCTATCCGCTTGAGGCCCGTGGCCGAGAGCAGATCGATCAGTTCGATCTTCTTTTCGGTGGGAAAAAATACGCTTTCGTACTGAAGGCCATCCCGAGGTCCCACCTCGACGATTACCGCCTGATCACCATGGCGCTTGTCCTGGCTCATGTCTGGCACCCCGGATAGCGATACGGACAGAGATGTCAGCCGGCAACTGTGGCGGCCATATTCAGGTCAGGTCCCGGAAAGCGCTGGTCAGATGGAGCCTGGGGCGGTTTGCTTTTTTAATGCCCAGTGCGTCGTCACCAATGAGGAGGCGCATGATATTGGCCGTTCCTTCGCCCACCTGGTACAGCTTGGCGTCCCGGTAGTATTTTTCGACCGGCAGTTCCAGGGAATACCCCATGCCGCCATGAACCTCCATGGCCATGCCGGAAACCCGGGCCACGGTTTCGCCGGCGAAATACTTGGCGATGGCGATTTCCCGCGTGAAGGGACGGTCCTGGTCATTGAGCCAGGAGCCCCTCCGAACCAGAAACCGCGCGGCCTCGATCGAAGCGACCATTTCGGCGATGGTGGCCTTGATGAGCTGGTATTGGCTGATGGGCTGGCCGAATTGCACGCGGTGGTTGGCATATTCGACGGACGCGTCCAGGCAGGCCTGGGCCAGGCCCACGGCGCCGCTGGACACGCTGATCCGGCCACGATCCAGGGCCGTCATGGCCACTTTGAAACCTTGGCCCCATTCGCCCAGGAGATTTTCCTTGGGCGCGCTGACGCCGTCCAGGAAAATTTCGGCGATCGGCGATGATTTGTCTCCCAGCTTTGGCGTTTCCCGGGCCTGCCAGCCGGGTTGGTCCGTTTCCACGACCACGGCGCAAAGCCCATTGTGTTTGAGCTTCCGGTCGAAGGTGGCGTAAACGACGGCCGTTTCGGCCAGGTTGCCGTTGGAAATCCAGGTCTTGCTGCCGTTCAGGATAAAATGGTCTCCCCGTTCCTCGATGCGCGTCTCGATGGAGGCGAGATCCGAGCCGGCGTTTGGTTCGGAGAAACAGGTGCAGCCGATTTTTCGGCCGAGAACCAGGTCCTGAACATACTTGTCCCTGGCCGATTCGGTTCCCCACTCCATGATGGTGTAAGGCACGGTCATGGCCTGGAGATTGAAGAGAGACCGCAGCCCGGAATCCGCGCGGGAAATCTCCTCGCAGACCACGGCGTGGGCTAAAAAGCCCATGTCCGTTCCTCCGAACCTGGGGGGAAAGGCGCAGCCGAAGAATCCCAGGTCGCCCATCTTTTCGACCAGATCCCGTTTGAAGGCTTCTTCTTTTATCCGCGGCAAAATCTCCCGCTGGGCGAACCTGCGGGCGGTCTCCTCAAGGGCCTTTTGTTCGCTCGTCAGATCGAAATCCATCTTCCATTTCCTTTCGCCGCCGAAAAAGAAAAGACCGCGATCTATCTTCCTTTCCACTGAGGCGTTCGTTTTTCCACAAAGGCGCGCACGCCCTCCTGGATATCTTCAAGTTGCGAGTTGATGGTGAGCTGGCATTTTAGAAATTCCAAGGCCTGTTCCACGGTCATGTCCGCCATCTGGTAAAAGGACTGTTTGCCCAATCCTATCACGGCCGGGCTGAACGAAGCCAGTTTTTCAGCCGTCTGAACCACCCGGTTTTGAAATTCGGCCTTGGGCACGGCGTAATTGATCAGGCCGATCCGTTCGGCCTCGGCCGCGGATATCCGGTCGCCGGTCAGGCAGAGTTCGAGCGCCTTTTTGCGGTCCACGTTGCGGATGAGCACGGCCGTGACCATGTAGGGCCACAGCCCGCGCTTAATTTCGGGCGTGCCGAACCGGGCGTCCTCGCTGGCGAGGGCGATGTCGCTGGACAGGCAGAGCCCCACCCCGCCGGCCAGGCAATAGCCTTCGACCGCGGCCAGGATGGGTTTGCGGCATTGGTTCATTTTCAGAAGAAGCCGAGCATAGCTGGCGCGGCTTTCGTGGACATCCAGAAACGACGGCTGCTCTTCCGAGAACCATGCGCCGCCAAGATCGGCTCCGGCACAAAAATTGCCGCCCGCGCCGGTCAAAACGACGACCGATACGTTCTTATCTTGGTCGGCCTCATCCAATCCACGGTTGAGACCGTCCGTGATCCCGGCGTTGATGGCGTTGCGCTTTTCCGGGCGGTTGAGAGTGATGGTGGCGATACGGTTCTTCACTTCATAGAGAACATCCCTGGCCTCGGCCATATGCTTGCTCCCGCATGGTTCGATCGCAATACCGGTTTTTCCCAAAGGCCGCTTGGCTATTTTTCTTCATCCCCATCGTCTTGAGGACATTCCCCCGCGCCCTGCCCCGGTCCCTAGGGCTTCAGCTCGAGATATTCGAAGCGGCTACCCGTGGGAACGCCCCTAACCGGTTCCCACTTTTTGATTTTTTTGCTCAGGCCCCAGGCGCTGTGGTAGGCAAACAAGGGCAAAACGATCCGGCTCTCCCGAATCCGGTCGGCCATTTCCCGTCCATATTTGGCCAGCTCGTCGTCAGAGAAGGCCATGACCGCCTTTTGAACAGCCGCCTCGATTTCAGGGGTGGAGTTATAGCACCACAGCTGACCCCGGGTCCAGAAAGTCATGCCGCTCTTGGCCGGATGCTTGCCCGAATTCCAATAAAGCATCGCCGGATAGACCAATCCACCCAGTGACTTGGTCCTCATTTTCATGAGCAAGGCGCCGAATTCATAATACTGGATTCGGACGTCGATCCCGACGTCCTTGAGATTCGCGGCCACGGCCTCGGGAAAACCCACGGCTCCGGACACCATGTGCATGGTGGTCTTAAACCCATTGGGATATCCGGCGGCGGCCAGCAGGGCTTTGGCCTTTTCCGGATCGTAGGAATCGTACGGGGCTTTCGGATTGTAGCCCAGGGTGAGCGGTGAAAGATAATCCCGGGGGGGCTCCGCGATCCCAAAAAGAATTTTTTCGCAGATCGCTTCCCGATCGATGGCCAGGCTGGCCGCCTCCCGGACCCGGATGTCAAGAAAAGGACTGGGCTTGTCCGGCATGACCAGATCGCCGAACCATATACCGAAGGCATTGACGTACTTGTTCAGAAAAAGGGTCAGGTCCGAATCGGCCTTGACCTGGGGAACGATCGTGCCTGAAAGCTTGACGATATCCGCTTCACCGGCTTTGAGCATGGCCATGCGGGTGCTGGGCTCGCTGACGAAGCGCACGGTCAGGGTCTCGATTTCCGGGGTTTTCCGGAAGTGGTGTTTGACCGCCCGGAGTTTGAAAAAAACGTCCTGTTGGTAAGCCTCCCAGGTGAACGGGCCGGTGCCGATCGGTTTTTGGCCAAAGGCCTTGTCCCCGACCGCCTCCCGGTATTTCTTGGGCATGATCCCCATCTGGTACCAGTAGTTGTCGAACACCCACAGCCAGATTTCCGAGTAGCGAATTCGAATGTGGTAGGGGTCCACCGCTTCAACAGCCGCGATCTTCTTGGCAAGCTCCTGGCGAAGCTGGAATTTCAGATCGCGCCGCATGTAGGTCTCGAAACTGAATTTCACATCCTCGGCGGTCAGGGGATCCCCGTTTTGAAACCGGACATCATCCCGCAGGAAAAAATCCATGGTCTTCCAATCCGGGCTGATCTTCCAGGATTTAGCCAGGGAAGGGAGGTACTGCCGGTCCGGCGCCAAGGTAATCAGGCCGTCGAACACGGTCTGGTTCACCATGGGAAAAGGCCCGGTTCCAGTGGCCGGATCCCCGGCTCTCATATTAAAGATGGGAAATTCGGTGACCGCGGTCACATTTTTGTTTTGGGCTCCGTCCGCCGGAACCGCGATGACCCCGGCCATTAAGAGCGCGATAATGAAAATGGTTGACCAGACTTCTCGATGGAATGCTCGCCCGATTCGCTTCATGGTCTTTTACCTCCTGGTTGTGGTTTCTTTCCGGATTGATAATAAGGGCTGTCCGCGACGGCTCGCCCCGGCCTTTTTTGCCTTACGGGTCTTTGCCACCACGCTCGTCCTGGGTCAGGATCACCCGCGGACCCAAAACTTTTGCTTGGCCGGCCCCATGGGCCGGGGCCTAGTGGGGGTCAGCCCTTGGCCTCGTCCTCTTCGATGTTTTCCGAAACACCAAAACCAGACCGAGGAATCCATTCTCTTTCCTGGTTTCCCTTTTATCCAAGGGTTGGGCCGTGATTTGCTCTCTTGTGCCTAGGCTTAGGCAATTAACGCACCATGTCGAGGACTGGCACGCTATCTGATATAATTTCAGATAGTTACATATTGCAATCAGGAAGAGATTTAGTTGGCGAGCTTGTTTAGTATCATATATGATATTTTTTTATATCATATATGATAAAGTATGAAAAAATGTTCAGATATGGTATATACGAGAAACGAGAAAATAAGAATAAGGATCATACTTCCGTTTTTCGGTAATGTCCTGCCTTGCGCCCGAAGGGAACGCCGAGCTTTTTCATTCTGTGGCGGAGCGTCCGGGGGTTGACGCCCAGGAGCCGCGCCGCGCCCCGCTCCCCGTCAACCCGGCCCCGGGTCAATTCCAGGACGCCCCTGATATGCCGGGCCGTGATTTTGTCCAGGTTGAGCGCGTCCCTTTCCACGGGTCCTAAAACCTGGCCGGTCTGGAAAGAGCGGTTGTTTTCGAGATCATGAAAAATTAGCGGCGCCCCCTGGCTCAATATCAGCGCCCTCTCGACCGCGTTCTCCAGTTCCCGCACGTTCCCCGGCCAATCGTAGTTCATCAGGCGGTCCACGGATTCCGGGGCCAGGGTGGGTATTTCGGCCAACCCCATATCCCTGGCCTTTTTCTGCATGAAATGCTGGACCAGGTTGGGGATGTCGTTTTTCCGGTTTCTGAGCGGCGGAATCATGATGGGAAAAACCCTCAGGCGGAAGTAGAGGTCCTCGCGGAACCGTCCTTCGCTCAGCATGGATCCCAGGTCCCTATGGGTGGCGGCAATGACGCGAATGTCCACTTCGATCGGCTCTGTTCCTCCCAGACGCTCGATTTTCTTTTCCTGAAGAACGCGCAAAAACCGGATTTGAGCCCCTGGGGTGAGTTCGCCGATTTCATCAAGGAATATCGTCCCGGTATCGGCCCGTTCGAACCGCCCTTTTTTGCGAGCCAGGGCGCCGGTAAACGCGCCCTTTTCGTGGCCGAACAGCTCGCTGTCCAAAAGAGATTCCGAAATGGCGCCGCAGTTGACCTTGATAAAGGCTCGATCTTTGCGAGGGGAAAAATTATGGATGGCATTGGCAATGATTTCCTTGCCCGTGCCGGTCTCCCCGAGCAGCAGGACCGGGCTGCCCAGGGGGGCGACCTGGCGGACCAGGTCCATGACGCCCTTCAGTCCGAAATCGGCGCCCACGATCTGGTCGCCGGCGATCTGCCTGAGTTCGTTCTGGAGGTAGAGGTTGGCATCGGCGAGGTGGTCTTTTAGTTTTTCGAGTTCCCGGTATCGCAGATAGTTGGACAGAGCAATGGCGAAGGGTTCGTTGACCAGAGAAATAAGCCGGGCGTGGTTCGATGTATATCCTGACCGGCCTTCGCTGAGGATGACCAGGGACCCCAGCATCTCTCTGTCCAACTTGAGGCGCATGTGGAGGGCCGGGGCATCCAGTTTGGTGAACTTTTGAGCCACCGCGCGCATGGCTTCATCCCTGCTCATGTCGCGAATGATACGGACATGAGACGATCGATCCGGCTGCTCGTACCAATCTTCGATGATGCTCCTGGCCGCCGGCTGTTGGACCGTCTTGACCGATATGGCCGCGCCTCCGCTGGCATCGGCGCCGGCGATGATTTCGGAAACGCCCGATTCAGGATCATACGTGGACAAGACCATGGCCGCCGCCGGTATGTCATCCTGAATGAACAGGAAACATCGGTGGAGAGCCGTGCCGATTTCCAGGCTGCCGCAAATCCGAAGGGTTACTTCACGGAAGAAGTCTTTTTCGTCCATATTCTTACCTGCCTCGTTTTCCACATATACCATATTTGAACATTTTATCCTTTTTTATCATATATAATACAAAAAATATCATATACGATACAAAATAAGCCAGCCCAATAGACCCGCCCTCGGTGACACCGTATAACTATCTGAAATCATATCATATAACGTGCCAGCCCTCGGCATGGTGTGCTATTTGCCTACGCCTAGACACAAGAGAGCAAATCACGGCCCAAACCTTGGATGAAAGGGCAACCGGCAAATAGAGATGAACTGGATGGTCTGTTGGAGATGAAGTGGCTGGAGCAAATCAAGCTGCGAGGAAACAATGCTGAATTGTCAGAGATCAAGGCCGAACTGTTGGAAAAAGTTGAAAGTCTTCTGGACGAGCCAGCGATTGTCGAGGTTCAGGTTTTTACCCACGCCCTCCTGTCCGGGGACCTGCTGGTCAATTTGTTCTGGGATTCGGATCAACCGCAACCCTGGGGGAGTGAATTGGGTTTGAGATTGGCCGAGAACCTTAAAAGGTCCGGTCTGATTGATCACGCGGTCTGGTTGGGTGTGCTTATGGATCAGGGTGTTTCACGGCGATGACCCTAGGCACTTCTGGATGAAATTTATAGACCCGGAAGGAGGCGATCCGTGAACCTCAAGAATGATCCGCCCACCCGCCGAAAACCCTAACGGCGCTTGTTGTTTTGCTGTGCATCGCGCCGATGGCCTTGGCCGCTACTGGCCATCAGTCATTGACGGCCGCTTAGAAGAATAAAGGGAGTTAGCCAGGGCCGAAGCCCTGTGAATACGCCGAAAAATAGGAGGAAAAAAAATGACCGACGATGTGTACCGGGAAATGTACGAAACCATGGCCTTGCGCGGTGGAGCGGTACAAGCCAAGGATATTCCTGAGTTTTATACCCTGGTTAAAGAGCTTTTTTCACCCGAGGAAGCCGCTGTCAACAAGGTCTTGCCCAACACGCCCGCCACGGCCGGGGACATGGCCCCTAAGCTGGGTCAAAGCGTCGAGGAGGTCCAGGCCGTACTCGAAAGCATGGCCCAAAAGGGGCTCTGCATGTCCGAGGACAAAGATGGGCAACGATACTACCGGGGCCTCCCTTTCATACCGGGCATATTCGAGTTGCAGTTCATGCGGGGTACCATGACCGAAAAGGATCGGCGGATCGCCCGGGTCATTCACGCGTACAAGAATACCGTCTCGCCTCCGGACAGACCGCCCGAAGCCAAGTTCCCCATGTTCAGGGTCATCGCCGTTGACCGGATGATTCAGCCCGGCAATGCCATACGGACCTATGACCAGGTCAAGGCCATGATCGAGAACACCGACGTCATCTCCGTGGCCACCTGTTATTGCCGTCATGAAGCCAAGCTTCTCGACGAAAACGACGTTTGCGGCGCGCCGGACGAGGTTTGCATGACCTTTGGAGCACCCGCCAAATTTATTATCCAAAGAAATATGGGACGAGAAGTCTCCAAAGAGGAGGCCTTGCGGCTCCTTTTGGAATGCGAGGAAGCCGGCCTGGTCCATTCCGGCCTGAATATGCAGGTCGACAGCTTCATCTGCAACTGTTGCGCCTGCCACTGCGGCATGATCAAGCAGGCCCTCCGCCACCCCAAGCCGGCTCTGGTTTTGAGTTCGGGGTATTGTCCGGACTTCGATAAAGACGCTTGCACGTCCTGCGGGATTTGTCTTGATCGATGCCCGGCCGCGGCTCTGCGCCTGGGGGATGACGAGTGTCCGGAAATCGATCTGGATCGCTGCTTCGGGTGCGGGGTTTGCGCCACCGGTTGCCCGTCGGAGGCGGTCACTCTGATGAAAAGACCGGAGGTCCCCGATCCTCCCAAGGATATGGCCGCCTTGTTGACCTCTGCCATGAAGTTCCGCAGCCAACAGTAAGTCACTGCTTTTGCCCTGAGACTGAAGATGACAACAGGAGTTAAGAACATGACCGGGAATCAATTTTCGTTAAAAGGTTATTCGTTGCCCTTGACCCCCAAGGGACGCGCGTCGGTCGTGGAGCCGCCGCCTTGGCATTTTGGCGGCAATGTGATGCATCTGGTTTTCGAGGCCGATCCCGACCGGGTGCGGCCCTTGATCCCGCCTCCCCTGGAAATGGGAACGGAACCGGGCATGGGCGGTGTATGGCTGGTGGAATGGGTATCGGTCAGCGAATCCAACCCGGACTTGGCCTGGGTCAACCCCGAACGCTCGGTTTACCGGGAGTGCGTGATTGTTATCAACGTCACGTACAAGGGCAAACCGGGGGTCACGGTTCCCTATATCTGGGTGAACAATGACTTCACCCTGGTGCGGGGCGTCATCCAGGGGTTTCCCAAAAAGCTGGCGAGCGTTTACCTGACCAAGCTTCACCACCTGAACCCCAAGGTGGGCGGCCTGAAACCCGGAGCCAAAATTAGAGGTATCTGCTCCGCCCACGGCGAGAGACTGGTGGAAGGCACGCTCGAAATCACCCGTCCGGCCGAGGTGTCCGAGGTCCCCATGGCGCCCATGTACCTCATGCGCCACTTCCCCAGCATCGAAGACCCGGCCAAGCCGGCGGTTCACGAACTCGTGAGCAGCAATGTCACCTGGGGGAGCATCGACAATGTCTGGGCCGGAAAACCCGATATCAAGTTGTTTGAATCAGAGGTCGAGGAGTTGGCCGACCTGGGATCGATCAAGGCGGTGAAAGGTTTTTATTACGACATGGGCATGACCATCCAAGGCGGCAAGGTGATCCATCGCTATTGAGCCGTGTTTTTATCACACCTTCTCATATGCTTTCGCGGAGCTTTTTGATGAAATTTAGCCCCATGGAACCCGCTGACCTGGATTTTTTTCGCTCCCTGGCCGACGCCGATCGTGTTTCCACCGGGGAATCGATCCTCAACCTGCACGCTTATGACCAGTCCCGCCACGGACCCCTCCGGCCGGAAGCGGTCTTTTGGCCGGTCAGCACCCAAGAGGTTGCCGCGGTATTGGCCCACTGCTCGCGGCGCTCAATTCCCGTGACGGCCTGGGGCGCGGGGACGAGCCTGGAAGGCAATCCCTTGCCCGCGGCCCGCGGCCTGGTGCTGGATTTCACTCGAATGAACCGCATTCTCGACATCCGCGCCGCCGATTTCCAGGCCGACGTGGAGCCGGGGGTCATCTACCAGGACTTGAACGAAAAGCTGCGCCACCTGGGCCTCTTTTTTCCGCCCGACCCCGGCGCCCGGGCCACCCTGGGCGGCATGATCGCCAACAACGCCAGCGGTACGCGGACGGTGCGGTACGGCTCGACACGTAACTATGTCCGACGTCTCGAAGTGGTCCTGGCCGATGGCCAAATCATCCACACCGGCACGAGGGCCTCCAAGACCTCTTCGGGCTACGACCTGACCGACCTGTTCGTCGGGTCGGAGGGCACCCTGGGCGTGGTCGTCGGCGCCACCGTGGGACTGGCCGGGGCGCCGGTCGAATATTCCGCGGCCGTGGGCTCCTTCAACTCGGTGGTTGACGCGGCCCAGGCTGTCTTTGAGATTATCCGGGCCGGCCTCCAACCGGCGGCCCTTGAGCTTTTGGACCGAAGCACCGCGAACCTGCTCAACCGCGAGGATGACCTGACGCTTCCGGATTCGCCGTCCTTGCTCATGGAATTTCATGGTCCATCCAAGTCCTACCTGGCCGAGGTTTTGAGCATGGCCGAAGAGACGGTCCAGGACAACGGCGGCCGGGACTTTCGGCCCGGTCTGGGGCGAGACGAACGCGACCGCATCTGGCGGTCCCGTCATCACGCCGGCGAAGCCGTCGCCCGGGCCCACCCCGGCCACGGCGTCCTGATCGTGGACGCGGCCGTTCCCATCAGCCGCCTCCCCGAGTTGATCGTCCGCGCCGACGAAGAGGTCAAACAATCCGGACTGCCCGGCTATATCTTCGGACACGCCGGCGACGGCAATATCCATGTTCTTCTGCTGGGCCGGATCAATGAACCTCAGGACTGGAAAACCGTCCACCGTACCAATGAGGCCATCGTCAAGTACGCCTTGAACCTGGGCGGGACAGTCACCGGCGAGCACGGCGTGGGGCTCGGCAAGAAGAAATTCATGGACCAGGAACACGGCTTGAGTCTCGACTGGATGCGAAAAATCAAAGGGCTTTTCGACCCCCAGGGCATCCTGAATCCGGGCAAATGTTTACCTTCAGACCCTTTGGGACAAGATTGACGTTTTCTTATTAAAAGGGGGTGACTCATGGATTTACAGGCAAGAACACTTCAAAATCCGAACAAGCCAACCTATATCATGGCCGGAAGCGGGGAAGTGGTGACTTCACTTGAGGTAGAGGAAAGGGCCAATCAGGGCGCCCACCTTTTTCGGGAACTCGGTCTCGAGAATGGGGATCATCTGGCCATTTTCATGGAAAACAACCGTCATTTCCTGGAAATTATCAGCGCCGCCAGCCGATCCGGGCTGTTCTACACCACGATCAGCACCCATCTGACCGTGCCTGAGATCGAATACATCGTTGCGGATTGCTCGGCTAAGGCTTTTGTCACCTCAGCGGCTCTAAGCGACAGGGCGGCTGGGCTCATAGATCGCATGCCCAATGTGAAGGCACGTTTGATGGTCAATGGCGCCATCGCGGGATATGAGTCTTATGAAGAAAGAATCGCGGCGTATCCGAACACGCCGATCCAGGATCAGATGGCCGGCCAGGACATGCTTTACTCCTCTGGAACCACGGGCCTGCCCAAAGGCGTCAAGACCACGTTTGCCGGCCTGTCTTACGGCGAGGTGCCAGACGCCGGGAAGCTGCTGATCGCCATGTATGGCTTCAACGAAGACACCGTGTACCTTTGCCCGGCCCCGCTCTATCATGCCGCACCGCTCAGAGTCTCTCGGCTGGTCCAATACGCGGGCGGCGTTGTGGTGGTCATGGAAAAATTCGACGCCGAGCAAGCTTTGGCTGCAATGGAAAAATACAAGGTCACGCATAGCCAATGGGTGCCCACCATGTTCATTCGAATGCTCAAGCTTCCGGAAGAGGTAAGGCTTAAGTACGACGTGTCCGGTCAAAAGATGGCCATCCACGCCGCTGCTCCAATACCCATCCAGGTCAAGGAGCAGATGATCGACTGGTGGGGGCCGATTCTGTTTGAATACTATGCCGGCACCGAAGGTAACGGGCTGACGGCCATCGCTTCCGAGGAATGGCTCAAGCATAAAGGTTCGGTCGGTCGTGCCTTGCTGGGCAAGGCTCGTATCCTGAATGACGATGGCCGAGAACTCGGCCCCGGCGAGATTGGCACAATCTATTTTTCAGACGGCCCTGAATTCGAGTACCATAACGACCCGGAAAAAACATCGGCCTCCCGCAGTTCGCAGGGTTGGTCCACCTTGAATGACGTGGGTTATCTGGATGCAGAGGGCTTTCTCTATCTCACGGACAGAAAAACCCACATGATCATCTCGGGTGGGGTGAACATTTACCCCCAGGAATCAGAAAACGTCCTGGTCATGCATCCGGATGTTTTGGATGCGGCGGTCATCGGTGTGCCGCATGAGGATTTTGGCGAAGAGGTAAAAGGTGTGATTGAGTTAAGGGACAAGACCCAGGCGGGGCCGGAAATGGAGATTCGGCTCATTGATTTCTGCCGCTCGAAACTGGCCAAGATAAAATGCCCGGCGAGTATTGATTTTGTGGACGAGTTGCCCCGCACGCCAACCGGGAAGCTCTTAAAACGCATCCTTATCGATGAATACAAAAAGAAATATAAGCAAAATGCAGCGAGGACAGCTTAACAATCTTGTAAAACCAAAATTTCTCGGGATAAGGTTTGAAAACCCGAGGAATTGTAAAAGAGCTTCACCCGACAAAGGGTGGAGGGATGAGCATCGCCTTCTTCGAACCTATTGTAAAGACTGAAAAAAGAGCCACGTGTTTTCCGCGCGGTCCATGTTGGAAAAATTACCGTCGTTTCTGTTTCCGCCGCCAGGACCTGCCGCTATGATTTCCATGACTTCACCGGGCGGTGGCTGAACCGCCTCGGGATTTCGTGTCGAGACTGGGGGTGGATCGCCAAGCTCTTTGAGCTGGAGCTGTCCGCCCTGTAGATCGCCCGGCAGTTGGAGTTGAGCTGGCCCACGGTCTTGAAAGCGGTCCCCACCATCCACCTGGCTATGCTGGTCTTTGGCCTCTTGGAAAGAGGAGGCCGGGTCCGGGTGGAGGTGGTCAAGAAGCTGACGGCCGCTTAGGTGCTTCTTCAGCTGGAGCGGAGGGACCGTCAAGGGCGAGCGCAGCGAGTCCCGAAAGGAGCAAAACCCCTTGACGGGTAACCGGAGCGGCGGCTATCTATTCCTTAGTTTTTTCTGGAGATCGTTTATAATCATCAAAATTTATGCAAAAAGCAGCCGGAGCGGCATTTTGAGATGGAGCATTGGCTAAGGGGGATTCTCAGGATATTTCGATACGGATTTCCGCTGGGCAATCTGTGCTTGTCGTGGCGCCGAAAGAACCCAATTTCCGGTCATTTCAGAATCAGATTCTCTTTTTCCCAGAGCGCCCATTTTTACCGGATGGGTTGCCTGCGTAACCCGCCCACGAGCCGTCTCACTGCCGGAATTGCGTGTCATTTCTCTTTATTTTGAATCGAACTCTGGAGGAACCAACAACCGATGCTTAAAAGCCTGCTTATCGCCAATCGCGGTGAAATCGCCATTCGCATAGCCCGTACCGCCTCGGATTTGGGTATATCGACCGTTGCCATCTATGCAGACGATGATGGCCTGTCGCTACACACGCGCCATGCCGACCGGGCGCTGAAACTCGACGCCGTCGGGGTCCCGGCCTATCTTGACGCTTCACGAATCATCGCGCTCGCGAAAGAAGCCGGTTGCGATGCCGTGCATCCGGGTTACGGCTTTCTGAGCGAAATCGCGGACTTTGCCGAAGCCTGCGGTCGCGCCGGGCTAACATTCGTGGGTCCCGACGTCGAGACCTTGCGACGGTTCGGCGACAAGGCCGATGCGCGGTCCTTGGCGGAAAGCTGCGGCGTGCCGGTGCTGCCTGGACTCAGCCACGCCGTGACGCTGGACGAGGTAAGGGCTTTTTTCGAGAGCCTGGGCCCGGGCGGAGCCATAATGCTGAAAGCCGTGGCCGGCGGTGGAGGTCGCGGCATGCGGCCGGTCTATCGGGTCGCCGATTTGAACGAAGCTTTCGAGCGAGCGACATCGGAAGCACAGAAGGCGCTCGGCTCCGGCGAACTCTACGTCGAGGAACTTTTGCCCCGCGCGCGCCACATCGAAGTGCAGATCGTTGGTGACGGGTCCGGCGAGGTCTCCCACCTTTGGGATCGCGAATGCAGCCTGCAACGTCAGCGACAAAAGCTGGTCGAAATAGCCCCGGCCTTCGGCCTGTCCGAGCGGCTGCGGGCATCGATGCTCGAGGCCGCCAGAAAAATAGCGGTCGCGGCGGCGTACCGTGGGGTCGGCACCATCGAGTTCCTTGTGGACACCCGTCCCGGGGCAGAGGATCGGTTCGTGTTCATGGAGGCAAATGCCCGCTTGCAGGTGGAGCACACGGTCACGGAAGAGGTGACCGGGCTGGATCTGGTGGCGCTTCAATTGGAGATCGCCGGCGGCGCGACCCTAGGCGAACTCGGGCTTCTGCAAGCTCAGGTGCCGGAGGCGCGGGGAGTGGCCCTCCAAGCTCGCGTCAATATCGAAACCATGACGGCCAACGGCGACTCGCGCCCGCGTGGTGGGGTGCTGACCGCCTACGAACCTCCCTCGGGGCCTGGCATCCGGGTCGATGGCTTCGGCTACACCGGCTACGCGACCAGCGTCCACTATGACTCTCTATTGGCCAAACTCATCGTCCACGCCAACGACCTGGCCTCTGCCATACGCAAAGCCCGGCGCGCGCTGGCTGAATTCAAGATCGAGGGGGTCCGCAGCAACAAGGACTTTCTCCAAGCCCTCTTGAAGAGGGCGCCTTTCTCCAAGGGAACGATCCACACGCACTACGTTGAAGATCACATCGCGGAGCTTCTCGGCGAATCCAACGAGCGTGCCCGCTATTTCGAACCTCCTGAGCGCGATGTGCGCAAGGCCGGAACGTATGTCGATCCAGACGATCCCCTGGCGGTGCTCTCGTTGAAGGGGCCGGCCGCCTCCGTCCTGAACCCAACCAACCTGCCGGCGCCGCGTGCCCAGGGACCCGCTGGCACGGTTGCCGTATCGGCGCCGCTGCAAGGCATGCTGGTCGCGCTGTCCGTTTCGGAAGGCGATACGGTGCTCAGGCGGCAGCCGGTTGCCGTTATCGAAGCGCTGAAGATGGAACACATCGTTGCAAGCCAAGTCGCGGGTATTGTGCGGGAAATCGCCCTCAAGGTCGGAGACACGATCTTTGAAGACACGCCGATCATGTTTATAGAACCGTACGATATAGATGGGGAATACGACTTGGGCGAAACCCTCGATCTTGACAGCATTCGGCCGGATGTCGCCGAGATCCAGCATTTCCACCATCTGACCACAGATGAGGCACGTACGAAGGCAACCGCCAAACGCCATGATGCCGGCAAACGTACGGCTCGCGAAAACATCATGGATCTTTGCGATCCGGGCTCTTTCTTCGAATACGGCTCGCTCGTAACGGCAACCCGGTTCCGGGATGACACCTTGGAACAGCTTGAAGAGCGCGTCATCAAGACCGCCGCCGACGCCATGGTCATGGGCGTGGGGCGCGTTAACGGCGATCTGGTCGGCCCGGAAAACGCGCGCTGTGTCGCCATGTCCTATGACTATACGGTGCTGGCGGGCACGCAGGGTCATAAGAACCACCAAAAGCAGGACCGGATGTTTGGTGTTGCAAGGAAATACAGGTTGCCGGTTGTGCTCTACACCGAGGGTGGCGGCGGTCGCACCCAGGGCGGCCCCCGCAGCGGGCATAGTCAGCAGGCTGGATCGGTTGGTAGCCTCAACGTGAGAACGTGGCGTGAGCTTGGCAAACTGTCAGGCCTGGTGCCATTGGTCGGGGTGAACTCGGGATACTGCTTCGCTGGCAACGTCATACTTCTCGGCGCTTGCGACGTCATCATCGCCACCAAGGATTCCAGTCTCGGCGTCGGGGGCCCGGCCGTCATCGAAGGCGGCGGCCTGGGTGCTTATGCGCCCAGCGAAGTGGGCCCGATCAGCATTCAAGAACCGAACGGCGTTATCGACATCCTGGTGGAGGACGAGATTGAGGCGACTGCAACCGCCAAGCATTATCTGTCGTTTTTCCAGGGGCGGGTTGCCGACTGGACCGCTCATGACCAGCGCGTATTGCGCCACATCGTTCCGGAGAATCGGCGCGCTGTGTACAATATTCGAAAGATCATCGAAACCCTGGCCGATGTCGGCTCCATGCTGGAGCTTCGTCCGAAATTCGGCGTTTCGATGGTGACCGCCTTCATCCGCGTTGAAGGCCGGACGCTCGGTGTCATCGCCAACAACTCCAATTCACCGACCGGCGGTGCCGTCGATTCCGATGGCGCCGACAAGGCCTCACGCTTCATGCAGCTTTGCGACGCCTTCGACATTCCGATCCTGTCGCTTATCGACACGCCAGGGAATATGGTCGGGCCGGAAGCCGAGAAGACCGCACTGATTCGTCACTGCGGACGCATGTACGTGGCCGGCGCCAACGTCACGGTACCGTACTTCGTGGTGGTGCTGCGAAAGTCCTATGGTCTCGGCGCGCTTGCGATGTCCACGGGCAGTTTCGACGAAACCTTCTTTTCGATTTCCTGGCCGACGGGTGAGTTTGCCGGTATGGGCCTTGAGGGTTCGGTAAAGCTCGGTCGCCGTGCTGAACTGGCGGCTATCACCGATCTCGCCCAACGTAAGGCACGCTACAACAAGCTGGTTGCGGACGCCTATGCATGGTCGCGTGCGCTCAACGCGGCGACCGTTTTCGAAGTGGATGACGTAATCGATCCCGCGGACACGCGCAAGTGGTTGGTCATGGGCTTGGATTCGGCGCCGCAACCGCAACCGCGGTCGGGCAAGAAGCACGGCTGGGTCGACACTTGGTAAACCCGTCAGGCGCTCGCAAGGCTGCGTGACCCGCCTGCACCATGATGGTCAAACCCATATCCTTCTCGGCCTGCGTTTTGTGCATGGCCCTTGTTCAACACGTTCTGCAATATAAGGAGGCGATCAGGCGTCGAAAGGTCGAAAAAGAGTAGATAGTCGCTCTTGAAAAATGTCCTTTCTAGTTGATTTTTTTGATAAAAAATGAAATAAGTGCTATAGGAATTGCAAGGTTTAGCGACAAAATCCTCAAGAATCTTGCAAAAAAAGAGCGCTATGAAACCCAAGGAATCGCAGGTCAAGAAAAATCAAATAGAAAGATCATTTTTCAGGAGCGACTCGTTAGTATGTGACGCGACCTTAGATTTTTAGACCGAGTGGCCATGGCCTGAGCCAACTGTTCATGGCCGACAATCGGCTGGCCAGTGATGTTCAGTATCCCCTCTGGGATAAAAAGTTCGATAAATTGATCATAGTCTTTAAAATCCAAGTGCCTGGCATAGGCGATGGAAAGCTTTTCGCATTCATGTTCGATCGCACGCCTGGCGTTGTCTTGCATGTTGTACTCCTATTGGGCATGGAAAATACATACGCTATTTTGTGAGTTCCCCAGTGAATTCTTTCCGTATCGAGTCACCCTATCTTTCTTTAATTCCACCAATAAAGCACAAGGCCCTGATTGATATACATACATAGAACAAGCCCTAAAGAATTCCGAACTAAAGTTGGGCTTGCGGCCTTTTGATGCCCAGCTTTTTCATCCGATCCCGCAGTGTGGACGGTTTGAGCCCCAATATCTTGGCCGCACCTTTGGGGCCTTCGATTTTCCAATTGAGGTCCTGAAGGATGAGCAGGATGTGGTCTTGTTCCACCTTGTGGAGGGTAGCGTGGCGGGTGGGGGACAGGGCCGTTTCTTTCTGAAGATAATTCCAATCGGACAACTGGAGAGTCGTACCGGGGCTGTTGATCATGGCGCGTTCGATCACGTTTTCCAGTTCCCGAATGTTGCCCGGCCAAGAGAATTTTTGTAGGACTTCCAGCGCCGCATCCGGAATCTTATCAACTTTCTTTCCCAGCTTCTTGTTGAATTTGTTTACCAACCAGCTGATCAGGACCGGGATATCTTCCTGCCGTTCCCGGAGAGGCGGGAGCGTAATGGGGAAAACGTTCAGACGGTACCAGAGATCCTGCCTGAATCTGCCTTTTCCCACCTCTTCCTGCAAAGGACGGTTGGTTGCGGCGATGATGCGCACGTCCACTTTAATCGTCTGGTTTCCGCCCACCCTCTCGAAACTAGAATCCTGGATAACCCTAAGCAGTTTGCTTTGAAGTTCCAGTGGCAATTCGCCGATTTCGTCCAGGAAAATCGTTCCCGTGTCGGCCAGTTCGAACTTACCGAGCTTTTTGGCGTGCGCGCCGGTAAAAGCACCCTTTTCGTGGCCCAAAAGGTCGCTTTCAATCAGATTCGGAGGCAGCGTGGCGCAGTCCACTTTAATAAAGGGCCGGTTTTCACGTTGGCTGATGTCGTGAATGGACCTAGCGATCAACTCCTTGCCTGTTCCGGTTTCACCCAGGATCAACACTGTAGCATCAGTCGGTGCAACCTGCTTAACCTTGAAAAGAACATACTTCAGGGAGTCGCTCTGACCGATTATCTGATTGAAATTGTGCACCAGCTTGATCTCTTCACGGAGGTATGTACATTCGGCTTCAAGCTGGTCCTTAAGTTCCCTGATTTCAGTAAGTGCTTGATATAAAGATTCTTCATTTTGTTTGCGAATCAGAGCGTTCGAAAAAATTTCGCCGACCAAGCGGATGCGCTGACCGAGTTCATCGGAAATATGGCGCTCAATGCTTATTGAAGAAAAGGAAAGGAGCCCTAGAAAACTGCCGCCGACGAACAAAGGAAGAGAAAGATGGGATTTCACGCCGTAGCGCTGCATGTTCTCTTTATCGGTGGTGGCTTCAGGAGGAAACTCTTCCAAACTTGAAAAACTGTATTGTTTTTTTTCCTTTCGGATGTGATTGGCCATCCAAGGATAAAATTCGTCCGTGAAATACTCCGAAAAGGGAGGGATGCCCGAAACCGCCCAGGCATGGGTGGCCCGGATGCGCTTGCCATCCTTGGATATTTGATGGAGCGCACCTCTGTCGAAATCCAGGAACAAAACGATCCTGCGCAGACCGTTTTCAATTTCTTCATCGATCTTGTCAGATGGAAGATTGATAAAGGCGGTCGAAAGCTCGGAGATCAGCCTTTCGAATTGCAGTAACTCGGTGATGTCAGTTTTGACATTATGCATGCCACTTCTGAACACTTCGTGTTCCTGACGATTCTTTCCAGACAACGCTGACGCTTGCCAATCCTGTCCGGCCGTCTTGCGCCTTCTGTCCATGGTAAAGTCCATGTCCTTTTTACTGTAACCGATCATTATTATTCTAAAATATTGTGGCCTGTTCGTCAAGAGGAAAATGGGTTTCGGACAGGGTCGTCACCACCACGACCGGCAACGCCCGGCTCGGCGGGAGGCGAGCCGGGTCTGATCGGCGGCGGCGGATCGCGCCTTGCCCGCGGTTTACAACAAGCTGTAGCCGCTGCCCTGTAGGTCGATCCCGTATCCCTTGCCCTGCTCGATCCAACCGAACTCTTTCAATATGGCCTGGCTGTAGGTGACGCGTCCGGTGACCTTGTCCAGGGGTTCGGTGGATAGGAGCAGCACCGCCCGGGTCATCATCTCCATGGGCTCCCGTCGCGGGTCGTCCAGGCTGCTGGCCAGCTTGAAGTACACCGTACCGGGTGTAGCCACGCCCACGCCGGGCGCCAGGCAAGTCACGGAGATGCCGTAGGGGTAAACCTCCTGGGCCAGGCCCTGGGTGAAGCGCTCGACCGCGGCCTTGGTGGCGCCATACATCGTGCCCGTCTGCTCCGTATCCGGATACGGGCCCCGGCCCGGCCCGATGGCCGCGCGCGAGGTGATGTTCACGATGGCCCCGGACTGCTTGGCGATCATGTCCGGCAGCACCTTCTGGCACAGCATGAACGGCCCCAGCACGTTCACGTCAAAGGCGCGTTTCCACTTCTTGATGGGCAAATCCTTGATGGGCACGAAATAGGTCACGGCGGCGTTGTTGATCAACACGTCCACCGGCCCGTAGGCCTGTTTGGTCTCTTGAATCAGGTGATCGCAGCTTTCTTCGTCGGCCACGTCGCACTGCACGGGCAGGGCTTCCCCCCCAGCCTGGCGAATCTCCTCCACGGTGGACAGCAGCGAACCTTCGAGGAAATGGTCGCCATCGTGCACGGTGCGGGCGGCGCAGACCACTTTGGCGCCTTCGGCCGCGAAAAGCTGGGCAATGCCCTTACCAATCCCCCGGCTGGCGCCGGTCACGATCACCACTTTTCCGGTGAGTTTTTGCATAGCAAGCCTCCTATGTCTGGTCCTTGTCACGGGTTCGATGTACCCCTGTAATTTCTTCTACCGGCGCCGCATCGCGGATCATTCGGCCGCGAGCTTACGCCCCAGGCCTTGGTAGGTTTCCAATGCCTCGGCGGCCATGCGGTCCAGCAGCTCCTGACAGGTCGGCACGTCATGAATCAGGCCGATGGACTGGCCGACCATGAGCGGCGCGTCGTCCACGTCACCGGTCTCCCAGGCCTTTTGCACGCGCGGGCCGGCCATGAGCGGCATCAGCGCTTCCAGCCCGCCGCCTTGGGCCTCGATTTCGAGATACTTGGCGATCACCTCGTTCTTCAAAGACCGCCCTTGCAGTCCGATGGACTTGCCAAAAAGGATGGTGTCATTCTCCTGCCGCTTGACCAACTCCTGCTTGATGTTGTCGTGCACCTGGCATTCCTGGGTAGCGATGAACCGGCTGGCCATCATCACCCCGTCCGCGCCCAGGGCCAGGGCCGCGGCCAGGGAGCGGCCGTCGGCAATACCGCCCACGGTCACCACCGGAATCTTGACCGCCTCGGCAATGCGCGGCGTGAGCAGCATGGTGGTCACGTCGTCGTTCAGCGGATGGCCGCCTTCCTCCACCCCGGCGGCGAAGATGCCGTCGTAGCCGGCCTTTTCCGCGTGCAGGGCGTGGCGCACCGACCCCACCTTGTGAAACAATCGGACCCCGGCCTTCTTGAGCGTCTCGACCGCGTCCTTGCCCACGGCCCGGTCGATGGGCGCTCCCGAGACCTCGATGGCCGCTACGCGCTCCTCGGCGCAGACCCGCACGTACATGGGATACAGGTCGGCGCTGACCCGCACCGAAGGCAGGATGGTGATGTTGACTGTGAAGGGCTTGTCGGTCAGACCGCGCGTTTCCTGAATGGCCGCCCTAAACGAGGCTTCGTCCCGCCAGTTGGCGGCCGTGATGTTGCCCATGCCGCCGGCGTTGGACACGGCCGCGCACAGCTTGGGCAGGCAGAGGTTCATCATGGCCCCGCAGATGATCGGATACTTGATACCAAACATCTCCGTGATTCTGGTTTTGAACATGATCCACTCCTTCATGCGAAATAGGTACAAAAAAGTTTCACGTCTCTGCGGCTCCCTGACCGGGTCAACGCGCGGACCGGGCGGGCGGCTGTTCCAGCCCCAACATCCGGGCGGCGTTGCCTCCCAGAATGCCGGTCACTTCCTGGTCGGTGAAGGTGATTCCGTCCGGGGCGTTTTGGGGCAGGTCTTTCAGCAGCTTGATCCAGTTCCGGGTCGGTTCCACGATGTCGAAGATGGGGTTGTCCGTGCCGAAGAGGACCTTGCTTGTCCCGGCGTAGTCCAGGATGTCCCGAAGTTCGCGGCAGAAGAGCCGGTAGTTGCCAAAGGCATAGGCGTCCCACATGGCCAGGTCGCCGTAAAGGTTGGGCTGGTGCGCGGCCAGGTTGGCCCAGGCCCGCCATTCTATTGAACCCATGTGCGCGGCAATGACTTTGATCTCCGGAAAGTCCACCGTGATGTCGGCCAAAAGCGACGGGTGGGAGAATTTGGCCCTTGAAGGCGGCATGAGCGGCCCGGTGTGGGTCAGCAGTACGCCGTTATGCGCGGCCACGACTTCGAGCACGCGGTAGGACTCGGGGCCGCTGGGGTCATAGCCGTTGTCCGGGTGGTACTTGAGTCCGCGCACCCCGAATTCTTCAAAGCAGGCCCGCATCATGTCCGCCGCGTTCAACCGCCTGGGGTCAACCCCGGCCAGAGCCAGGACCCGACCGGGGTAGCTCCGGGCGACCTCTCCGAGAAGACGATTGACCTCCATGGTATTTTTTTCGGTCATGGCCGGGCTGTCTGCATTGTCCGCGTGGCAGATCAAGGTCACGTCAATGCCGGCTTTGTCCATCAAGGCCGCCAGACGTTCGCCGGTCGGATCCCCCCAGGAGGCCAGCGCCTTCTTGACCAGGGCTTCGGGGTCCACCTCCCGGCCCATGATCTCGGCCGCGCGCAGGGCATGCTGGATGGCCTGCCTGACGCGGGCTTCAGTCACCTGAGGCACGAAGTGGTAATGCACGTCAACGATCATCGTCATCCTCCCGGGGAAGGCGAGCCAACGGCCCGCCCCCTGAGACGGATGCGAGCCGATCCCGGGAACCGTCGTGACCCGCCCGCGCAGGACCGCGCAATGCCGGCCCAAGAGAACCGCGTTCAGACTTTTTCGACCAGTTCCACCCACAGACCGCCGACCGCGTGGGGATGCAAAAATCCCACCTTACCGGCGTACCCTTCGCGGCTCTTTTCGCTCACGAGTTTCACGCCTTTGGCCTGCATATCCTGCAGCTCCTGATCGACGTCCGGCACCTGAAAGCAGATATGGTGCAAACACATGTCCTTGCCCTTTTTCTCCATGAACTTGGACAGGTCGTCGGCTGGGTCCAAAGGCTCGATGAACTCGATCTCGCCGTTTCCGATGGGAACAAAGGCGACTTTCACTCCCAGCTCGGAAGACTTTTCGACTAAGGTGGGCTTGATGCCCAGCACGCTGTTAAACAGGGCCAGCACGTTGTCAATATTTTTCACCGCAATACCGATGTGATCCATTTTACCGATCATAGCCGGAAACCTCCTCTATCTAAGGCCGCTTCAAAGAGATGACGTGGTCTGTCAAGCGGCATACTCTTTGAAGCGGATTTTCAGCCGAGTTCCTTACCCCACTTTGAAAAGGCGCAAGGCATTGTCCCTGAGAAATTTGACCCGAACCTGGTCTCTCAGGGGCAGTTGACTGACGTCGTCGAGCGATTTTTCAAAGGTCAGCAGCGGATACTCGGTCGCCCACATCACCTTGTCCTGAGCACGGGTATTCAGGTGCTGAATGAAATTCGGCGGAAAATATTTCGGCCGATAGGCGTTGGTCAGGGCATAGCAATTGGGGTACTTGAGGACGTTGTGCATGGCCATTTCCGTGCTGCCCGGATCGGCCACCCCATGAGTCTGGATGACCTTGAGTTCCGGGAACAGGTAACAGAGTTCGTCCACGTGCAACGGGTCCTGGTTGCGGGCGATGCCGGGAGGACCGGGGTAGCCCACGTTGATATGAATCTTGAGGTCGTTGGCAATGGCCATGGGATAAAAAGGCGTCAGCCGGTTGTCCGTGCAGGGAACGCCGAGACGCCATCCGCCGAACCGGATGACTTGCAGTTTGATCTCATCGATCAAGCCCTCGATACGCCGGATTTCGTTCATGACGCCTCGGGTGATCGGATTGGCCGTGGCGGATATGACAAACTTGTTCGGGAATTCTTTCAGGGCGTCAATGACCCATTCCTTGTCCCCCTCCTGCTGGACGCTCAACAGACCGAATTCCACGCCGCACCGGTCCATTTCAGCCACCAGTTCCGCCGGGGTCATTTCCTTCTGCCGGCCGGCCATGCTGGGAAACAGCTCCAAGAGTCCGCCCCGGCCGGCTTCTTCGTCGGCCAGCACCTGGGCGGTTTCCGAGGTCACACCAAGCGTTCGCGGGATCATGATCAGGCCGTCAAAGGCCTTTATCGTCTCTGCCATATTTGTTTCTCCTTCAACATCCAGATGATTTTTCCCAAAGGAGTTCGAGTTTCAGGAAGGACCAGTCTGCATCGTTCGATTTGCCTTTGGTGAGCCGCCTGGTTTGGCGCTCACCCGACCGAATCATTTGATGATGTTTTCGTACACCGGCCGTTCCATCAGGTCCTTATAAAGTGGGTGCTCGCTGCCGTCCTTGATCCCGCAGGCCCACTTGGCCGCGGCCTTGTATTCTTCGAGATCGGCGATCTGGAGGAAGGTCATTTTTTGAGCCGCCAGGGAACCCTCGGCATGAATGGCCGCCACCGCCGCCTCGATGTTGGCCAGGTCCTTGACCAGCTTGATGGCCCGCATGCGGAATTCGGTGGGCACGCCTTCTTTGCCGGCCAGGTACTTTTCCAGCATGTCGTGGGTGGCCGGGTTGTAGAAGTCCTTACCGCTGGGGATGGTGGCCACCAAACCGCCGGCGATGTCCTGGATGACCTTCATGGCGTGGTGGTGGTTGTCGGCACCAAAATACTTGGCGCAGTTGGTCATGATCCGGTCGGGGTAGAGCCAGCCGGTGGTGGGATCGGTCGTGGGATTGGCGGCCGCCGCCTTGACCAGAGCCTTCACGGTTTCGGCGTACCAGACCAGCCAGGACAGCTTGTCCCGGATGACCGGGTCCTTTTCCAGGCCGTTGTATTCGGCCATCAACAGGGCGGCGCCCACGTCCAGCGTGACCATGCCGACCTTGTTGCTCAACCCGCTGAGCCGGTGGAAATTGGCGAACTGGTAGGTGACCAGGGGGGCGAATTGCCATTCCTTGCACAGAAAAACGTGCTCCCAGGGAATGAAGACGTTGTCGAACACGACCATGCAGTCGCCGGAAACGTTGTATCCCAGGAGCGGGTAGTCGAAATAGTCTCCCCACTCGACCGGGTCTTTTTGAGGATGAATCAGGGTGACGCCCTCGGCGGCCGGGGAGACGGCAAAGGCCACGGCATAGTCCTTGTCTTCCTCCCGCATGGCCCGGCAGGGCACGACGATGATGTAATTCACGTAGGTGGCATGGCTGATGTGGGCCAGACACCCGGTGACGTGAATACCGTCCTGGGATTCGTCCACCACCCGGACGTAAAAATCATTGTGCTGTTTCTGATCGGCGGGACGGAGCTTGCGGTCGCCCTTGACGTCGGTCATGCCTCCGGCCAGGGCGGCATCCATCTTTTTGCATTCTTCCCGAAATGCTTCCACCCGTTCGACATATTTGGAAACGCCCGTCTTTTTATCAATCATTCTGCTCGCCGCGGTCACGGCGTGGAGCGCGTCGATGCCCACGAACTTGGCCCCCGAAGACCTGCCGCCCTGAATGCGGGATTGCAGGAATTGGAGCTTCTGTCGCTGGACCAGATCATCGGCGGTCTCCGGCGGTTTGAACGAAATATGGTAGGGTTCCCCGTTATCTTCGTAGGCCAGAATCAAATCCTTGTAGCGCGGGTCTTGATACATCGCGTAATCGATCAAACCGCGCTGCAATCCGCGTCTCAGAATCGGATGTTCGGTCACGTCATGGTACAAGTTTCCTTCAAAGTAAATGCGACGACCATCCTTCAAGCTTTCCACATACTCATTCGGTGTTTTAACAGCCACAATGCCTCTCCTTTTTTAAATTGCGGTCCTTCTCGTTTAAGGGTTGGTAATCTGAGGTAATTTGTAGGGGGACGACATCGAACGTCTTCTTCCGGGTTCAGGCGTGCCCGCCCGGCGCAAGCGAATACGGGTGGCGTCCCCCATGGATTCCGGTTCAGGAAAACAACGGGTTCAATGGCCGGCGGCTACTTCATAAAGGGGATACCCAACTCCTTATAGGCTTTCACCGCACCGGGATGCAGTTCCGACTCCAAGTATCCGAAAGTGTAGGTCTCGGTGGTCGTGACCTTTCCCAGCGCATGGGCCTTGCCGATTTCGTCATGAAATTTGACGAAGTTCTTGGTGAACTCATAGGCATACTCTTCCGACATATCCTTGTGGCAGCCGAATCCATAGCAGGTGGTAATGCCGTAGGTATCTTCGGTCTGATCTTTGATGCTACCGGCCGGGATGAGCAGAGCGGGTAGATGCCAGCCGGTAAACTGGTTCATGCGGTCCAGGGCCGCTTTGTCGATCGTGATGAAGTGCAGTTTCTTGCCGGACGAAACCAGTTGCATGAGCGCTTCGTTGACCAGGATGTTTTTGGCCTTGCCGTTGACCACGCCTGAGTCCAGGCCCACGTAAGCCACGTCAACCAACCCATCCAGGAGCGCATTGACGGCGCCGTTGATGGAAATGAATTTGATGTCCACCTTGTCGGCGATGCCCCATCCGTTTCGGAGGAACACATAGGGATAAAAAGCCCAAAAGGCCTGGGTGATCTTGCCCATTCCTATTTTTTTCCCGATCATATCCTGGGGGGTTTTGATGTTTGGGTCCAGAGTGACGAACAGGCCGGTTTCCACGGAATAGTTCACCAGGCCCTTGAGGTCCTTTAACAGCGACTTCAGTTTCAGAATGCCGGCAACCTTTTCGTCAGGGTTGAAGTCCGAATACTCGATGGTGCCCATTTTGGAGCCGTTTTCAAGGCTGCCGCCGACGCCGAAGGCTCTGGTGTTTTGGTTCAAGGCCTTGATGAGGTAAACGGCGCCCGGGGTTTCATGCGGGGACAGCCGGAACCAGGAATGGTTCTTCTTCATGACCTCGCTGAAAGCGAAGCCGATGTTATAGGCGCTCGCACCGACCGTGGACAGAAGAAAATCGAAGCTTTCGACCTTTTTTTCCTGTCCGAAGGAAGGCACGAAGGTCGCGGCCACAAACAAGACCACCGCAAAGGTTATTACCAACCCAAGCTTGACACGCTTCTTTTTAATCTTGTCTAAAGACATCATCTCTCTCCTCTTGCTTGTTGTTAATGACAATCCTGAAGGTATCGGCCGATAATTCCGGTTGTGGTATGGTCAATCCCTTCGATCCGAAATTCACGACTCTTCATGACCCGCCCGGTTTGAGTGGAAAAGCCAAACTCTCGACCCGCCCGACAGGCGCAAGTCGCCGCCTATTCCTTGTTGAAGGGTATTCCCAACTCCTCGTAGGCCTTGACCGCGCCGGGATGAAGCTCGCTCTGCTTGTATCCGAAGGTATAGGTCTCCCGGGTCGTCACCTTGGCCAAGGCATGGGCGTTGCCGATCGCCTTTTGGTATTGGACAAAGCATTTGGTGAATTCATAGGCGTCTTCCAGAGGCATGTCCTTATGGCAGCCGAACCCGTAGGCCGAGCTGATTCCGTAGGTATCTTTATCCAGGAACTTGATGCTGCCAGCGGTCACCAGCAGGGCCGGCAGATGCCACCCCGTGAATTGATTCATGCGATCGAGAGCTGCTTTGTCGATCTTGATGAAATGCAGCTTCCTACCGGACAGGAGCAATTGGTTGCACGAGTCGTTGGGCAGAATGTCAGAGGCCTGGCCGTTGGAAACACCCGAATTGAAGGCCACGAAAGCCACATCGACCAGCCCGTCCACCAGGGCGTTAACAGCGCCGTATTCGGAGATGTATTTGATTTCAACCTTGTCGGCGATGCCCCAACCTTCCCTCAGAAACACATAGGGCATGAACGCATAGAAGTTCTGCGTGATCTTGCCGAATCCGATTTTCTTGCCGATCATGTCTTGGGGGGTCTTGATGTTGGCATCGAGCGTCACGAACAGGCCGGTGGCCACGCAATAATTTGTCAGACCCTTGAGGTCCTTGAGTAGCGGCTTCAACTTCATGATGCCGGCCACCTTCTCGTCGGGGCGAAAGTCTTCGTGCTTCAAGGTGCCCAATTTCGCCCCGTTCTCCAAACTCCCGCCGATACCGAAGGCCTCCTTGTTCTCATTCAGGGCCTTGATCAGATACACGGCGCCCGGCGTCTCGACCGGCGACAATCTCATCCAGTCGTGATTTTTCTTCATCACGTCGCTGAAGGCGAAGCCGATGGCATAGGGTCCGCCGCCGACCGGGGACAGCAGAAACTGAAAGGTTTTGGTTTGTTTCTCCGCCCCATAGAGGAACGTTGCCGAGCCCACCAGAATCAGGATAGCGGTCGAAATCAGGATGACTGAAAAGTTGAACCAATACTTTTTCCTCTGGCCAAAGAACATACTCCCCCTCCTTTGATCCTTCGTTGTTTTAAATCGCGCGCCTTTTTAGGGCAGCGTTTCCCGTCCCGTTTCGATAGAGATGGCTCTCGCCAAAACCCGCTTTTTTTTCGTTATCTGCATCCCAAGAAAAACAAAGAAGAGAATGGCTCCAAGAACCAAAGCGATATTGCTCCTGGCCAGGGCATAGATCAGTAGCAGGCCGCCGATCAGAACGCAGGCACCCCGTTCCCAGTTGGTCAACAGATTCTTGAAGAATTGTTTTTGACTGGCGAAAACAAGCATGAAGATGGCCAAAATCATACAGCCGGCCGCGATCCATTCCACCACGAGATCGTTTTGAGGTCGGAGCAGGATGAGGGGGGTGGTGAGCATGACAAAAGGCAGAATGTACGCGGCCAGGGACAGCTTCATGGCCTCCAGGCAGGTCTTCAGATAATCCGCTTGGGCCAACCGGGAGGCCACCATGCAGGCGCCGGCGACCGGCGGGGTGATGGCCGCGAACACGCCGAAGTAAAAAATGAACATATGCGCGGCCGCTGGCAGAACGCCCATGTTGACCAACACCGGCGCGGCGACCGTTCCGGCGATGACATAGGCGGCCACGGTCGGCAGCCCGCATCCCAACAGGATGCTCAGCAGGGCCGTGAGCACTGCGGCGATGGCCAGGGAGCCGCCGGCCAGGACGTCAACCAGGCCGGCGATTTTGATGCCCAAGCCGGTGAAGGTCAGGATTTGGGCGAACATGCCGATGGCCGCGCAGCCCACCGCGATCTCGGACCCGGCCAGGGCCCCATCGCGCAACGAAACAACCAACGACCGGATCGTCGGCCGCGTCCGTTTTTGAACAAGCGAGACCACCAGCAAACAGACGGTGGACCAGAAGGCGGCGAACATGGGCGTGTACCGCATGACCAGCAAGGCGATGAGCAACCCGATGGGCGCCACAAAGACCAGCGAGGTCTGGAGCATCAGCTTGAGATCGATGGGCTCATCGTCGGAGGTCAGACCGCGGTGGATGGCCCGCATTTCCACCCCGAGTCCGACGGCGAAGTAGAAGATGACGGTGGGGATGATGGCCATGGTCATGATGTCCACGAAGGAAATGCCCAAAAAGCTGGCCATCAGAAAAGCTGCGGCGCCCATGACCGGCGGCGTGATCTGACCGCCGGTGGAGGCCGTGGCTTCGATGCCCGCGGCCATCTCCGGCTTGTAGCCCGACTTTTTCATGTGGGGGATGGTGAAACTTCCGGTGATGGCCACGTTGGCCGCGGCCGCGCCGGTGCACATGCCCACCAGCGCGCTGCTGATCACCGCTGTCTGCGCGGGTCCGCCGCTGAGCACTTTTCCTCCCAGTTTGCCGAGTTCGGAGAAGAATTGGACGCCGCCCACCCCTTTGAGCAGGCTGGCGAAGACGACAAAGGGAAAGATCATGTTGGCCGAGGCATACAGGATGGGACCGTAGATGCCTTGCATGCCGATCCCGAGATAGGACAGGACCAGCTCCAGAGGGATGGCCTTATGGCCGATGGGTTGAGGGATAAAGTGCCCCAGGGCGGCGTAGAGGATGCCCATCAAGGCCAGGGTGGGGAAAATCAATCCCCAGGCCTTGCGGCAGGCTTCGAGCACGGCGATGACCAGGATGACGCCGAAAATGATGTCCGGGGTTTCCAGAAAGCCGATTCTAAATTCGAGGTCGCTGGCATTGAAAAAGACATAGGCCATGGCCAGGAGCCCGGAGATGAGCAGGACGAGCAGAAACAAGGACTGAAAGAGCCGGGTGCGAAGCCAGGTGATGGCCACCAGAAGAACGAGGGTAAAGGCAAAGGCCAGATGAATGACCTGGTGCCGTTGCGGGTCCACGAGGAGGGTTTGAGTGCTGATCAGATGATAGGCCACCATGAGGAGACTCAAACCGACGATCAAGGTGTTGAGAAGTGTTTCTATGGCCGTTGAACTTTTATGTGTCTCGTTCACGTATAACCTCTCTTTGCATTCCCGCCTGCCCCAAGGACCGCGATTCAAGCCGCTTCAACATCATGCTGCCGCTTGTCTTATCCAGGAAACGACCCCTAACCGATTCTGGCGCACTGACCGCCGTCCACCGGCAGGATGACGGCGGTGATGAACTTGGCTTCATCCGAGGCCAGAAACAAAGCGGCGTAGGCCGAATCCCAGCCGTCGCCCATCCCGCCCCTGAGCGGGACATAATCGTTCCGTTCTTGAATCAAAGCCTGCTTGTCCACCCCGTAGATCTCGGTGTGGCCTTCAATGGCCATGGGCGTGTTCAGCAGGCCCGGCATGATGGCGTTGGCCCGAATGCCTTTCTTGGCGTAGCGCATGGCCAGGTAATGCGTCAGGGCGTTCACGCCGGCTTTGGAGGTCTTGTAAGCCAGCATGTTGAAATCGCACACCGCGGCCACCGAGGAGATATTGACGACCGAGCCTTTGCCGCGTTTTTCCATCTCCGGCAGGACGTATTTGCAGACCAGGAACATGGCCCGCAGGTTCACGTTAAAAATGGAATCCCACTCCTCCTCGGTCGTCCCGAGTCTCTTCCTGGATTCCCCGCCGGCGCCCACCACGTTGACCAGAATGTCGATGTCCCCGTATTTTTCGAGACATGCTCCGGGTATCTTCCGGCAGTCTTCGGTGTGGGTGATGTCGGCCTGAAAGGTGAACGATTCACCGCCTTCCCGGTCAATCATGGCTTTGGTCTCGTCCGCGGATTCGATGCGCCGGTCCACCAGCATCACCTTGGCCCCTTCCCGGGCGAAGAGCAGCGATATGGCGCGGCCATTGCCGATCGTATCTCCCGGAACCTGGCCGGCTCCAACCACAATGGCTGTCTTGTTTTCCAAGCGTTTTCCCATGGCAATATCCCTTTCTTGTTTGAGTCAGGCCGTTGCAAATCCTGGCGGACAGTTCAATTTTTTGTATGGCAATGTCGCTGGAGGTTCCGCGCAGACGGACCTCAAACCCCTGCAAGATCGAACATAAGAAACGATTTTTTGTTTGGTTCAGTGGTTCGAATTTCAGCTTCGGCCGTACTTTTCCCTGAGTTCTCTTTTTAAAATCTTGTTGGTCGCGGTCTTGGGCATTTCGTCCACAAAAATGACACTCTTTGGCTTTTTATAACCGGCCAACCGTTCGGCGCAAAAAGCGACGATCTCCTCTTCGGTGAGCTGGGCACCCGGCCTGGGTTGAATGATGGCCCGGACCGTCTCCCCCCAAAGCTCGTCTTCAACGCCGATCACGGCCGCGTCCGCCACGCCTTCGTGCTGATAAAGAACGTCTTCGATTTCCTTGGAATAGATGTTCTCGCCCCCGCTGATAATCATGTCTTTGATCCGGTCGGCGATGTACAGATAGCCCTCCTCGTCCATGCGGCCCAAATCGCCGGTGTGAAGCCAATCCCCGTGCAGGGCTTCGCGGGTGGCCTTCTCATCGGCAAAATACCCCTGCATGACCACCGGCCCGCGCAGACAGATTTCCCCGACCTCGCCAGCCGGAAGCGGACGCTTTTGATCGTCAACGATCTTGATTTCCACGTTCAGAAACGGCTTGCCCACGCTGTTCATCTTCGGCGGGAATTGATCCACCCGCATGGCCGCGGCCGACGGGTGCTCGGTCAGGCCGTAGGCGTTCCACACCTTGGCGTTCGGGAAAAAAGCGCAGACCTTCTTCAGGAGAGCCAGCGGGGTCGGCGCGGCGCCCAGGGTGATTTCCCGGACCGCGGAAACATCGTATTGATCGGCGTTGGGCAAGAGCCTCACCATGGTGAACATGGTGGCCACCAGCGCGGTGATGGTCACTTTTTCCTTTTCCAGAAGCTGCAGGTAGGGCTCGGGTTTGAATTGGCGCGTGACCAGCTGCGCCGCACCCACGTAACAGGCCACAAAGGCGCGGCTCAGAGCGCCCACGTGGAACATGGGCGTCGGCGTGAAGAGAATGTCTTCGCCGTTCCAATCGTAGTTGTGTTTCAGGTTGACGCAGTTCCAGACCAGACCCTGATGGGCCGCGCAGACGCCCTTGGGGTTTCCCGTGGTCCCGGAGGAAAACATGATCATGGCCGTGTCCGGACCGGAAACCCGGCAGGGCACTTCCGCCGCTGACGCGCATTGAAGTTCCTGGTGATAATCCAGGTTGTCGCTTTGGCCGGCGCAGATGTATTTTTCCACCCGGGTCATCTGTTTCAGTTGCTCGATGCTCTCTTGGAATTCCTCTTCGTAGATCAGAAATTTCGCCTCGCTCTTGTTAAGCACATAGGCCAGTTCCTTGGCTTTGAAACGGTTGTTCAGCGGAAGAAAAACGCCGCCGGCCCGGGCAATGCCGAAGATGCAGTCCATGTACTCGGGGCAGTTGCCCATCAGCACCCCGACACGGTCGCCTTTGGCCAGGCCCAGGGCGAGCAGACCGTTGGCCATGCGGTTGAAGCGTTCGTCAAAATCCGCGTACGTCAGGTATTGGTCTTCAAAGATCAGGGCCGTGTGATCGGGAAATTTGTTTGCCGCGCGTCGCGCCATGTAATCCAGTGTCACTTCCATAGCCGCTACTGTTCCGCCCCCTTTCCGGTGATATCTATCGATGGAGAACCTTTCGCGAATAAGCCGCTGGGTTTTCGAGCCGTCGGCATCACATGCCCTGATGCTCGGTGCGGGCGATGATTTCGTCTTGAAGTCTAGGGTCGAGGTCCACGAAATAAGCGCTGTATCCGGCCACCCGAACGCACAGATTCCGGTATTTGTCGGGATTCTGCTTGGCGTCCCGGAGCGTATCGCTGTTGATGATGTTGAACTGGATGTGCCAGAATTTCATGTCGCACCAGGCGCGGATCAACGAGGCCAGATTTTTCGTGCCTTCCTCACCGGCCAGCACTTGGGGGCTGATCTTGATGTTGACCAGTCGGGAGGCCCGCTCCTGGAAGCGGGCGGCCTTGGTTTTGGCGATGGACAGGAGCGTGGTGGTCAAGCCGTTCACGTCGCAGCCCTGGGTGGGCGATACGCCCTCGGACAAGGCCTCGCCGGCCTTCCGACCGTTGGGCGTGGCCCCGGTGCGCCGGCCCGAGGTCACGTGTTCCACGATGGGGACGTAAACCAGTTCCAGCTTGGCGCCGAGCGGCGTGGTGAAACGATGGGTCAGATCGGCGAACAGCTCCTCGATCTTCCGGCCGATCGCATCGGCGTAGGGATCGTTGTTGCCGTATTTGGGCGCGTTCAGGCACATCTGCCGGAGCGCTTCCTGGCCTTCGAAGTTACAATCCAGGGCTTCCAGGAGATCGCTCATGGACAATTTTTTGTCGTCATAGACGAGCTTCTTGATGGCCGCGAGAGAATCGATGGCCGTGCCGAACCCGTTGGCGCTGAAGTTGCCCAGGGCGATTCCGTTCTCGAGCTTGCCTGCAAAGATGTCCCGGCCCTGAGCCATGCAAAGATCGTGGAGAGAGGAAAGCTGCGGCGAGGCGATGAACCGGGGCTTGACCGTGTCCAGCACCGCCTGGGTCACGAAAACATGTAGCATGGCGTTTTCGACCTGGGTCTGAAACAGATTCCAGAGGTCATCAAAGGTGCGGCAGTCCACCGGGCTTGGTGTGGGAACACCCACCGGCTCGTCGCCCTGGCTTCGCAGCCGGCCTTGATTCAGGGCCATTTCCACGATGGCGCCGAGATTGACGCCCGAGCCGCCGTTGAAATACGTGTCTCTATTGATCAGTTTGGTTTCGGTGCAACCCGCCCCGCAGTAATCGAGCGCCTCGGCCAAGGACGCCCCCTTGGCCAGGAAGAGCGGAATGATCTCCTCATCGTTAAGCAGTTTGGGGAAGCCAGTGCCTTCCTTGATCAGCTCGCAGACCTTCATCAAAAAAACGTCCGGGGTTTGGGAATGGACCCGCACGGACAAATCCGGAAAGTCCAACGGAAATTCCTTTTTGGATTGTAAGAGGAGATAGGAGAGCGCATTGGCGGCGTCCTTGCCGTCCCCATTCTGTCCACCGATGGTCGTGTGTTCGAAATGAGGAACGCCGCCTCCTCTCCGGGTGGCGCTGATTACGGATTGGGCCATGTTCAACCACAGGCATTCCAGGAGTTCCAAAACCTGGTCGTTCGTGATCCGGCCCTGGTCGATGTCTTTCTTGTAAAAGGGGTAGAGATATTGGTCGATACGGCCGTTGCCGATGACCCCGCCGGTGTTCTGCTCGAACCGGGAAAAACATTGCGTCAGCCACTGGGCCTGCACCGCCTCGCGGAAATCCCGGGCCGGATTCATGGGCACGCGTTCGCATCTGTCCGCTATTTCCAGCAGCTCTTTGGCCCTTTTGCGGCTCTTTTCCTTTTTGGCCAGGCCCTTGGCCAGTTCGGCATAGCGTTTGGCGAAAATTTCCATGGCTTGGCAGACAGTGACCACGGCTTGGTAAAAGGGCAACTTGTCGAAGCTGTTGTTCGGGGAGAACGGGTCCAGGGAAGCGATCTTGTCTTCCGCCTCCTTCTGGATGCCGCTGAAGCCTCGCTTCAAGACCTTGTCGTAATCCAGACACCAGGCCAGGGAACTGCGCGACGTTCCGGTGGGCGTGATCACGCCCAAGGCCCGGTCGTGGCGATACAGGAAATTCTGGGTCTCGTTCGGCAGCGCGTTCAGAAAGGCGTCGTGCAGGGTTCTGCCGGTCCAGTAGGGGACCAGCTCTTGCTGGATCACGGCCGCGTCTTCATCGGTCAGAATAAAGGGAATGTCGCCGCCCTGAAGGGCCTGCTCCGCGAGCCGGGCCAGCCAGCCCGTGGAAAGTAGCTCGGGATAGATAATCATATACCGGCCTGGAGGTCCGCCGCGGCCGACGATCAATTCGTTTTCATTGATATGAACCGGGATGTGCTGAGCCACGTGTTTCAAGGCCTCGGCCCATCGCCGGACCACCGGCAGCCCCTCCGTGGTCCTAAAGGATTCGGTCACCAGACGCGCGCGGTCCACGGCAATTCTGGGAGGCAGGTCCCGGAAGCCGTCCAGCATCTTGTGGACCCGGAGTCTTTTAACCTTGGCTTCCTTGGTGGTCAGGCCGATCCGGTCGCCCCGGATGACTCTTTCTTCCTGCGGAGATAACGCTTTAGCCGTCATGTTTCTTTTTACCTTAGTTCAACACGCGCCAACGGATCGTGGCCCGGTTACTTGGGATCAATCGATTCTCCGGTTTTGCGAGCGGCGATTTGTTTCAAATGATCGAATCTATCGTCGGTCAAGCCCTGGGTCGGGTCCAGCGGATACGCTTTGCCCAATTGGACATATTTCGACTGGCCAAAGGCATGGTAGGGCAACAACTCGTAATCGGTCCGGACGGACGCATTGGTCAGAAAGTCAGCGATGCTTTGGATGTCCTCGTCGGTATCGTTGAACCCGGGGATCACGGGCGTTCGCACCACGATCCGCTTGTCCGGAAAGGCGGTGCACAGCCGTTTGAAATTTTTCAGGATCTGAGTGTTGTCCACGCCGGTGGCCTGCTTGTGTTTGGCGGCGTTCAGGGATTTGATGTCGAAAAACACGGTGTCGGTGTGCAGGCAGATCGATTTCAATCGGTCCCAGGAACAATAGCCGGCCGTCTCGATGGCCGTGTCGATGCCCCTTTCCCGGGCGGTTTTCAACAGGTTGGCCGCAAAGGCCGGCTGCATGGTCGGATCGCCGCCGCCCAGCGTAAGTCCGCCGCCGGACCTCGCGTAAAAGGAAGCGTCTTCCTGAACCACATCGAGGATTTCAGCCACGCTCATGTGTCGGCCAAAAACCGTCAGCGCCTTGGCCGGACAAACCTCCACGCATTGGCCGCAATGGTTGCACAGGGACCGGTCCACGTGGATTTTCCCGTTGTCGTTTTTCCGGATGGCCTTCCGCTCGCAGGCATCGATGCACCAGCCGCAGGGATCGTAGCCGATGCATTTGTTGGCGTTGTAGGCCAGCTCCTGGAGCTGGGACTGGCCTTCCGGGTTGGAACACCAGGCGCAATGCAGCGGACATCCCTTGAAAAAAACCAGGGTCCGGATCCCGGACCCGTCGTGCAGGGAAAATTTCTGAATGTTGAAGATCAACCCTCTATCGTGAGGCGCACTATGATATTTCTTCCCTTTGACCGTTGCTTCCAAGCCAAAGTCGGTCACGAAAATCTTTCCTTCTTCTTGCATATGAAGCGGATATCCATCGTAACTATCCTGGAAGGCTGCGTCCGCGTCGGCCTGGGACTGCCGCCGTATCCCACCGATTTCCTCTATGCCTTCAATGGTGGACACGGTGATCAGTTTCACGTCGAGCAAGTGGCCGAGAAGTTTAATCGCTCCCATTAGAGCGCTGAAATGATCAGAAGCCAGATGACGATGCAGTTCTTCGCGGGTTATCCATTCTTCCTGCAGGGTGTAAACGTCTTCCTGGTACACGTCCTTGAAAAAGCGCTGGCAGACACATCCTTTTTCCTGAACGGTCAAATTGGCTATGGCTTTCATGGTCTGCATCAGTTCTCTTTGTTTTTCCGGCTCAACTTGCAGCAGAATCGAAATGATAACCATCACTCTATCCAAGCATTGTTCCGCGATTTTCGCTCCTGACTACAATATTAGGCAAGACACATACCAAAACGCCGGAACTTGTTATTTCGTACAACAATATGATATTAAATAACTTTTTTTTAAGATCGCATACATAGGTTCTGGAGAAACCCTCAAATTTCCACGGTATCCCGTGGTTCCACGGTATCCCGTGATGCCATCTCTATTCCCCGCTCATATTCAAGTCTGTGGCAACACATCAAAATTGTTTATTTTTTTAATAGAGCTCACTGGCATTCGGCACATCAATACAGCCCGGTGCCGCCACGGTTGCCGAACCCCCATCGATTGTTACTCACGTATATCCGTGGAAAATAGGGGCTGGCTTGTACGCTTCTCAAAGCCATATCTCAAACGGCGGGACAAATGAGGCCCCAGCTGTCCGAAGCGATCCGGCATCTACAAAAACGCGACTCGCGTGTTTCCCAATGAAAAGTTGTGCTTAAAACAACGCATCCAGCTTCTTCTTGGCCTGGACCGCTTCGTCAATAATGGCGGCCATAAGTTCGGCCACGCTAGGAACGTTGTGAATGCGGCCCACGACCTGGCCCATGGGCAGCAAGCCCTCTTCGAGGTTGCCGGCGCGCCAGCCGCGGGCGCTGACCTCACCGCTGATGAATTGGAAAAGCTCTTCGAGGGAAGCCTGCCTGGCTTCCAGTTCGAGCACCTTGTCGGCCCAGGTGTTGTGCAGTACACGGGCCGGGTTGCGGATGGACTGCTGGACGAGGACTGTGCCGGTTTCCAGCGTTTCGACCATCTTGTCCTTGACGGCCTGGGGGATGGGGCATTCCTGGGTGGCCATGAAACGGGTGCCCATATTGATTCCGGAGGCGCCCATGGCCAGTCCGGCCACAAAGGTGCGGCCGTCGCAGAAGCCGCCGCCGGCGATGAGAGGGGCCTTGACGGCGTCCAGGGCCTGAGGGATAAGGACCATGGTGGTGACGCCTTCCATGCTGGGATGGCCGCCGCACTCTGTGCCCACGATGGACACGAGGTCCAGGCCCATTTTATCCACCTTGACCGCGTCCCGAACCCGGGCGCACTTGTGGATGTGAATCAGCCCCTTGTCCTGGATGAGGGGCCGGTAGGGCTCGGGACTGCGGCCGGCAGTCTCCAAAATCTTCACCCCGGCCTCGGCCGCCCACTTGATACGATCCTCAGGGGCCAGGTCCCGCATGGACGGGAACAGGCCCACGTTCACGCCAAAGGGCTGATCGGTCTGGTCCTGAACCCGCTTGATTTCGTCCACGAGTGCTTCTTTGGTGGGGTAGAAGGCCGCCGGCAGGCAGCACAAGCCGCCCGCGTTGGCCACCGCCGCCACCAGCGGGGCCGTGGTCACGCCCAGCATGGTGCCGCATTGAATGGGATACTTCACCCCCAGTAGCTTGGTCATCCTGGTTTCAAACATCGTGCTTCTCCTTATCGATTGGTCCGCGCCGGCACGCCTCGCTCGGGCTGCGCCGATCTAAGCGCCAGCTACAACCCCAACTCCCGGGCCACGATGGCGCGATGATCGAATCCGTTCCCCAGGGTGAGTTCCCAGCCCTTGGCGTGCTTGGAATACACGTGGAGATCGTATTCGTCGGTAAAACCGATGCCGCCGTGAATCTGGTGCGACTTCTCAGCGATCCTGATGAAGGCGTCGCTGCACAAAGCCTTGGCCATGGAGGCTTCCTTGTCGAGCGGCAGGCCTTCATTGGCCCGCCAGGCGGCTTCGTAGGTCAGGTAGCGGGACATCTCGAGGTCCATCAGCATATCCACGCAGTAGTGCTGGATCACCTGAAAGCTGCTGATCGGCACGCCAAACTGCTCCCGCTCCGCAGCGTACCGAATGGTCATGTCCAGGACCCGTTCCATGCCGCCGATCATCTGGGCGCAACGGGCAATAATGATCCTGGGCCGAATCTTTTCGATCACCGCCCAGCCCCGGTCTTCCTGTACGACAATTTGATCCGCCGGGACTTTCACCCGGTCGAACAGGACTTCGCACTGCTTTTCGCCGGAGATGGTTCTCAGGGGCGTGATCTTAATGCCCGGCGAGGTGGAATCCACCGCCAGGACGGTGATGGCTTTTTCCGCGTCACCCGCGCGGGCCGCCACGAGGATGGGATCGGCCAAATGGGCGTCCCGCACAAACATCTTCCGGCCCGTGACCAGATAATCGTCACCCGCCCGCTCGGCCCGCGTTTGAATGTACCGGGCTTCCCAGAGATCGTCTTCCTCGCCCACGGCCAGGGTGAGTATTTTTTCCCCGCTGCAGACGGCTGGGATCAATTTTGCCTTGAGGGCCTCGTTGTCCGTTTCAGCCAACACCAGCCCGGCCATGACCATCGAGGAGAAGAACGGGCCAGGGGCCATGGCCCTGCCCGTCTCTTCCAGGAAAGCCGCCAGTTCCAGGAAGCCGGCCTCGCCACCGCCATAGCGTTTTTCGAAGAGCAGGCCGAGCAGGCCGAGTTCGGCCATTTTTTCCCAGAGGTCGATCTGTTGTCCCTCCGGCTCGGTCATCATCTTCTTGACTAGGGTCATGGGGCATTCCTTTTCGAAGAATTTTCTGACCATATCCATGAGCATTTTCTGCTCTTCATTCCAATTGAAGTCCACGTCGCGTCCCTCTTCTTTTAACCGGCGGAAGCTATTTGGAGCCCCCGGCGGGCTACGATGTTCTTGAGAATCTCGGTTGTGCCGCCTTGGAGGGTATAAGACCGGCTCCAGAGATAAGTCTCGGGAGCCTCGCCGTTCCAAGGGGCATAAGGTGATCCGGGCATGAGTTGTCCATAGGGCCCCATGATCCGGGTCGCTGTTTCCGCGAGACGCTGTTTGAATCGGGTGCAACAGGCCTTGCATAGGGCGGCTTCATAACCGGGGAGCTGACCCTGGTCGATCAACCAGGCGATACGGTAGCAAAGCAGATGGCCGGCCTGGAATTCGACTTCAAGCCCGGCGATCTGGTCCCGCACCTGTGGATCTTCGGACAGCGGTTTGCCCTGCCGGTGGGTCTCTTTGACATACTGGAGCAGGTGTTTATAGAGGGGATAGTCTTGCATGAGCCGTTCCAGGCCTGCCCGCTCATAGTCCATCTGTTCCATGATCTGGTAAAAGCCTCGATTGACCTGGCCGACCAGCCTGCTTTTAGGAACGCGTACATCTTCCAAAAACACCTCGTTGAAGGAGTGCAGACCAACCGCGTTGATCAACGGCCGGATGGTGACCCCGGGACTCTTCATGTCCAAGATGAATTCGCTGCACCCTTTGTGCTTTTGCGGCGTATCCGGATCGGTCCTGGCCAAAAGCCAGCCGTATTCCGCGTAATGGGCGTTGCTGTTCCAGACCTTCTGACCGTTGATGACATAACTGTCCCCGTCTTCCACGGCCGTGGTCCGGACAGCCACCAAGTCCGAACCCGCGCCCGGTTCGCTGAACAGCAGACAGAAGCTGGCCTCGCCTCGAAGGATTTTCGGCAGAAACTCGGCCCGCTGCTCATCGGTGCCATACAGGATCAGGGCCGGTCCGATCTGCCGATCCCCCATGAAATGGATGCCCATGGGAGCGTTGACCTTCAGGCATTCGTCCATCAGGATGGTACGGTCCACAAAGCTTCTTTCCTGGCCGCCGAATTTCTTGGGCCAGGACATGCCGATCCAGCCCCTTTCTGCGATCTTTTTAGAAAAGGATGAATTGAAATCGAAACCGCGGTTGCTGCGGTCCACGATAACCCCGACCTCGATCTGAGATTGTAAAAATTCACGAACTTCTTCCCGAAATTTTTTTTGCTCTGGTGTAAAATCAAATTCCATGAAGAACCTCCAATAGCTTGCGAATCAACAAAGACTATGCAGCTTTCTTGTACATGAAATAGGCAACGGATATTTGTACGTGTTAGAGCCATATTTCGAAAACAGATTCATAAGATTTATTCCATTTCTTTAAGATTTAACAAAATACTTTTGATGATTACATATAAATATTTACTACAATAGTCGAACTTGATTTTCTGCTATGACAGATACTTTAAGGTTGTGACTCGATGGCAATATTGCGTTTTCCCCTTGCTCGGGATGATTGCGGCAAAATCGATGGATGCAACACCATTTTTTTTCGATGCTGGTGGCATTATCGTTTATAATCTGCATCAATTTTTTCCATGAAGTATTGAGTGTAATCGAAACGATGATCATCGTTTTATCCAAGCCAAGCTGCTTTTTTGCTTGTTGAAAGAAACAGCAAGGGACATGCCAATAGACCAAAGTCAAAAATTGTTGTAACCCTTTTATTTTTCATGATTTTTCTATAAGGCGTGGAGCTACAGACAAAAAACCCAATGCTTTTCCCACGGCATAACGTGGTTCCACGGTATTTCGTGAATCCTTAATTTTCGAGGGTGCTCAAACTTTCTATCGCCAGCGTTAAAGGTTTTTGGAAATAGCAGCTTTTTTGAGAGACGTCACATATCTAGATTTAAAGTGACCTACCCCTCTTATACCAAGTTGCAATCAAAAAACTACAAACGGACGAGAACTCCGTCACCCCGGTGAAGGCCGGGATCCAGTCTTTTTCTTTCTATAAATCTTGACATTCTGGATTCCCGCCTTCGCGGGAATGACGGGTGGACATCGTATTTATCTGTGTCAATCGTATGTATTTGATTGCAACTTGGTATTAAACCAGTCCTGGAAGTAAGCCGGTATTATAAGCCAGAAGGCCGGAGGGTAGATCAGAACGCGAGTTTCCGGGTAGAGACGGGAAGTTGCCTTCCCGTCCCCTCCACAGACCCGTACGAGCGCGATTAACGCATACGGTTCCTCGACACATGGCTTCGCTACGAGTATCGGTGCACTAACACCGTCTCGCACCCGCTTACGGACAAACTCGGGCCGCAAGTTCCGCTATCCGCTGCTGTTTCGTGGACACGCGCGCAGATCCCGATGTATCTTTCGTGTTTCCCATCAGAGGTCCCATGTGCCGACACGGCTTTTTCCTCAGCCGGCTCTCCCGGGACGGATTCGCCGGCTTCCTCGGTACTATGACCGTGCTAAGACTCCCTGTTGACATCCCCGTGGACTCCGTTGCCTTCGTCCACCGGTACCATCGTCCCAGCAATTGGTTCGTTCCCCCAGACGCTCCGTGCAGGGCCGGTTCCCGCCTGGCCGGGTGTTCTCGGTCTTCCCTCCGACGGCTCACCTACGCCGGGTCTGTACGATGGAACAACGAGGGCCTCCCAGGTTCCTGGAGAGTCCATCCCGTGCCTTTGCCATGCCCAAGAGACCCCGGCCGCGCCACCCTGCCATGCCCCTTGCGGCAGATTGGTTTTGCCACCGCCTTGTTGACGACGAAGGCCGCGGCTTTTTTTAAGATTTCCCGCTCCATCTGCAACCGCTTGTTTTCCTTGCGCAGCCGCTGAATCTCGGCCTGCAGCTCCTTGGGGGAAGCCTCGCCTCGGGCGGCAGAGGCTTGTTGATCCCGATGCTCCCTGACCCAGCGATTCACGTTGTTGGGATTGATCCCCAATCGCCGGGCTGCCTCAGCACTGCTGTACCCGTGCTCGGTAACAAGACTCACGGCGTCGGCCTTGAACTCGTCCGTGTAATGCCGACGCGAACCAGATGAACTCATACGACACCTCGCTTTCTCTCTGATCGCTCTTAGCAAAGTGTCCGCTTTCTTTAAACCACATCAAATAATAATTTCTCTGGGCATCAGCCGCTTCGGTTCACCCCCACGCGTGTGGGGACAACTCCAGGCCGGTTTCATGGGCCTTCAACCGCTCCGGTTCACCCCCACGCGTGTGGGGACAACTCCAGGCCGGTTTCATGGGCCTTCAACCGCTCCGGTTCACCCCCACGCGTGTGGGGACAACTAGCATCCGATCAAGTCGAGCCGGAACTCAATCGGTTCACCCCCACGCGTGTGGGGACAACTTTCGGTTGTAGCCTCGTCTCGTATAGCCTCTCGGTTCACCCCCACGCGTGTGGGGACAACCCCCTTAGCTACGGTTTTGCACCCAAACTCAGCGGTTCACCCCCACGCGTGTGGGGACAACTCCAGCAGACTTTTCCTCAGCTTGGCCGGTACTGGTTCACCCCCACGCGTGTGGGGACAACTCCAGCAGACTTTTCCTCAGCTTGGCCGGTACTGGTTCACCCCCACGCGTGTGGGGACAACGAAGTCTACCACGACCACGGGAAGGACGGCTTCGGTTCACCCCCACGCGTGTGGGGACAACGCCTCCTGAACCCTGGGCGACGCCGATACCGGCGGTTCACCCCCACGCGTGTGGGGACAACCTCGACTGGGTCCATATCTTCAAAGGCCCGGACGGTTCACCCCCACGCGTGTGGGGACAACGCCTCCTGAACCCTGGGCGACGCCGATACCGGCGGTTCACCCCCACGCGTGTGGGGACAACAGTAAACTTTTCTCTGCCCATTCATCACATTCTGGTTCACCCCCACGCGTGTGGGGACAACCGCGTGGAGGTCATCGCCAATCGAGGCGAAATCGGTTCACCCCCACGCGTGTGGGGACAACCGCGTGGAGGTCATCGCCAATCGAGGCGAAATCGGTTCACCCCCACGCGTGTGGGGACAACGGAACCCGAGCCGGGTTACGCGGGAGTCGCAGTCGGTTCACCCCCACGCGTGTGGGGACAACCGGAATCCGCACTTGCAAGAGGCTCCTGACCCCGGTTCACCCCCACGCGTGTGGGGACAACAACATGGAGCGGCTGGTCAAGTCCTTGACCGACGGTTCACCCCCACGCGTGTGGGGACAACTCGAGGCCGTGGGAATGGTCTGCTGGAAATCGCGGTTCACCCCCACGCGTGTGGGGACAACTCGAAGCCCATTTGGAAGGCGGCCAGGTGGCGCGGTTCACCCCCACGCGTGTGGGGACAACGTCGTCGTCGGTGACAAAGCCGTACTCCCGCTCGGTTCACCCCCACGCGTGTGGGGACAACGAGAAAAAGACCCCTCGGCTCTTCTGTCTTGGCGGTTCACCCCCACGCGTGTGGGGACAACTTGGCCGTATGGAGATTGATCGATGAATTCAACGGTTCACCCCCACGCGTGTGGGGACAACTTCTCACCTATTAATCTATTCATGCCCCACTCCGGTTCACCCCCACGCGTGTGGGGACAACGGGATGATTACCGATATCAAAATTCAGTCTCTCGGTTCACCCCCACGCGTGTGGGGACAACTGAACATCCGTTCGATCAGGTCGCTTGGATAACGGTTCACCCCCACGCGTGTGGGGACAACGTTCACAGAGTTATTGAATTTGACTTCCGACCCGGTTCACCCCCACGCGTGTGGGGACAACTTTTATAGTTGGACTGCCGCAAGGCGGCGGCACGGTTCACCCCCACGCGTGTGGGGACAACTTCAACCCCTGTTCTAACGGTCGGTTATCAGACGGTTCACCCCCACGCGTGTGGGGACAACGTTCCTGCCTGCCAATGGCGCGGCTGATAGGCCGGTTCACCCCCACGCGTGTGGGGACAACGAGAAGGGGGTCAATGAATATGAGTTAGACGGCGGTTCACCCCCACGCGTGTGGGGACAACCGCCATGGACGGTTCTGTCAATCGGCAATTGGCGGTTCACCCCCACGCGTGTGGGGACAACTCATGCCCGTGCGCTCGATGGTGAACCCATCTGGTTCACCCCCACGCGTGTGGGGACAACCCGACCACCCCCATGGTGGTGAAGTCCGAACCCGGTTCACCCCCACGCGTGTGGGGACAACAGCTCTTTTTCCTTTTGTAGCTCTTCCTCGGCCGGTTCACCCCCACGCGTGTGGGGACAACCTGGGCGGGTCTTCCCTGGTCTTGGTCCCGTCCGGTTCACCCCCACGCGTGTGGGGACAACGCCATGAACATGGTTTCGGCCAAAAACCCGGACGGTTCACCCCCACGCGTGTGGGGACAACAAGGCGGCTTCGTCAATGATCACCCGACCCTGCGGTTCACCCCCACGCGTGTGGGGACAACCTTCTTCTTCCTCCTCGGCCTCTTGGTCAAGCCGGTTCACCCCCACGCGTGTGGGGACAACTTTTTCCAGGCTGGCTCTTTCCAGGTCAGCCCCGGTTCACCCCCACGCGTGTGGGGACAACTCAATAGCTTCCCGCATAGCAGTCTTCAAGGACGGTTCACCCCCACGCGTGTGGGGACAACTTTTATAGTTGGACTGCCGCAAGGCGGCGGCACGGTTCACCCCCACGCGTGTGGGGACAACTGTACGTGACTATTCAGAATACATTGCCCCCACGGTTCACCCCCACGCGTGTGGGGACAACTATGGCAAGGTCAAGGAGGTCGCCCGCGCTCACGGTTCACCCCCACGCGTGTGGGGACAACAATGATTGCCACACTGTCAATAGCTGACATGACGGTTCACCCCCACGCGTGTGGGGACAACGCTTTATCTTCTCCTCCGCAAGCCACATATCGCGGTTCACCCCCACGCGTGTGGGGACAACTTCTTGGCCTGGGGACCTGGACGATGTCCGGGCGGTTCACCCCCACGCGTGTGGGGACAACACAAACTCGGCCGAACGAAAGGGCTTATAGGTCGGTTCACCCCCACGCGTGTGGGGACAACCCTTGGCCAAAAGGGGCAAACTTCCATCCTTCCGGTTCACCCCCACGCGTGTGGGGACAACTGAATCAGCAAGTGAATCAGCAAGTGAATCAGCGGTTCACCCCCACGCGTGTGGGGACAACGTTCCGGCAATTTCATAAAATCCCCCTTTATTCGGTTCACCCCCACGCGTGTGGGGACAACTGTTCAATTATCGGACAACGATGGCCTACGAACGGTTCACCCCCACGCGTGTGGGGACAACCCATTATTCCGTCCCTATGTGACTTATCAATACGGTTCACCCCCACGCGTGTGGGGACAACGCCTGGATCGAGCGGGAGGCAAACCGCCGAATAGGTTCACCCCCACGCGTGTGGGGACAACACGGTTACCAGCGCCAATTCAGCGGTGTACATCGGTTCACCCCCACGCGTGTGGGGACAACTTTTTGTCTTCATGCCGGGCCCCCTCTCATCCCGGTTCACCCCCACGCGTGTGGGGACAACACTTAAAAAAGCCAGTAATTACGGGACCCGAACCAAAAAAAGCCCCTCGAAGTCTTCAATTGATCTCGCGGTCCGACCCCAGGTTCGTATCTTGTATCTTTGTTCATTATCGCTGGCATGGATCATCACACAACCGCCTCCCTCGGCTTGACCGCATGCCTTATCCCAAAGCCGGTCCCGCACCATGGCCGAGACCTTGCCCACAAATACACCTGCCTTGGGTTCCAGAAACCACCGGGTCAACTCGCCTCGAAGTCCAACCGGCACCCGTTCAAGGATTAGAACCACCATCGCCAGCCTCCAGTTCGTCCGCTTCCGGCGCTTGGTTGACGCCGCCTTCCACCTCACCGGTCTCAGGGTCCCACAAAGCCCCGGGAGCGGCGGCGTCCGCATCGAACAATCCAGCCTTGCCGCCCGCTTTCTTCGTGGGTAACATCAATGCTTTCTGGATGTCCGGAATAATTCTTTCCAGCAAACGCGTTGCCAGGAATGAATCGCGACAGGCCAGCCGCACTTGACGCTCCAACCCTGTTCCACCCGATGCCGCCGCTTGGAACGCGGCCGGGATACTGATTTCCGTCTTATAAAGATCAGCCACGTCGTACACGAACGACAGCATTTTCCCGGTATGAACAAACCCCAGCGCCGGCGAGAAACCCGCCGAAACAACGGCGGCGTGGCAGATGCCATAGAGACAGGAATTGGCGGCCGACAAACATCGGTTCACCGGATTCGCCTCGCTCCACTTGTCGCGGCGATAGCTCCGACCCGACCACTCGACACCGGTTTCGCGGGATGCTTGGGCGTAAGCTTCCCGGACGCGGACGCCTTCCATGCCGCGAATCTGCTGGAGGGAAAGCGTGTCGGGCAGCTTTTCAGAAAACCGCAATCGGTAGAGGTTCCGCACCACCTGTATTCGGCTTTTTAGGTCCGCCCACATCCCGGCCTGGTGCAGGAGGTTCGCCGCGCTACGTGTCTCGCCCATGCCCAAGGCATAGAAGCGGACGCCTTTTTCCCCGCTCCAAGCCACGAGACAGCCGTGGTCCGCCAGTACGGATATGGCCGCGTGGGTGATGGACACGCCAGGCCCGAGCATCAGCATGGCCAGGTTTGCGCAAGGCACGGGCACTTTGCCCGAAATATCATGGATGGCGATCGCCTTATCTTCCTTGTCCACGCGGCAATGTTCGACGTAAAGGTAGCTCCATCCATCCCGGAACTTAGGCAGAACGTGCAGGTCTTGGATTCTCATGGTGACTCCTATGCAGGCGAAGACCGCACGGGCGCGATGGACAATAGTCCAAAACCAAAGGCCTTGCCTGAACCGATGCCGTGGACCAAAGTTTTCAGAAAGGCGTCCGCGTCCGTCACCCGCAACAGGCCTTCAAAGAGGCAGGCCGCGTGCGTTGTTGCATGCCCGCTCACTGCATCTCTTTTACGTCCGGTGTGTTTTCCCTCGCGGGAGACTTTAACGGATGGGACCGCAATATCCCAACCCGGCTTTGTGAGAAGCTCGAAACCTCCGGGCGCGCCCTTGCTCCGCCCCTGCCCCTTGCGAATCAACCAGTCGATTTGTTCTTCCTCGCATCGAAGTTCGACGCGTTTGCCCTTCATTTTGTCGTCATTTTTCGCGATCCGTTTGGTCGGGTTGGCGCGCAAACGAAACGAAAAAATTTGCCCGTCTTGAATCCTCTGATACGCTAGCAGGATGTCTTTGTATTCGTAGCCGGGTGTTTCCGCGTCCGACAGCAAATAATCGTTCAAGTCTTCAAGAAACGACCAATCCGGTTCGACGCAAGACTGGACATAGACTCTGATTTCACCCCGCTTGTCGTCGGCCTCCGCGCGAAAAAGGACGCCAAACGCTTCGCGGGCTTTGGCTTGCGCATCGTCCGAGACTTTCGGGAAGGCGCGCATCAATGTGCGGTGCATTTCATACGGATGCGCCATTTCGCTCATCACCTGCCGCGAGCGCGGGTTGAGGAGAAGGCGCGAAAGATATAGACTCATGCGATCCTCCTAAAGAGAGCGTGCGTCGATCTCAATGCGCTTGCATCGGCGGAAATCGTAAAAGCGAAGCTGGTTCAGACGCATGGCGTCTTGGCGTTCAACTTCACCGTCAGGACATTCAATCCAGGCTTCGAGCGTCTCCGGCGGTTCTGGTTTCAGCCGAGGCGTGGTCCACAACGGCTCTTTCCTGAGCGCGTCCTCCAGGTCGTTATATTCAACGATCATCCGGTCCCGGTCCAAGATGGGTCGAGAAGGTACGCAGGATTTCCGGCCGAGGTATAGCGGCCACTTGGGATGTTGCAGACACGCCTTGAGGCGATCCAGAAGGTCGGGGTTGTCGGCCTGATGTTCCGGTTTCATGGCCAGGGCCACCAGAAACGCGGCGTCGTGCAGATAGTCACGGGGAGAAACGATGGTGCTTTCGCCATGTTCCCGCGCTTTGGCAAGGCTCTTGGCCGTGCCGCCACTGTGTTTGAATTCCCCGGCGGCCGTGCGGTGATAGCCGGACACGGTCTGGAAATCTGACGAAACCACGCCGGGTCGGTCGATGCGCACGCCGAAGAGAAGGGCACGATCCAGCCTTTCCAACTCCGAATCGCCGCGACCAATCCCCATGGCACAACCGAGCAGGCCGATCACCCCGGATTTTGTCGGCTCAAGTCCCGTATCGCGCACATCCCAACGAGAACGGACGCCCCAGGACTGCATGGGGCCTTCCAACCGTAGAAGCAGGATAGGGTCAGCCACGTCGAACCTCCGCCTCCAATTCATCGAGCAGGGTGGCAATGTTTTTCGACAACGCCACATCGAGGATTTTCACCGACCCGTTTTTGGCCAGAAGAAAACGCTTGCGCGCTTCCAGACCGTACATTTCCGTGAGCGTTTCGCATTCCTCCTTCAGGACTTGGGCGGACGCGATTTCGAGACCCTCTCTGGTTTTCGGGTTCACGGGATTGCAGAAAGCATTGGCGTAGCTCACGGGAAGATTTTTGTCGCGGACCTCGACCCAGACAAGGCTCGGCGGCTGGTGCGCAGCAAACGAGTTCTGCTTGCCGCTAGGGGTGACGCGGCAAGCCGCCTCGATCAGCGCCCGAATTGTTTTACCCGCTGTTTCGCGGGCCTTTGTCTCGTCCTCGACGCTCACCTGCTGTTTGAAGGCCTTGCCGGTGAGATTGTCCACCAGTCCCTCGACATGCACATTGAAGTACTTGTAGTAGCAGGCGGAGTTGTACTCCACGTCGCCAATCATATCGGCGCCGGCGCCGGCTTCGTCGTCCGACGCGCGTTCGAGATCGTCCACGGCGGTATAATAATCGAACTCGTGATCGATCTTGTGGGTGCTGATGGCGTGAGCAAACTGGCTGGAGGCTTCAACATCCATAAATGCCTCGCTAGTGACCATTCGACCGAAGAGGGCCATGTCAACCGTCACGGGACGGAATCCCTTGTCCTCCGCTTGTTTCTGTAAGTCTTTGGCTGTGACTTTTTCAAAGGCCTTCTGGTCATTCACCTCTTTGGCGGCGTTGGCAATGACCTCACTGACCGCTTGAACGTCCGCCTCGCTCAGAAACATCGTCTGCGCGGTTCTATAATGGCCGCTCTTGTTTGGCTTCTGCTCGGTTCCTTTCTCAGTGCCAAATCCGCTCACTTTTTGTGCGCCGATTGTAGCCATTTCTTCACTGAGTCCGGCTGCTATGAGCCGATCCCTGACGAGTTCGGGCAGGCTGCGGGTTCTGGTGGCCAGAAGCCCGGCCAATTGTTCTTCAAAGATATCCGAACGACGGATGCTTCGTTTCAGACATTGGCTGGAAATCCGGGCGCGTTTGTAGCCGCCGAAGACGGCCTCTTTCGGGCTTCCTGTGTCGTCGCGGTTGAGATTGCTCGGGGCGTGGTTTTGCAGCATGTGGACTTCGACGAGCATGGTGATCACTCCTTTCCCATTTGGGAGGTTGCGGCGTCTTATGGACGCACTGTATCAAAGAAATCGCGCGCCCAACGCTTTTGAGCGTGTTTTTCAGGCTGATTCCAAAATTTGAGGTCGGTCAGCAGCGCTGGCCATTCAATACCGACGCCTTTGTTTGCCGCGTAACGCACCATCTGCCGCAACCGATGGGGCAGGTCACCGTCACCGGTCCAAGGGTCATACTCGGCGTCAAGCAGAATGTTGAACCGGCGTTTTATGGATTTACTGTCGGTGTCAGCAATAGCCCGTCTCCAAGTCGCGCCGAAGTTGCCTTCGCTGCGGTGGCGGCCGGCCTTGATGTCCACGGTTTTGTATTGGGCCAGCAGGCTGGCGACGAGAAACGCCGTGGCTTCACTGGCCGTGCCGTGAATGAGACCTACCAACCAGGGACACCGCCCCTCGACGGGGTCGCGTTCGCCGCATCCGCGCCGCAGCATGGCGAGCTCGCCGGAATCAAGTCTTTCGATGCGTTCGACAAATTCTTCTTCGCGGGTTTTTTCGGGAGATGTCATGAGAGCACCTTTCTGAGCGTGTTGTTGAGGCGGGTGCGGGCGCGAACCCTACGTTCAAGGGCGTCGCCGTCGGTGTCCATGTCTTCGGCGGCCATATCGAATTGTTCGAGGGCCAGATCGTGAATGGCCTTGCGCCAATCGCCGGCGGTCGTTGCGATGAGAGCCGGATCGTCGGGTGCGTCCGGGTCTAGCGCGGCAAAGGCGCTCATCAGGGGATGGAAACTGCGTTCAAGGCGCTGCCAATACGCCCGCTCGCAGCGGTTGGCGATGCATCCCAACGCTTCTTTGTTTCCCGCGCCTTCGCGGGGGTACAGGGCTTTGATACAGTTACGCAAACCGTAAGCGGCATTTTCAGCTCGGCTGAGTTCATAGTGGACCAGACTGCCCAGCCGCGTGGAGCGGCCCAATTTTGGGTGTATCGACCAAACGGATTTCGCCCATTCGAAGACCTTCATCTTCATGTCCGTGCGCATCCCGTAAACCTGAATCACCAGAGGCTCATCGGCTGCCGTGAGCGCAAAGGCGTGCCCGACAACGTCCGGCCGTCGGAATGAGACTTTTTTTTCGTCTCGACCATGTTCGACTTCGTTCAACAATAAGAGCGGACCGGCGTCGCGCCAAATCGGTCGGTTTTCTCTCATCCGAATTGGTGTGACTTTGTCCTTGGCATAGCGGTAGGCGAGACCGGCATCGATCCACGAAAGGCGCGTGCTATCGCCTTTTTCAAACTTCATCTCTTGCACGGAGATCCTATTGGCATCTCCGATTTCAGGGATCAGTTGAATTTGACGCGGACGCCAAGTGAGCGCTTCAATGGTCGTGGCCTGGGCACGTTCCTGCCCGGGAGAGCGCTGGCTTCGCCAGGCAACCACGCCGTCGCCGCTGTCCTGATCGCGAAGCGGTATGTTCATCACGATCGTTTCGAACAGGTTCTTCCCGATGGGCAGAACGTATACGGCGGGCGCCCCATTGATCGAAGGGCTGAGTCCGGCTCCTCCCGCTGTCATGAATGGCGCGATTGTGGTAAGCAATCTGACGGCCTCTTGAGCGGAAACGTTCAAGCTGTCTTCCGGCTCATGGTGCCAATGATTGATATTCGTTCCGCTAGGCGCTGCCGGGAACATACTGGAGAGCGGCTTTGGTCTGCCCCCCGTAAACTGGTCCAGGTATAATGAGAGTCTCAAGATGGCTGAGGAGGCCAAGGAGGCTCGAAGATGGTCAAACGAA
>Ga0068713_1000486_pt1 | contig 73073 bp, 64 predicted proteins | sample MTBAKSrepl2MetaG_FD_62223 | JGI IMG/M metagenome (GOLD analysis project Ga0068713, IMG submission 62223) | Enrichment culture microbial communities om Arthur Kill intertidal strait, New Jersey, USA, that are MTBE-degrading - MTBE-AKS2 (Arthur... | ecosystem: Environmental > Aquatic > Marine >... | reverse complement strand
ACGCCTTGTCACATGCTTGGCTTCGCACCGGAATTGAGGCTTTCGTAGGGTGGGCACTGCCCACCAAAAAGACCGTATTCCGCATGTGGTCGGGTGTGGCCGGAACGATGATCAAGGCCCATCCTTGAGACCCTCGGTGGCGCTTGGCGTTTGCTTTTTCAGGAACGAGAAAGGCTGTCAGGTTACCGTGCAGCGCATCTCCACTCAATTCCCCCCCCCCTTGAGGGCGGAATGCCGACGGTGATATCGGGGAAAGGATTCATTCACGGTACACGTGACGATCCGTCCGCCGGCCTCTCGTGCAAGGGCTGACGCCACCCGCCTCACGGAAACAAGCCCCGCAGACGGACGGCCTCCACTATCTTGCTGATCCCCAGGGCCAGGGCCGCGTCGCGGATGTACAGCTTGTGCCGATCGGCAAAGTGCCTGACCTGCCTGTGCGCACCTTCCAGTTGCCGGTAAAGCTTTTCGTTCACCTCGGTCTCGGACCAGAAGAAGCTCTGCAGGTCCTGCACCCACTCGAAGTAGCTGACGATGACGCCTCCGGCGTTGCACAGGACATCGGGTATGACCTCGATATCCGAGTCCCTCAGCACCTCATCGGCTTCGGGGGTCGTGGGGCCGTTGGCCGCCTCGGCCAGAACCCGGCAGCGGAGCCGGTGCACGCTGTGCTCGGTGATCTGCCGTGCGACCGCCGCGGGGACGAGGACCTCGCATTCGAGGGTCAGCAATTGTTCCCTGGGCAATCGGTCCGCCTCGGTGAACCCGCCGATCCCGCCGGTCTTTTCCGCATGTTCCATCAACAGGGGGATATCAAGCCCGCGGGGGTTGATGAGGGCAGCGGTGTCGTCGCCCACGGCAAGGACCCTTGCGCCGAGCCCGTGCAGCGTTTGTGCGGCGACGCTGCCCACGTTGCCGAATCCTTGAATGACGACTCGGGCCTCTTTGAGGCCGATCCCCAGGCTTTCCAGGGTGCGTTGCACCAGGTACGCCACCCCACGTCCGGTGGCCTCCCGGCGGCCGGCCGACCCGCCCACCGCCACCGGTTTGCCCGTCACGATCTGGGGCACGGGGTGACCGACGCGCATGGAATAGGTGTCCATGATCCACGCCATCACCTGTTCGTCGGTGCCCATATCGGGCGCCATGACATCCATGTGCGGACCGATGACAGGGATGAGCTCCTCGGTGAACCTGCGGGTGATCCTTTCCAGCTCCCCCCGACTCAACCGATGGGGATCGCAGGGGACTCCGCCCTTGGCGCCGCCGTAGGGCAGGCCCACCAGGGCGCACTTCCAACTCATCCACATGGCCAGGGCCGTCACCTCGCCCAGGGTCACATCGGGATGGTAACGCAGGCCTCCCTTGGTCGGTCCGGTGGCCAGGTGGTGCTGGACCCGGAAGCCGACGAACATTTCCAAGCGCCCATCGTCCATCCGGGTGGGCACGGTGACCACAAACGCCCGTTTGGGCATCTTGGTGCGCAACCGCAGATCGTCGGGAATTTCCAGGTATTCCGCAGCCCGGTCGAACTGCCGGCAGGCCATGGCGAACACCGGCGCATCGTCCAGTAGCGCCGTCAAGGAGCACCGGGGCTGCGTCGCTGTCGGCGGCTGGGTCTTCTCGGATGCCTTCATCGTCACCTCTCTCCCTTCCTGTGGCCGTTCCAGGACGCCGCATCGTGGACCGTCTGCCAACTATGGCATATTTGCACCGTGAATGCACGTGCCACGGAAGAGCTGCCCGGTTGCGCCCCGGCGGGTTCCGGCAGACGGTTGGCAGGGTCCGGTCAATGGGACGCCTTGACACGGGCACAGGGGCACGATAGTGAAATTGGTGGCAGTTCGGGGTGTTTCGAGCGCGTCTCCCGACTCGGCAAGAGGACGTGCCGTTGTCGCAGCGCGCAGGGTCGTGACCCTCGGGAAGCCCCACAAAGAGACGGCGACGGTTCGGTCTCATCGGTCTTTCTGCGCTCCCGGTGTGCTCCTGCACCTCCAAAGAGAGAACCATGGGGGCCTCGATCATCGCCGCGGCCGGGCGAGGCTGTTTTCCACCGGCCTCCTGTTGAGCAAGGTTGAGGATGCATCCGTGAAGCCCCGGGTGAATTGAGTTTTTCGCAGGGTGGGCACCGCCCGCCAGAAAGACGGCACTCTACCTGTCCTCGCATGGGGGAACGATAATCAAGGCCACATTGCAGAAAAGCATACCTCCGGCCTGCCTCGGTGGAAAGCGGGGGCAGGACGAGATCGCCTCGTTTCTCATCCACGGGGTCGTCACCACCGATGTGTCCCGTGTGGAAGCATGTAGGAGGCTCCCGTGAACCAGATCTGCAGCGATTTGAAAGCCGAGCACGACGCTCTGGAAGCCGTTTTGGCGGACCTGGACGAGAAGTCATGGCTCACCATCACCCCCTCGCCGGGTTGGACCATCAAAGACCAGGTGCGTCACCTGGCCTATTTTGACGACCGGGCCGCACTTGCCGCCTCCGACCCTCAGGCCTTCGGGCTGCACCTACAGGAGATCTCCGCGGACTTCAGGGGGTTTGCGAAGACCCTTGACCAGGTGGGCAGAGACCTGCCCATTCCCGAGCTGATGGGATGGTGGCGACGGGAAAGAAAGAAGATGCTCGATGCTTACGGGGCCGTCGCCCCGAAGACGCGCCTGCCCTGGTACGGCCCGCCCATGAGCGCCCTTTCCCACGCGACGGCCCGGTTGATGGAAACCTGGGCCCACGGCCAGGACGTGTTCGACGCCCTCGGATTGAAACGAACCCCCACCGACCGCCTGCGCCACATCGCCCACATCGGGGTGACCACCTTCGGCTGGAGCTACGCCAACCGGGGCCTGGACGTCCCCCAGAGGCCCGTGCGCGTGGAGCTGACAGGGCCCTCGGGCGGCCTGTGGACCTGGGGTCCGGAGGAAGCTGCGGACAAGATCTGCGGGCCGGCGGAACATTTCTGTCTGGTGGTGACCCAACGCCGGCACGTGGACGACACGGCCCTCGAGGTGATCGGCGAAACGGCCAGGGACTGGATGCTCAAGGCCCAGTGCTTTGCGGGACCGGCGACCCATGGGCCCAAGAAGGGGGAGCGGGGTGGCTGATTCCTTTCGGGTGTTTCGTTCTGCACGTTGGCTATAATTGCGCGCAGTCACGAATTGCGATTCCCCGCATCCCCGCCCTCCGGAAGGGCCGGGGTGAGGGTGTGAAACGCGCAGTTTGTGTCCACGCAAGGTATACATCTCTGCTTCGGGCCTGAAGAGGTGCGCGAAAAAGACAACGGCTGGCCACCCATGAAACCTAACACCCGGGGGGCATATGGTCAATCCGACTTCCATTCGGCAGGCTATGCGGGATGGTTGTGCTTCATGACTTTCAGATACCACTTCCGGAGGCAGGGAAACGGAGAGACAGCCCGAGCGGCAGATCTTTGCCGGAGTGCTCCACGAGGCATGGGCCCCGCCCTAAGCGAATAACCCTGAGGCGTATTTCAGGCCCGTGAGGATGATGATTGCCGCGAGCATTCCTTTGATCACCGTCGCGGGCACGTATTTTTGGCATCTGGCCCCCAGGTACATCCCTGCCATGCCCCCCAGGCCGAAAAGGACGCCCAGAAGCCAGTCGGGTGCGATGGAAATACCCGGGAAAAAGGGGGAGATGATCTGGTAGAAAAGGACCCCTGCGACCGAGGTGACAAAGGTGCCCATGAGGGCCGCTCCCGCAACCGTATAAACGGGCAGCTTGAAGAACGAGACAAAGAACGGCGCGATGATCGCCCCGCCTCCGATGCCGTAGATACCCCCCACGATTCCCACCACGAAGCTCAGGGCCATGACTGCCCAAGTGGGCACACTGTGGCTCTCCCCTTGAAACTCGTAGGCGATGCGGCGGATGGAAAGCCCGGTTGCCTTGACGGCTGGCAAGGATTCCCCGTGGGCCTCTGCCGCTTCCCTGCGGCTTCGAATTAGAGACCGGAACCGCGCTTCGGCCGATGACCGGCCCGCACCGGCGCGCCTTTTCGCCAGGTCTCGGACCATACGCGCACCGATGTAGAGAAGGACAAGGGATGCGAACATCTTGAAGTTCTTGGGGTCCGGGAGCCAGGCCACCCTCACCAGGGCCCCGATGAACACCCCGGGAAGGGTTCCGATGACGACGGTCCAGGTCAGGGGCCAGACCATACGCCCTTCTTTGACGTACCGGTACACCCCGCTGGGAATGGCCACGATATTGAAAAGCTGATTGGTGGAACTGACAGAAGGGTCCGTATATCCCAGGAAGGACATCTGGAAGGGAAGGAGCAGGAAGGCCCCCGAAACCCCGCCCATGGAAGTGAAAAAGGAAACACAAAAGGCCGCCAGCGGCGGGAGCCACGGGGCGACGGTGATGCCTGCGGCTTCGAAGTACATGGTGGCGACCCCTCCGACAAACCTTTTCGGAACAAAGACAATGTGACACGAAAACGAAAGCTTTCGTGTCACATAATGCATCCCCAAAACCGTTGTCAAGGGAGAATCGAAAGGAACGACGGGGCCCCGCGCAGGGCCGTTTGCTCGGTCGGAACTCCTATGGTAGACTCGACCGTGCAGGAAGGAGAGTGTCATGCCGTCGGCCTCGGCAGAAAGTCCGCGAACAGGAACCATGCCAAACCCTGACCGTGAACGGGACGCGGGGTTCAATCCGGCGAGTGTCCTGGCCACACCCGAGGATGCCCCGTGCCTGGACACCCTGGACATGGGACGCCTGGAAAATGCCTTCAGGACGTGGTGCGAGGTGCCTGCGAGGAGAGGTCTGGGTTTGTCTAGGAAAAGGATCTTCGGGGTATTCCTGATCATTCGGTACACGGGGGCACGACTCGGCGAGGCCCTGAACCTCAACCTTGACACGGATCTTCTCCACGAAGAAGGGGCGCTCGTGCTCGGCGCCCACGAGAAAAGAGCCCAGAGTGCGCTTCGCCACGTTCCGCTGCACCCAACACTGGTCCGTGAGCTGCAAGAGTTGCGGGAAACGGGCTTTTCGTTCGACTGCACCGAAAGAAAACTGTATGTGGACCCGGGGCATGTCCGGCGCAAATTCTACGAGAGGGCCGCAGGCTGCGGGTTTTCTCCGGAGATGGGCAGCCCCAACGCCATCCGCAGGGCCAGGGCCGTGGAACTCTTGCGGGAAGGAATGCCCCTGCCCGTGGTCCAGCGGCTGCTGGGCCAGTCCTCTCCGAACCTTGCAGCATCCTATGTGGCCATGTCGGGCACGGACGTGCGTCTTGTGGCCCGCCATTACATGGAAAAGGAAGCCCGGCACCAGACAAGCGCCCGAAACACCTTTTTCGGAAGGGTCACCGGTATCGAAAAGGGGGACATCCAGTCCCGGATCGAAACCACCACCCTGGGAGGATTCGTCCTCGTCACCGTGATCACCAACACGAGCCTGGAGAGGCTGGGCCTGAGAGAGGGCATGTTCTGCACCGCCGAGGTCAAGGCCCCCTGGGTGATGCTCTCCACAGGCAAGGACAGGCCTTCGGTCACCGCCGACAATCGTTTTCCCGGCAAGGTGCGCCGCGTTGCCTTGGGCGCCTTGACAGCGGAATGCGTCATCGTCCTGGAAGACGGCACGGAGATCTGTTCGGTGATGACATCCCGGAGTGCGGGCCATCTCGCATTGAAGGAAGGGATGACCGTCTGGGCGTCCTTCAACGCCTTCCAGACCGTCTTGAACGTGGAACGACCCTAAACCCCGCCGCCCCGCGGTCCTGCCGAACCTGCAAATTTCGTCACCGGGGCCGGGCCGGATGGGGCCGCTTTGTGGAAGGCCGGTTTCTTCCGCACGTGTGCCTCGCGTGGCCATTGACTACGACTCTTTGACGGTTGTGCAAGCGCAGGGACAACAGCGGATCCATGTCGCTTTTGTACTCCCGGTGCGTCTTCGCCAAGAAAAAGCAAATCGGGTCTTGATAACCGTTTCGGCCGGCCGGGTTCCTGCTTCCGACCTGGGAGCACGGGCGTCTCGCCTGCATTGCGGCGTGTGTGCCAAGATTCCCGGCCTCCCAGGCAACTCGACACAACCACGGGTACCTTCTCCCTTCGATTCCAAGGCGGCGGCAATGTTTCCCGGCCGCCGCGTTACTGCCGGAGAATCTGCGCCAGGCTTGGCAGAACGAGCAGGCTACAGGGCTTTCCATTGCCACGGCTCTTTCCCGGAAGGTTCGGCCGGACTTTGCCGTAAAAGACGGTTCGCGATGTGATTGCGGCTTCCCTGAACGCTCGATGCAAGCGGCTCGACCCGCTGTACGCAGAACGGCCCTGTGAATTTGTCTCCACCGGCGGTGTAAAGCACAGGCTTGCCGGCGCACGTGGTGCCGGGGCGATCGGCACGGGGTTTGTGAAGGAATTCGGTGAGCGAGACGGGCAAGCACTTGCCGATGATAAAACCGTTCGAAAAATCAACGACCTCCCCAGGCAGGTGAGCGACTGGTTTCAATTGAAAAAGTAGGGCGGCGTTTCAGATTGTGTTGAAACGCCGCCCCCGTATGCTGCTACAGCCTCGTTTGAGCCTTCAAAAGGTCCGTCGGTTCGTGGCGGTTATCGCTTCCTGATCTTCCGATTTGCAGTTCGCAATACGCTTCAGAAGCCCTCGAAGACGTTTACGCTACCATCAGGCGAGGTCGAACCGGTCAAGGTTCATCACCTTGTTCCACACCGCTACAAAGTCGTGCAGGAACTTGTCCTGGGAGTCCTCAGACCCGTAGACCTCCGCCAAGGCCCGGAGCTGGGAGTTGGAACCGAAGATGAGGTCGACACGGGTGCCGGTCCACTTGAGTTCGCCGCTCCTGCGATCACGACCCTCGAACACGTCTTCGTCCTGCGAGGTTGCCTTCCATGTCGTGCCCATGTCGAGCAGGTTCACGAAAAAGTCATTGGTGAGCGCCTCCGGCCGCTTGGTGAAGACGCCGTGCTTGGACTGTCCGAAGTTGGCATTCAAGACGCGCATACCGCCAACGAGGACCGTCATCTCAGGAGCGGTCAGGGTCAGCAGTTGCGCACGATCGATTAGCAGTTCCTCCGCCGACACGGCGTATTTGGTTTTGAGGTAGTTGCGGAACCCGTCTGCAGCCGGTTCGAGCACGGCGAAGGACTCCACCTCGGTTTGCTCCTGCGAGGCATCCGTGCGCCCCGGCGTGAAGGGAACGGTCACATCGTGACCGGCATTTTTCGCGGCTTGCTCGACACCTGCGCATCCACCCAAGACAATCAAGTCGGCGAGCGAAACCTTCTTCCCGCCCGACTGCGCACTGTTGAACGCCTTTTGGATCCCCTCAAGGGTCTGCAGCACAGTCTTGAGTCGGGCCGGCTGGTTCACTTCCCAATCTTTCTGCGGCGCGAGACGGATGCGGGCTCCGTTCGCCCCGCCGCGCTTATCGGAGCCGCGGAACGTGGACGCCGACGCGAAAGCCGTCGAGACCAGTTGAGAGACGGACAGTCCCGAGGCAAGGATCTTGCCTTTGAGGGCGGCGATGTCCTGCGCGTCGATCAGCTCGTGATCGACTGCGGGCACCGGGTCTTGCCAGATCAGTTCCTCCGCCGGGACCTCCGGGCCGAGATAGCGCGAGCGGGGGCCCATGTCGCGGTGGGTCAGCTTGAACCAGGCCCGGGCGAAGGCGTCGGCGAATTCCTTGGGGTTCTTCAGGTAGTGCCGCGCGATCGGTTCGTAGATGGGGTCGAAGCGAAGGGAGAGGTCCGCCGTGGTCATCATCGGCCGGTGTTTTTTGGACGGATCATGGGCATCAACCACCATGTCACTTTCGGCGACGTCCTTGGCCAGCCACTGATGCGCACCGGCCGGACTCTTGACCAGCTCCCACTCGTATTTGAACAGTATCCTCAGATAGCCCAAGTCCCATTTGGTCGGGTTCGGCTTCCAGGCGCCCTCGAGGCCGCTTCCGATCGTATGAGCGCCTTTGCCGCTGCCGAAGCGGCCCTTCCAGCCCAGCCCCTGCTCTTCGATAGGGGCGGCTTCTGGCTCAGGACCCACATGGGACGCAGGACCCGCGCCATGGCATTTGCCGAAGGTGTGCCCGCCGGCGACGAGAGCGACGGTCTCTTCGTCGTTCATCGCCATGCGCGCGAAGGTCTCGCGGACGTCACGGCCGGAGGCCACCGGGTCCGGATTGCCGTTGGGCCCTTCCGGGTTGACATAAATGAGACCCATCTGCACGGCCGCGAGAGGGTTTTCGAGGTTCCTATCACCGGAATAGCGCTTGTCGCCAAGCCACTCGGCCTCAGAGCCCCAATAGATGTCCTCTTCCGGCTCCCAAACGTCCACGCGCCCGCCGCCGAAACCGAAGGTCTTTAACCCCATCGACTCGATGGCGCAGTTGCCGGCGAGGATCATGAGATCGGCCCAGGAGATCTTCCTGCCGTATTTCTGCTTGATCGGCCAAAGCAGACGGCGCGCTTTATCGAGGTTCACGTTGTCCGGCCAACTGCTAAGGGGCGCCAACCGTTGGCTGCCGGACCCCGCGCCCCCGCGGCCGTCACCCATGCGGTATGTTCCTGCGCTGTGCCACGCCATCCGGATAAAAAGCGGCCCGTAGTGACCCCAATCGGCCGGCCACCAGTCCTGCGAGTCGGTCATCAGCGCATAGAGGTCCTTCTTCACGGCCTCCAGATCGAGCTTCTTGAATTCCTCGGCGTAGTTGAACGCCTCTCCCATGGGATTGCTCAGGTGAGAGTGCTGGTGAAGAATCCTGAGGTTCACCTGGTTCGGCCACCAGTCCCGGTTGGACGTGCCACGGCCGCCCATGCGCTTGTGAGCTCCGCCCGTTTCCGGGCCCTTGCTCTCTCCATTCATGAAGTCTCCTCCTTTGGTTCATCTGGTTAGAGAATCAATATTGTATGATAACGACTATCCCTTGATTGCAAAAAATATATCAAACCTTCTCTGCCATACAATCGCTGCATATACCAAAAAAGTCGAGCCTATGATTCAGAATCTTAAATTTGGTCTCTGATGCGACCTCTTTTTTCATTTCATCTAGGCTTTCCAGGTCCGGGTCGACGATCTTTTTACATTTAACACATATGACGTGTGGATGGGGGTATGGCTTGTTTCCATCGTATCGGTTGCTCCCATCAGGGAATCCTAACTCGAGGACTTCACCAAATGATTTAATCAATGCAATATTCTTGTATACGGTGGCAAGACTCATTGTGGGAAAGTCTTTTTTTATCCGGTCATGAATATTTTCAACACTGGGATGGTCTTCACTTTTGGCAAGGATCTTAACGATAGCCAGCCGCTGGGGCGTTATCCTGTGGCCATTATCTCTTAATCTCTGAATGATGATTTCAAATCGTTTTTTGTGATCTACCACCTGAAGCCCCCTCTATAGCAAGAATCCTGACCCGGGGAGCCGGGCATTGGAACCCCCTGGAAGGGGTCACTCTGCCTTGCCCCCAGAGGGGCAAGGATGTATTCGTTTGGTGCCGTCTTTGAGAGGCCAGGCCAAACTCAACTCCGACCCCAGAGTACCAGGGTCTTCAAGCCCCACCCAGCAACAACAATCTTTCCTTACTAATAGTTATTTTCCTTCGCGTCAAATCCTTTTTCCCACCAGAGGCTTCTGCGTCTGCAAACACAAGGCTGTAGCAAAGCAGGCATTGTGGGCCGCGGGACAGGAGGACCAATGGGTGCGGCCTCCCGCCACTGTTGCAGCAAGGGTCTTCGGGCCTCCCGTACCGCCTCCACCGCGTCCCCGCGGTCAAGGACAGGAGGCTGTCTCCCGGGTGGGCGAAAATGGTCTTGGTCCCATTTTCGGTCACCGTTATGAACGGTGTGAAGGAAAGGATGCGCTTCTGGTCAACAAGAGAAAACCCATTTTCCCAGGGAAGATCGTCGCCGGAAAGGACAACATCCATGGCCGCGCAACCCATTGCCAGCACTGCCGCGTTCATGGTGGCTCTCCTCGCCGCTCTCCGAGTGCCTACAAACCCCCAAGGTGAGGTACCGACCCGCGAGGTACCTGTTTTCCCACACGCTCATGCCGCCGCACACGGAAAGGTCCAGGAAAACCCCTTACCCGCCGGGAAGGATTGCCAACGCTTCGGGATCAAAAGGCTGTACCGATAAGGAAACAAGGGCTCTCTGAAGCCGCCACTTACGGTTTCAGCGACAAGTGGCGATGACACAAGCTTGGGTCTGGGCCGACGCATGTTGTTTCGGGCGCAAACCGAAATTGCTTTGCGGGACTTTTTGTGTGCTTGGGAGCCAGGCTCCCGGCCGGATCTGCAAGAGCCGCAAGTCCGTGTGGCGCACGGGGACAAGCCTTGACTTCTCGGGCTCATCCACGTATAGAGTCCCTGTTGCGATGTGACAGAAGTCACTCGAAAGGAGCATGTAAGGGCGCGGCCCACAGAACGTGGAACGCCGTCCCCTGCGCGACGACCCGCTGCGCGGCATATCCGCAGAGGGGACAGAAGGCAGCACGATCAAGAGGCCACGAAGGTCTGCACTCCCGTGAACGGGAAGCGACTTCTTGGCCTTTTTTTTGCGGAGCAGCCGCCAAAGAGGTGCTTCGGGGCTTGTCGGCAGCGCAGACTGCACTTCCATCTTTGTCATCACCAAGATAAGATGGTCCCGGGTGATGGCCGCCATCGTCTGCGGGTGCGGGTCTCTCGGTCTCGGACCTTTGCATATACTGCGCGGGGTGCCAAATTGCCATTTGACCTCGATCATCTTTTCGGCCGCCTGTGACCACTTATGGAGGAATCTTTTTGGAGGGCGATGCCCACCCTACGAAAACCTCAATTCCGGCGCCGCTCCGCGGATGGGCACTCGGCATGGGGCAACGTGAGGCCGGCGGAAAACAGGACCCGGCCGGCCGGAACCATGACCATGGCCTACGATTTTCTGCATCCCCCTCACCCTCTGGAAGAGGGCCGGGGGGCAGGGTACAAGAAGCCCGGTTTGAGGACTCGCAAGGTATAGCGGCCGCAGGAAAAGACGACGGAAACGGGAGGGACATCCCCGAGAGGTACCAGCTCCCTCCCACCGAAACCCCACCCCTTGGCCAAGCACCTCTTCCAGGCGGTCAAGAGCGCGGCACACACGTTTTGAGGAGTAAAACCCATGGAGACCACCCCCAATAGCCGTCCGCTGATGCCGCTCGAGCCGGTGGGCTTGGTGCGAAGCGCAGTGAAGACACCCATGTTGCAGGCCGGGGAATCGGATTTGGAGCTCCGGGAGAGGAAGGGCAGGATCCGGGAATATCACCGAAAGGTCAAGGAGGCCGTTTGCGAGCTGGTCTTCTATCCCGAATACGAGGAACTGCTCGACGGCATCGAGGGTTTTTCCCATGTTCTTGTTCTGTACTGGGCGCACCTGATCGAACCGGAAAGACGCAGGCTGCGCAAGGTGCATCCCATGGGACGCAAGGACCTGCCCCTGCAAGGCATTTTTGCCACATGCAGCCCGGCCCGGCCCAATCCCGTTCTGGTTTGCCGGGTGCGGCTTGTGGAACACGCCGGCAATGTGCTCAAGGTGCAAGGCCTGGACGCCGTGGACGGGAGCCCCATCGTGGACATCAAGCCCTATGTGCGGCCTTACTACGGGGCCGACAATCCGACCGTTCCCCCATGGATGGAGCAGATCCACCGGGAGCTGGAGCAATGACACGGCCGTTGCACCACGCCTGTCCTCCAAGCACAAGGGCAGAATAGCATTGAACACACGCGTCTGTGTCATCGACGGTCAAGGAGGGGGAATCGGGTCGGCGATCATCAAGGCCCTGAGGACCAAATACGGGACCTTGCCGGAGGTGGTGGCCCTTGGCACCAATGCCATGGCCACTTCCCAGATGATGCGGGCAGGGGCCAACCGGGGGGCTTCGGGTGAAAATGCCATCGTTCGGACGGTGTCCCATGCACAACTCATACTGGGACCCATCTCCATCACCTGGGCCAACGCCATGCTCGGCGAGGTGACCCCGGCCATAGCGATCGCCGTCACCTCGGCCCCGGCCCGCAAGATCCTCTTGCCTCTGAGCCAGGAGAACATCGTGGTGGTGGGTGCGGGCAAGGAGCCCCTTCCCCATCTCGTGGAAATCATCGTAGAACAGGAAATGAAGGAGGTGCTGTCCCATGTGTGAAGCCAATGCGTATCTGATCGCAGGCCGAGACGAGCGGATGCTCATGGAGTCGGTGGACAAAGTGAAGAGAGAGGGGCAAAATGTCTGGAGCCTGACGAACCTGTTCGGAGAACGGTTGACGGTCAGGGGGCTGCTGTTGGAGATGGACCTGGGAACCCATCGGATCTTGTTCGAGGAAACAGCGGAGACGGTAGCGGAGCATGCCCACGAACACACCCACCGGCACGAACATCCCCACGAGCACGAGGGGGTCCGGCACACCCACGAGCACAACCATGCCCACGCTCATGACCACAGGCACGAGGGGTCCGAGCAGACGGAGCCATCCCATGCGCACGACCATCCAGGCCATGAGAAGGAGCCCCACGTGCACGAGCACTGAGCACTCGGGCCAAGACGGCAGACCCAGCCTGAGGAGACAAGAGGCATGATGGGGGGGGCAAAGATCCCTCGGGATGGCGTGTCCGGCCTCGATCATCGTCTCGGCCGGGCGGCCACGATCCGTTCGCTGCGCCTTACGAAGGGAAATCATCGAGTACGTGGCGTCGGCAAAGCGAGAACGCGTATCACCAAAAGACCAGAACACAGAGCAGAACGAAAGCGCGGGACACCAGGGAAAGGGCGGTGCCGATGCCAAGCGCCTGCATGCCGTGGCGCATGCCGAGGATGGAAACATAGCGGGGCATGGTGCCCCGCAGCCGTGTGATGGGAACCATCAGAAAGCCCGCCGCCAGAAGCCCGACTGCGGCATGGTACTCTGACACCAAGTCCAGCCTGAGCAGTGCGCTCATGGAGGTGAGGCCCGCAAGGGGGCTGAAAATATAAACGCTCAGGGGAGCTGCCACCGCAGGGGGCAAACCCACGCCCTTGACCAAGGGCCCCACCAGGCGCTCCAGGGAGTGCATGGCCCCCGAAACCACCAGCATCTGGACGACGAACGTCACCGCGACGATGACACCCCCCATCCGCAGGGCCATGGCCCCACGCACCCTACAGGCCTGCCCGAGGAGGCGGACAAGGCTTTGCCCCGGTCTCCTGCCACGCGAGGTTGCCCCGGACACGATCCCCGGGATGGCGGCCGATACTCTTGGGGACCTTCTGCCCCAGACAATGACAACCGCCAGCTTCAGGACGCCCGACAGCCAGAAAACGGCGACATACACGAGGAATAATCGGAACCCCAAAAGGGGTAGCACCACGGGCAAATGATAGGTCAGCGTTTCCTTGAAGTGGAGGGGAACCGTGTTGAACACGGCCCCCAATACCAGTTCCCGGCCGGTGATGCTTCCGTCGTGATGGTACCGGACGAGTAAGGTGTTGGCTGCGATCAAGGACCCCGCGGACGCCACGAAGGTGATTGCGGCCTGGGACGGCAGGTGGGCCAACTTGGCCAAGGGCCTTCCCAGAGGTTCGATCTTGTCCATGACACCCATTCGCGTGAGCACCTCCACACCGACAAGGCTGAGGAACAGGACGGGCAACACCGTGCCTACGAGATCGAGTGTCTTGATACATGCGTCCATCACCATGGAAACGATCCATTTCCGGGCTGCCCCGACAACAGTGGGGAGCCCTCCTTCCTGACTGGGGCCGTCAGTCCCGCGCCCGATTCATGCACCCCACGGCCACGGAAAACAGGGCGGCGTTGCGCACAAGGGCCGCGAAAGAATACGAATCGTACGAAACCAGAACGCCTAAGCAGAGCGCCGGCAGCAGCATAACCCCCACTATACTGCCCGTGGTCACAAATTGCGATTTCCTGCATCCCCCTCGCCCTCTGGGAGGGCCTGGTTGAGGGTATAACAAGCGCGCAGTTTTCGCCCATGATCCTCGCTGGGGCCGGGCGGCTCTTGTTCTCTGCCGGCATCACCTTGGCAGACGCCGTTCCCAAATGCTTGGCTCCGCGCCGGCATTGAGGTTTTCGTAGGGTGGGCACTGCCCACCAAAAAGGCCGTATTCCGCATTTGGTGGGATAGATAACGATGATCAAGGCCCCGAATGCGCGTCCACCGGGCCACATAGGGCCCTCCTTGACATACAATGCTTCTCTTGCTATTTGTGTTGTCAGTAAAATAAATGGGTATCTGCAAGTCTGATCCTGCGCCCAAGAAGGGCCGCGTCAGCCTTCAAGAGGCTTTCTCTTTCAGCAGCAAGTTAGCTTTTCTTCGTACACTTTCAAGGCCACGAAGGTCTTTTCGTCGCTGAAATGCGGGGAGACTCGTGGCTTTTCTGTTTTTTCAAGCAGGCGAGTGACCGTTTCCCGGCATCGGTAAACGAACCCCGGCCCTCCCAGAGGCCGAGGGGGATCCAGGAAATCGCAATTTGTGACCGCGCGCAGTATATGAACGTTTACGAACACAAATGGGGAGGGCGTAAAATCATGATGAAGAGATGGATGGGCTTGCTCTTGTCTATACTTGCCGTGGTGTTCTTGTTTACCCGGCCCATGCCTGCTCCTGCCCAGATCCGGGAGATCCGCATCGGGGACAGCAAGGGCGACTGGGGCTATCCCAACCCCTATCGCCATTACCCCCGCGGTCCCGGCTATGTCCGCATGAGTTGGGTTTTCGATACCCTGGTGTGGAAGGGCGAAAAAGGATACGTGCCTGCCCTGGCCGATTCATGGTCCTATGACCCGGCCCGCATGGCTTTCACTTTTCATCTCAACCCCAACGCCAAATGGCACGACCTTCAACCGCTGACGGCCCGGGATGTGGTCTTCAGCATCGCGTATTTCAAGAAACACCCTTACACATGGATCAGCGTGGACGACGTGGGCCGGGTGGAGGCCCCGGAAACCCACACGGTGGTCATGTATCTATCAAAGCCTTATTCTCCCTTCATATCCGACATCGGCGGCACCATGCCGATCCTGCCCAAGCACATCTGGGAGTCGGTGGACAATCCTGCAGCTTACAACGATCCCAAGGCGTTCATCGGAAGCGGCCCTTACAGGTTCGCGGACTTCAACAAGGCCCAGGGAACGTACCTCTACGAGGCTTTCGCGGAGTATTACCAGGGCCGACCCAAGGCGGATCGCCTCATTTATGTCCGATCCGGACAACCCCTGGTCTCCCTGGCCAACCGCCAGATCGATCTGGCCGGCATCCAGCCCGACATGGCCGAGCCCCTGCGAAAGAAAGGCCTTGTGGTGATCAAGGATGAGAGGGGATGGAACAAGAAATTGATGATCAACCATCAGAAAGCGCCTTTCAGCGACAAGCGTTTCCGGCATGCCCTCGCCTTTGCGATCGATCGGCAGGAGATCATCGAGAAGTCCCACCGCGGGTTCGCCGCACCGGCTTCCTACGGGCTTCTGTCCGTGGACCACGAGATGTACCATCCCGGCACCCCCACCTATCCGTTCAACCCTGAAAGGGCCCGCGCCCTGATCGAGTCCATGGGGTACGGAAAAGGGGCGGACGGTTTTTACGAAAGGTCGGGGCAGCCGCTCAAGGTAGAACTGCTCGCCTCCAACATCACCGTGGCCGGCCAGAGCGTGGCGGACCGGGACGGGGAGGTCATCAAGATGCAGCTCGAACGGGTTGGTATCCGGGTGGACCTGGTGAACCTGGAGCAGGCCACCACGGACAGCCGGGTGAAGAGCTGGAATTTCGACCTTGCCGTTTCCGGCCATGGCGGGGTGTCCGGGGACCCCAGAATCCTCAACGAGATGATCTCATCCCAGTATGGGGCCGGGTCGGTGAACAGCGCCCGCTACGACGCCGATACTGAGCTGAACGGGCTCTTGGAAGCGCAGATGACCGAGATGGATCAGAACAAGAGAAAAGAGATCGTCTACAAGATCCAGGAGGTTTATGCCGAGGAACTTCCTGCCATTTCGTTGTATTACCCCGATTCCATGTCGGCCTATGACCCGGAAAAGGGCGTTGCCTGGTACTACACCCCGGGGGGCATCAGCAAGGGCATCCCGATACCACAAAACAAGATGTCGCTGATCAAGTGACAAAAAGTTTACGGTGTTTCCTGTTAAGGGGGACTTCCTGGGGAGATGAAACATAGCCAAAGAAACAGCCGTCACAGACAATACATTGTGGCCTATCTCCTTGCCGCGCTCGTCATGATGTATGTCAGCTACAGCGTGCCCAGGTGGCTGCCCGGCGACTTTGTCACCGCCATGTATTCCAGCTCCCACGTGACCCTGAATGCCGAGCAGGAGGCGGACCTGCGAGCCTACTACACGCAGCGCCAGGGCTTCGGGCGATACCTGGTGGATTTCTTCACTTTGAACTGGGGGTATTCTTACGCTTTCTTGACCCCGATTTCAGAGCTGATCCGGGAAGCCCTGCCCTGGACCCTCCTGCTCCTGGGGACCGCGCATCTTCTTTCCATGGTCGTCGGGTTTCTTGCCGGCGTCGAGGCCGCCTGGCGCCGGGGACGGGTGATCGAAAAGGCAGGGGTCGGTTCCATGACCGTCCTGGAGGGGTTTCCGGAAATCGGGACCGCGGTGATCCTCCTGCTCGTCTTTGCCCTCCACCTGGGCTGGTTCCCCGCGGCAGGCGGTGAAACGGCGTACGTGGAGCAGTCGTTCGGGCGATGGGCCCTGGACGTAACCCATCACCTTGCCCTGCCCCTTCTCACGCTCTTGCTGGCTTACTTCCCGGGGAACTTCCTGCTGACCCGGGGCAGCATGGTCATGGTGCTCAAGGAGCATTTCATCGAGACGGCCCGGGCCAAGGGGCTCCCCTCTCTGCGGATCCGCTACGCCCACGCGGCGAGAAACGCCCTTCTGCCCATGGTCACCCGGTTCGGCCTTCGCATTGCCTTCATGGTGACCGGCGCCCTGGTCGTCGAAACCATTTATGCCTACCCCGGTCTCGGCACCCTGTTGTTCAATGCCATTGCCATGAGAGATCTGCCCCTGATACAGGGCATCGTGCTCTTGTCTTCCCTCATGGTCCTCTTTGTCAACTTGGCCCTCGAATTTGTCTACGGCTGGATCGACCCGCGGGTGAAGCATGCATCGTGACGCGCGAAGGACCCTGGGGGGCGATCCCTGGTTTGTGACCGGCGCGGCCCTGGCCCTGCTTCTCGGCCTCCTGGTCGTTGCAGGCCCGTTTTTCGCCGTGCATGACCCCCATGACATGAGCTTTCGTCCCCTCAGTGCGCCCTCCACAGAGCACTGGCTGGGCACCAACGACGGGGGCATGGACATCCTGTCCGAACTCCTTCACGGGATCAGGAACACGGTGGTGTTCGGTCTTGTCACAGGCATGATCGCCCTGGTGGTCGGTGTGCTCATCGGCCTGGTCTGCGCCTGGTTCGGGGGGGTGACGGACCACGCGCTCATGCGGTTTTCCGATATCCTCCTCGCGGTCCCGTCTGTCATGATCCTGATCCTGGTGGCCGCCTTTTTCCGCCCATCGCCCCTGGTTCTGAGCCTTGTTTTGGCCGGTTTGTCCTGGCCGACCACGGCCAAAGCCATCCGGGCCCAGGCCCTGGTGGTGAAAAAAAGCGTTCACGTCGTGGCAGCCCGGCAAATGGGCGCCTCCGGCGCCTACATCATTACCAGGCACCTGATGCCCGAGCTTTTTCCCCTTTACCTGATCGGCTTTGCGGCAAAGGCAAGGATGGCCATGTTCATGGAGGCGTCTCTGAGCTTTCTGGGTTTGTTCGACCCGAGCCGCAAGTCCCTGGGGATGATGATCAGTTACGCCCTCAAGTACTATTATCTCGACATCTGGTGGAACTGGCTCATTCCGCCCATCCTGTGTTTGACCCTGTTGATCATGGCGGTCACCTTTCTTGCCGTGAGTCTTGAAAAGGTCTTTGATCCGAGACTGAAGGAAGCCTTGTGAATGTGACGATCGACCAATGGAGTGTGACCTACCGGGTGAACGATCACGCCTTGCTCGCGCTAGACGAGGTCGGCCTGCGCCTGGTACCCGGTAGCATCACGGCCCTGGTGGGAGAATCGGGGTCAGGCAAGACCACGCTGGGGAAGTCCTTGATGGGGCTTCTTCCCGAATATGCGCAGGTGAAGGGCCACATCAAGCTGGATGAACAGGAGATGGCCGGGGCAAGTGAAGAGGGATGGAACGCCGTCCGGTGGTCCGAAGTAGCCATGCTCTTCCAGAACGGGCCGGCCAATCTGAACCCCGTCCATAGGGTCCTTGACCAGGTGGCAGAGCCCCTGATCCAGCACGGGCGAAGGTCGAAGGCCGAGGCGACCGCCGAGGCCGAGAAGGCCCTGGCACGAATGAAAATCGACTCCTCCCAGGCCCGGCGTTTTCCCCATGAACTGAGCGGGGGCGAAATCCAGCGCACCTTGCTCGCCATGACGCTCATCATGGATCCCGGGGTGCTCATCTTGGACGAACCTACGGGCGCCCTGGATGCCATCACCAAGGCCTTTGTGAGCCGGATAATCCTGGACACCCGCGATCAGGGCACGGCGGTTCTGCTCATCACCCACGATCTGGATCTGGCCAGGAACATGGCGGATAATGTGGCAATGCTCTATCTGGGTCAGGTCATGGAGACCCTGCCGGCCAAGGATCTCCTGACCAACCCCCTTCATCCTTACACCCTGGCACTGGGCCGCTCCTACCCCAGCATGGAGACCCTTCGCGACCTGGGAGGTATCAGGGGGGATGCCTTCTATCGCATCACCCACCGCCATAGTGAAAAGAACGGCGGCGTTCGTCCCCATACCCACGTCATCGGGACGGAACCTTCCCATGAGAACGGTCACCTGCATCCGAAGGGGTGCCTCTTCCAACCCCGGTGCACCCAGTCCATAGGGCCGTGCTGCGAAAAGGCCGTCCAGCTTCAGGATGTGGGAAGTCACAGGGTTCGCTGCCTTCGAGGAGGTATCGCCATGCAGCTTGAACTCATGCAGGTGAGCAAGCGCTACGGCGACTTCACGGCCCTTGGCACAACGGATATGACCTTGCAGGCGGGAGAAATCTTCTGCCTCGTGGGTGAAACGGGGTCCGGCAAGACGACGCTTGGCATGATCGCGGCCGGCACCCTTTCTCCGGATCAGGGAAACCGGATGCTGGAAGGCCGGGACATGGACCGGTGGATCAGGCAGGACTATCGGTCCTTGGCCGGAAAGATCGGCGTGGTCTATCAGAACCCGGCCGAGGCGGTGAGCCACCGTCTTTCCGTGTTCGACATCGTTGCCGAACCCCTCAAGATCCAGAAGCGGTTTCGCGAAAAAGGCGAGATGCGGCAACGGGTCCTGCGGGCCCTTACGGATGTTCACCTGTCAACGGATACGTCCTTTTTGGGGCGCTACCCTCATGAACTGAACATGGGCGCCCTCCAGCGCGTTTGTATCGCGCGGGCCCTTGTCTCGGGGCCCTCCATGGTCGTAGCGGACGAACCTACCAGTTCTCTCGATCCGAGCGTTCAGGCCAAGGTGCTCAAGATGATCCTCGATCTACAGATCGAAAAAGGACTCACCGTGCTCTTCATCACCCATGATCTGGGGGTGGCCCGCAAGATCGGTGATAGGATGGGAGTCATGCTGGCAGGAAGACTCGTCGAGGTCGGGCCCACCGTGCGGGTGATGGGCCGCCCGGCCCATCCTTACACCGGGCTCCTGATTGCAGGCGCACGGGGTGAGACCATTGCCGCCGTCAAGCCACCGGGCGGTTCAAACTCCAGGGGATGCCCCTTTGCCGACAGGTGTGAACGGGCCCGGGAAATATGCTTTTCGCGCTTTCCGGAAATGGGCGGTGTTGAAGAGACGCGCCACCTGGTTCGGTGTCATTTTCCAATGGGATGAGAATCTGATAAGATAGAAGAGGAATCAAGGATGCGCACGGATCGAATAGACGATCGGCTGCTCGAGGCGACCACGGGTTTTCACGGCCACTGGTGCCCGGGTCTGGCCATGGGCATCCGGGCCGCCGAATGGGCCTTGAAGGAAATGGGAAAGGCGCCCGATGAACAGATCGTGGCGGTGGTGGAAACGGACATGTGCGGCGTGGATGCCATCCAGTACCTGGTGGGGTGCACTTTCGGCAACGGCAACCTCATTCACAAGGACTACGGGAAAAACGCCTTCACCTTCTACCGTCGCCGGGACGGAAAGGCCGTGCGCCTGGTCCTGCGTGCGGGCATATTTGGAGACACCGCACCGCTTTTGAGAAAGCTGCACCACAAGATGCAGGGCGAGGGTTTGAGCGAAACGGAAGCAAAGACCTGGAAAGATACCAGGGCCGCCCTTTCCAGGCGGCTTATGGAAGCCGACTTGGCGGAGGTTTTCGAATTCAAGGTGCCCGACGGTCCCGTACCCCGGAGGGCGCGCATCCTGGCCGGCCTGATCTGCGCGCGTTGCGGCGAGCCCGTTATGGAAACCAGTGCCCGACTTTTCAATGACCAGGTATTGTGCGTCCCTTGCTTCGACGCCGTCGAAAAACATTAGGCGGGTTTCGGATAAGATACCGTGCGCGGCCGCACATTGCGATTTCCTGCATTCCCCCTCGCCCTGTGGGACAGGGCCGGGGTCAGGGGATAAGAAGCGCAGCAGACGAAGCGGGATATATGGCCGAGCCGAGGCATGTGGTACAGGTCCTCGAGGCAAACGGCATGGGATGGAAATCCAGGTGACAGGGAGAAGGATCGACCATGGGGGATGGCTTGGTCAGTACCATTGCCGTGGATGGCTTGGCAAAACGATTCGGTGACGTTCAGGCGGTTGCCGATGCGAGCTTCGAGGTGTTCGAAGGTGAGCTCTTCGGATTTCTAGGCCCAAACGGGGCGGGGAAGACCACCACCATCAACATGCTCACCGGCTTGGCCCGGCCGGATGCAGGCAAGGTCCGAATCGCGGGCATCGATTGCACGGGAAACCCCAAGGCGGCCCAGCACCTGACCGGCGTGGTCCCGGACGAAAGCAACCTCTATCCCGAGCTGACCGGATTCGACAACCTGTGTTTCTGTGCGGCGCTGTACGCCATGAAAAAAAGGGAGCGAACAACACGGGCGCAGGAGCTTCTGGAAATGTTCGGCCTTGCCGAGGCCGCAAACCGGAAATTCGCCGGCTACAGCAAGGGAATGAAGCGCAAACTCACCATCGCCGCCGGGATCATTCACAATCCCCCCATACTGTTTCTCGACGAGCCAACGACCGGCATCGACGTGGCCAGTGCCCGACAAATCCGTCAGCTCATCGCCGGCCTGCACGGGGCCGGGACGACCATCCTCCTGACCACCCATTACATCGAAGAAGCCGAAAGGCTCTGCGGCAGGATCGCCTTCATCGTGCAGGGACGAATCGTGCGGATCGACACGGTGGGCAACCTCGTCCAACCCATGCAGGAAAAGCATGTCATGCAGTTTGCCGTGTCGAACCGGGACAACGCCCTGCCCGGCAAGCTCGCCGAAGCATTTCCAAGTCTGACGTTCCAGGGCCTTGTCGGGGGGCTCATTCGGGTCGAGGCCCGTGAAACCATAAACATAGGGCCCCTGGTGCGGTTTCTGGAAGACGAGGGGGCGCAGGTGAGAGAGGCCCGGCGCATGCAACCTTCCCTGGAGGACGTCTTCGTGCAGATCACGGGCATAGAGGCGGGTGCCATGCGCAAAGAAAAGGAGAAGAAGGGAGGCGGCGGCCCATGAAATGGTGGATTCCCTTTTGGAACATCCTTGTCAAGGACATGCGGGCCTATTACCTCAAACCTCCCAATATCAGTTGGGGTTTGATCTTTCCCCTTGCGTGGACGGGGATGTTCTTTGTCAGGTCCGGCGGTGGCTTGGAGAGCATCCTTTCCATCCTGCCGGGAGTGGTGGTCGTTTCCATCCTCTTCGGGACCACCTCCATGCTTTCGGTGACGGTTACCTTCGAGAAAAAAGGAGGATCTTTCGACCGGCTCTTGCTTGCGCCCATACCCTTGAAACTTCTCATGCTGGCCAAGACATCCGGGGCGATCCTCTTCGGTGCGGCCAACGCCTTGATCCCCATTATCCTTGCGGCCTTCTGGGTCGACCTTTCTCAGGCCGCCTGGAGCGCCGTTTTGCCCGCCATCTTTCTTCTCGCGGTGACCTCCACATTCCTCGGGCTCTTCATCGCCGTCTCCGTAAGCGAAGTCTTTGAAGCCCAGACCTTCTCCAACTTCTTTCGCTTTCCCATGATCTTTCTCTGCGGACTGTTCTTCCCGATCGAACGTCTGCCCGTTTTTCTCCGGCCTCTTTCCTACGTGCTTCCCCCGACGTACGGCGCCGACATCCTCCATGGCGCCTTCAATGTCGGAAATGCAATGCCGCTGCCGATGGATTTCGCACTGCTCATTCTTTTCTCCATAGGTCTTTTCCTTGTCAGCCTGCGAAACATACGAAGGCGTTGGATCGCATGAAAAGGTCCGCAGAATCGGGCTTGCCCCTGTGTTCGGCCGCAAAGCACGGTGATAGGGGGGGGACGGGCATGCAACGGGAAGACCCGGTGGTGGGCCATGCTGGCAATGACGGTGCCTTCGTGCGGGCCTGGGCTTGGGAAGGCCGCAGCGCTTGAATTGTCGCACCTTTGTGCTATAGAGGCTTTTCCATGGTCACCCAGGTGTACCTCGGGGTGATCACCATTGCGGCCCCCTCCGTTCCCGCCGTCTTGCGGGAGTGTGTGACAAAAGGAGTGCAGGCTGCTGTTCCCATCTGCGCGGGGTTTGCGGAAACCGTCGAGCAGGGGCGGCGCCTGCAACACGGGGTGCCAAGGATCGCCGGCGAGGCCGGGATACCGGTGTACCGACACACCCGAAGCGTGCGCCCGGACCACGTGCGCCCTGATGCAGTAGGGAAAAATCAAGAGAAGACCCGGATGAAGCGCCGCCTTGCCCTTCTGGGAAGAAAGACCATCGCTGGGGTAAGGGAAATGGGCCGTATGGCCCTTTTCTTCGCACAGGGATCTGTTCTCGTCTTTTCCTCCCCGGTGCAGGTATCCAAGTTCATCCAACAGGTCTACTTCATCGGGACCAAATCGATTTTTGTCGTCTGCCTCACCGCGGCCTTCAGCGGGATGGTCCTGGGCCTTCAAGGCTATTACACCCTTGTGAAGTTCGGTTCCGAGGGCCTCTTGGGGGCCGCGGTGGCCCTTTCCTTAATACGGGAGCTCGGCCCGGTGCTGACCGCCATCATGGTGATCGGACGGGCCGGATCCGCCATGGCTGCCGAACTGGGGATCATGCGGATCTCCGAACAGATCGATGCCCTGGAAACCATGGACATCAGCCCCCTGAGGTTTCTGGTGAGCCCCAGAATCGCCGGGGCAGTGATCAGCTTTCCCCTGCTCACCGCGCTTTTCGACGTAGTGGGGATATTCGGGGGGTACGTGACCGGTTCCCTGCTCCTGGGCATCAATCCCGCGGTCTATTTTTCCCGGGTGGAAACCAGCGTGGTCATGCAGGACATCAACGGGGGCTTTGTCAAGTCGTTGGTCTTTGCCGTGGTGGTGGCCACGGTCTGCTGCTACGAAGGCTTTTTCACCCACAGGCGAGCCGAGGCGTTCGGCGCAAAGGGAGTGAGCCTGTCCACCACCCGGGCCGTGGTGCTTTCCTGCGTCCTTGTCCTTGTGGCGGACTATGTGCTCACCTCTTTTCTGCTGTGACAGGCCATGGAAGAGCCCCTTATCCAACTGATAGACGTGTGGAAGCGATTCGGAGAGCAGCAAGTCCTGAGAGGGGCCGCTTTCAGCGTCCGCAGGGGGGAGATCACCACCGTCGTCGGCATGAGCGGCGGGGGAAAAAGCGTCCTGCTCAAACACATGATCGGGCTCATGGAACCCGATTCGGGGCGGATTCTTTTCGAAGGCCGGCCCATATCCCGGATGAAGAAGGCGCAACGCAGGGCCCTGAAAAAGAGATTCAGCTACATGTTCCAGAGCACGGCCCTTTTCGATTCCATGACGGTTTTTGAAAACGTCGCCCTTCCCTTGAAGGAAAAACGGGCCCTGTCCGAGGCCGAGATCCGGAAAAAGGTGCACGGAAAGATGGCCGAGCTCGATCTACAGGAGGTGGACGGAAAATACCCTTCCCAGCTCTCCGGGGGCATGAAGAAGCGGGTGGCCCTGGCACGGGCCCTTGTCACCGATCCGGAGATCGTGCTCTTCGACGAGCCCACCACGGGACTGGACCCCATCCGCAAGAACGCCGTGCACCGCATGATTGCGCAGTACCAGCAAAGGTTCGGCTTCACGGCGGTGATCGTCAGCCACGAGATACCGGACGTCTTCTACATTTCCCAGCGCATCGCCATGCTGCACGAGGGAAAGATCCTGTTCGAGGGGACCCCGGAACAGTTCCAGGCAACGGAAGACTCGGTGGTCCAGCAGTTCGTCAGGGGCCTGGAGAGCCGCCACGACCTGCTGACCGGCCTGGCGCCCCAGCCCGAGGGGGAGAAACGTTTCCACCAGGAAATGGCGCGCTTGCAGCGTCACAAGATCGCTTTTTCTCTCATACTCCTGACCGTGGAAAACCTGGACGAGATCATCCGGGAGGTAGGGCAGGTGCAGGGCTTGCAGATCATGAAGGACTTCGCCTCCCAGTTGCAGCGGCGGCTGCGCATCACCGACACCTGCGCACGGTACGGCTTGAACCGGATCATGGTGATCCTTCCCAACACCGATCTGGATCAGGCCCACCGGGTGTACGGGAAGCTGACGGCGGAGATGAACACCTGTGAGCTCGTGGATGTGCAGACCGCATCCGGTTTCTGCTTCTCGGTGAGCGCAGGATTTGCACAGGCCGTGGCCGACAGCAAGCTGGAAAACGTGCTCGCAGCCGCAGAGGCTGTGCAGCGTCCCCTCTACCGGTTCGCGGTGGGCTGACAGGGGGCTTCGGTCAAACCCCCGAGGCGATTGGAAATGCAGTACAGGGGTCCGGCGGTGGGACCACGGCCGGACTTGACGCGCGGGGCGGCCATGGCGTAAGGTTTTTTTGATTCAGGGACGTGGAGGGAGGGCATTTGGTCCCACCGCAGACAGGACCAGAGGGGGAATTGCGGGGGAGGCGGCATGAAAAGGGAGTCCATAGAAACCGCGGTGGGCGTCTTTGTGCTCATCGGCCTGGCGTGCGTGGGGTACCTGACCATCAAGCTCGGCAAGGTCGGTTGGATAGGGGACCATTACTATGTCCTCTATGCGCGATTCCAGTCGGTCTCCGGGCTCAAGGCCGGCGCCGACATCGAGATGGCCGGGGTTCGCGTCGGTGAGATCGACTCCATCTCCCTGGACTCCGAAAGGCTCGTGGCGGTCGTGGGGCTCAAGATACGCAAGGGCCTCGTGGTCAGCGACGATGTGATCGCCTCGGTCAAGACAGCGGGCTTGATCGGAGACAAATTCCTCAAGCTCACCCCCGGAGGTTCCGAAAAGATTTTGAAGCCGGGGGACTGGATCACGGAGACCGAATCGGCAGTGGACCTGGAGGAGCTGATCGGCAAGTACGTGTTCGGGAACGTGTGAAGACCACGGGCCGGTAAGTTTCTTGCATAGCTCGATAGATAGGGCGTGCGCAAAGTACGCTTCTTATACCCTCACCCCGGCCCTCTCGCGGAGGGCGAGGGGGATGTAGGAAACAGGCGCCGGAATGGAGGCTTTCACAGTGGGCACTGCCCACCAAAAAGTCCCTATTGCTCACTTGGTCGGATGTGGCCGCAACGATGATCAAGACCAGGAAATCGCAAGGTGTGACCGCGCGCGGTATACATTGCCCGGCGGGGATCAGAAGGCAAAGGGAGCCGTCGGCAAGGCCCTGATAAGGAAGGGCACGTACGCATATGGATACCGGACAGGAAGGACAGTCCCATGAAGAAGACAATCCTCGCGGCCGCTTGGCTGGTGCTGTGGACGGCAAATCCCGGCTCCGGCGCCGCCGATCCCATGGACGTGCTGCAAGGACCCGTAGAGCAGGTGGTGCGCATCCTCCAGCGCTCCCCCACCGAACCTGAGGCAAAGGAAGCGCAGCGAAAAGAGCTCTGGGAGATCGTAAGCACGGTGTTCGATTTCGACGTGGTGACCGACCTGGCCCTGGGCCGAAACCGCACCCGTTTCACCGACCAGGAAAAGAAGGACTTCACCGAGGTCTTTTCCGAGTTTCTCGCCAACAACTACCTGAACAGGATCCAGGGCAATTACCGTGACGAAAAGGTGGTCTTCGTCGGTCGCCAGATCGACGGATCCAAGGCCGTGGTCACTACCAAGATAGTCAGGGAAAACCAAGACATTCCGGTCGATTACAGGATGCTTCTCCTCGAGGGACGGTGGCGGGTCTACGACGTGAACATCGAAGGGGTGAGCCTGGTGAAAAACTACCGGACCCAGTTCGACAAGTTCTTCATGAACCGCAGCGCCGCCCAGCTCATAGAGCGGTTCCGCAAGAGGGTGGAACAGCAGCGCAAGGGGGAGACGGTTCCCGAGGAGGCCCGGGGGCGTTCACGGGGAGCGGACTTGCTGGCCCTCGTGCACCGGGCCGGATAGAGGGGAATCGGGCCTGATCATTCCATTACCCACCGTTTTGTCCGTATCCGGGGCCGACCGGGCGTGGCCAAGAAAAGGGAAAGGGAGGGTCCAAGATGGGGGAATCACCTGCCGCGGACCGTGGACCAGAGACCACACGCAATGAGAAACACACCGCAAAGTTGGACCGGGTCGGCCATCGCCCTCGTGCTCTTTCTTTTTGCCGCGGCGGGATGCGCCCACACGCCTTCGTCGTCTTCAGGGGCTTCCGGCGGCCCGACGCCCGCTTTGGCGGCAGCGCGAACAGAAGCGCCTGGCCCGGCGAGCCCGGCCGGGGCCGACCCACTGGAGGATCTGGGGGCGTACCTGGATGAAGAGGAAGGGGCCGTCACTTCGGGGGTGGCCGACCCCCTGGCGCCCTGGAACCGTGCCATGTTCGTCTTCAACGACAGGTTCTATTTCTGGGTTCTCAAGCCCGTCGCCAGGGGGTACAGGGCGGTCTTTCCCTCTCCCGTAAGGGTGGGCGTGCAGAATTTTTTCCGCAACCTTGGCACCCCCGCAAGGTTTGCCAACTGCGTGCTCCAGGCCAAGGGCCGGGCCGCCGCGGCAGAAATCACCCGCTTCGTCATCTGCACCACCGTGGGGGTCCTCGGCTTCTGGAACCCGGTCAAGGACATGCCCCAGTGGAACCCCGATCCGGAGGACCTGGGACAAACCCTTGCCGTCTGGGGAGTGGGAAACGGCTTCTACATCGTCTGGCCTTTCCTCGGACCCTCCACCCTGCGCGACTCTTTCGGAAAGGCGGGGGACCGGTTCGCCGAGCCCCTCACCTATGTGGAGCCTTTTGAGGCGTCCCTGGGCATCAAGGCCTACGAGGTGGTCAACGACACCTCCTTTCGCATCGGAGACTACGAGGCGCTCAAGGAATCCGCCATCATCCCCTACGAAGCCTTTCGGGACGCCTACATCCAGTACCGGAACAAGAAGATTCGGCAGTGACACCTCCTTCAGGGCAGTTCCATGGCCCAGGTATCCAGGGGCGGGACCTGCCGAATCAGGCCCTCTTTCTGGAGAAACGCTCCGAACCGCATATACCGGGCCCGGTCGAGGGCACCGGGCCGCAGGGCGAACCGGGCAAGGGTGTCCCGCCATGCGAGTCGGTTCAGCTCGTTGTCCACATCCTTGCGACCCTTTATGAAAAGCTCCCAGCTCTTTTCGGGATGATTGACGAGGAACTGGACCCCTTCTTCCATGGCGTCCACGAACCGTCTCAGCTTGGGCTGCCCCACCGCGTCGCGGCGGCAGATCATTATCAGCTCGTCGTAAGGGGGGACCCCGTGCTCTTCCACGAAAAAGGCCCTGCCCGGGCGACCCTCCAGGGCCATCTGGTTCAGCTCGAAGTTGCGGAAGGCCCCGATCACCGCATCGGTCCTGCCCGACAAAAGGGACGGGGACAGCGAGAAATTAACATTGACCAGCTTCACGTCCCCAAGGTTCAGGCCCTCCCGCTCCAGCATGATCTTGAGAAGGAGCGTTTCGAACCCTCCGACGGAATAGCCGACGGTTTTTCCCGCAAGCTGCGAGATGCCGGTGATCCCGCTATCCGCCACGACCACCAGCGTGTTGAGGGGTGTGGCCACCAGCGTGGCCATCCGGACCAGGGGGAGCCCCTCGTCCACCTGGAGGTGGTGCTGGGGCTGGTAGGAAACCGCAATGTCCGCCTTGCCGGCCGCCACCAGTTTGGGCGGGTCGTTGGGGTTGGAAGGCACCTCGAAGCGGACCTGGAGCCCGCGACGGCTGAAAAACCCCTTCTCCAGGGCCACGTAGAGGGGAGCGTGATCTGGATTGATAAACCAGTCGAGCAAAACGGTCACCCGCTCCTCGGCCCGGACAACAGGGGCGGTCGCCATGACAACAGCGGCGGCCGCCAGGATCACTGCCGGAAAAAAGCGCCTCATGATTCCACCTCCTTTTCTCTTGCTGTGGTATCCGCCTGCCAGAACACGATGCGCACCATGGCCCAGTCCACCAGAAAATAGAGGGTGAGGGCCATTGCTGCGAGTACGGCCAGCGCCGCGAACATGACGTCGATCTGCATGCGGGCGTTGGCGTGGAGCATGTAGAACCCCAGTCCGCTGCTGGAGCCGACCCATTCGCCCACGACGGCACCGATGGGGGCCACTGCGGTCGCCACCCGCATCCCGGAGGCAAAGGCGGGCAGGGCCGCCGGTATCCTGATGTGCCACAGCACGGCCATGGGCCGTGCGTTCATGACCCGGGCCAGCTCCAGCCACTCGGGGTCCGTGCTGCGCAGACCGTCGTAAAAGGCTGCGGTCACGGGAAAGAAGATGATGAGCACCGCCATGGCGATCTTGGAGGCCATCCCGTACCCCATCCAGAGAACCAGAAGGGGGGCGAGGGCGAAGACGGGGATCGCCTGGCTCACGACCAAAACGGGCAGGAGCCAGCTCTTGAGGGGTCGGGAGGCGATCATGGCAAGGGCGCTCCATGCGCCGAGAACCGTTCCGAGCAGCAGCCCTCCTACCAGTTCCACCAGGGTGGTCCCTGCGTGGTGCAGGAGAGACTCCCAGTGGGAGAGAAGGGCCCGGGCCACACGCAGGGGACCGGGCAGTATGTAAGCGGGCGCCCCGGTCGCCAGGACGATCCCCTGCCACAGGAGCACCAGGCCCGCGACGATGCAGCCGAGGCGCAGGAGCTTCAACGGTCCGTGCCTCCCTCGAGACGCTCCAGCAGTTCGGCCTGCAGGGCAAAGACCTCCGGGTCTGCGGCCTTGCGGGGCGGTGAGCCCGGGGGGACCAGGGGCTCTCCGATACAAGCGGGCCTGCCGGTCATCACATGGATCCGATGTCCCAACCGAAGGGCCTCGAGGGGATCGTGGGTAACCATGAGCACGGTGGAGCCCCGGACCAGTCGGGCTGCCAGGTCCTGAAGCTTGAGTCGGGTCAGGGCGTCCAGGGCGGAAAAGGGCTCATCCATGAGAATCACCGGCCGCTCTTCCATCAGGGTGCGCAGCAAGGCCGCCCTCTGGCGCATTCCGCCGGAAAGGGCCCCGGGAAGCGCCCGGGCATATTCCCCCAGCCCCACGTCGGCGAGCAGCGCCAGGGCCTTTGTGCGTGTTTCCAGGGTGGACCGGCCCCGAAGACGCGCTCCGAGGCAGACGTTCTCCGTGACGGTGAGCCAGGGCAAGAGGAGGTCTTTTTGGGCCATCCACGCCGTCAATCCCGTATGGCTCCTGTGCCCGCCAAAGTGTATGGCGCCCGAAAAACCTTCGCGAAGGCTCCCCGATATCAGGCGCAGCAGGGTGGATTTGCCAGAGCCGCTCGGGCCTATGAGGCACGTCCACTGGCCGCCCGGTACGGTGAAGTCCAGGTCGCGGAAAACAGGGTTTCCGGGAAAGCCGAAGGAAACCCTTTCCAGAAAAACGCCCGGTGCACGGGACGCCGCCCTCTCCCCGGGCGACCTCGACCCCCCGTCGTTGCCGTCCATCCCCTCCCCTGCTCCGGTCATCTTGGGCCCCCCCGCGGCCCGGGGCCGCGCCTTATCCCAGGTCCCGGCAGGCCTTGCCGATCCGGATCACCTTGTCCACCACCTCGCCGGGGTCCTTGCCCAAGACCCGTATCATGGGTTCCTTGCCCACATCGCCTTCGTCGTAGACGCAGTCCGGAATGAAGCCCGCGTTTTCCAGGGCCCTGAGGGTTCCCCATTCCAGGGTGGAGCCCTCCCGTTCCTTCACCTCTCTGGGCTCGTCCCGCCTGTCGAAGGAAACCGGTCGCATGCCCAGCTCCCGGCAAACGGAAAGCAGGTCGGAACGGTAGCGTATGTTCATGGCCGATCGGTACTCCGGAAAACGGCCCATCACGGCAAGGATCACCCTGGCGATATGACGCGAGGCCCCGAAGACCGGATCCTTGCACACGAGAAGCCGCCCCGCGTGTTGTGTGATCCGGCCGGGGACCGCTGCCACTTCATCATAGCCCTGTGCCCCCGGCAGGGCGTATCCGAGACTGGAGCGGACCTCCGGAACAAGACCCCCCAGCGGGTGCTCAAGAAGCAGATAGAGGGCTTCTTGCAGGTCCCGGAGCACCTGTTCGCGGTCTTTCCACCGCAGGACATGGGCGTAGGGATTGGTCGGACCGTGTCCCGCACCGATGGGAAGACCGAGGGCAATGGCCCTTGTGATAAACTGCTTGGCCTTTGCCACCGCAGCCTCAATGGGAAGCCCCTCGGCCAGATAGGTTGCCAGTGCCGCCGAAAGGGTGCACCCCGTGCCGTGGGTGTTGCGTTGCTGCAACCGGGGGGCCTCGAAGGTTTCAAAACGGGCTCCATCGAAAAGAAGGTCCACGGCAGGGCCCTCCAGGTGTCCTCCCTTGACGAGCACATGGCGGGGGCCGAGCCCGTGGATCCTTCTGGCCGCTTCTTCCATGTCCTTCCGGCCGCGCACCTTCAGACCGCTCAACACCTCGGCTTCGGGGATGTTGGGAGTGACCACATGGGCCAGGGGCAGCAGGGCGGTCCTTATGGTTTCCCCTGCCTCCGGAGAGAGCAGGGGATCCCCCCCCTTGGCCACCATGACGGGGTCCACCACGACAATGGGTACCCCGTGCCGTCTGAGTCCCTCCGCGACCACCGTCACGATTGCGGCGGTCGCCAGCATGCCCGTCTTGGCGGAATCGGCACCGATGTCCGAGAGCACCGCGTCCATCTGTCGCGCGATGAAATCCTCCGGCACGTGGTGCACGGCCTGCACCCCGACGGTGTTCTGGGCCGTCAGGGCGGTCAGGACGCTCATCCCATAGCCCCCCAGCACGGTGATGGCCTTGAGGTCGGCCTGGATACCCGCTCCTCCGCCCGAATCGGATCCTGCAATGGTCAATACCCTTTTCATGGTGTCCTTCTTCCCGGCCGGGGCCCTCCAAAGCCCCGGACCTTCTTGGCGGTGCGCAAACGGGGGTTTCGAGTCCCCACCGCGCACGCCTGCGCCCGGTTGTCACCGTTTACAATGCGATAAGCCTGTCGCAACGCTCCATGAGAAATGCCATACCCTCCCGCTCCCTGCGGGTGAGGGGGCTGTCCGGGAAAAAGCAGCCATAGTACCCGTTCACCACAGAGGTGTGCGTCGAACGCAGCCACAGGAGCAGCGTCTCCGGTTTCCCTGCGTGCAGGTAGAGCGAGCAGTCGTTGACAAACAGGGCATCCCTCTTCTGCGCGAGGGCGTCTCGAAACAGCCCTTCGATGATCTGCGCGTTCTCCTGGGCCAGGCCTTCGGCTTCTTCAGGGCCCCGGGCCCTGAGGCGGGGCGGGCTGATGGGGCCGAAGAACACCCGCACCCGCGGCGAGGGGGACACACGCAGCCGGCCCCCCACCCCCCCGGGTGAAATCCCCCGGACGTCGGAGGGCATGATGGTGGGAGTGCAGTCCACCACGGTCACAGACCCCTGCCCATTGTCCAGATAGGCTTCCAGGAGGCGCTGGGTCAGCATCGTTTTGCCTGCCTTGACGTCTCCGGCTATGAGTGTGAAACAGCCCCTGAGATCGCGTATATCGTATGGGGTCGAGGTCACGCCGGTCACCGTTTCGGGGTTGCCGTGAAAAAGCGCGGCCGCATGAGGCTCGGCTTGGCCGGAAGATGCGGTACACTGGATCGCTCGGAAGGAGATGCGGGCCCCTGCTGCGCCCACGGGGGCGGTACTTGCCCGATTTCCAGGAAAAGCGGATGCCCTCCTCCGCCCACGGGTCCTGCGGCAAGAGCCAGCGAGACGGCCGTGCGCACGGCATCGAAAAAAAACCGCATTTCCACAGGAGAAATGCGGCACGACGCCACGGCTCCCCCCAGGGCGCGGACCCCGGGGGGAAAACGCAGTGGATTCGGGATTCGTGCCGCTTCCCTACGCCGGCATTACCCGGATCAGGTTCCAAGGGTCGGCGGACCGGTTGGGGTCCGACTCTCAGCGTAACCTCCCCTAGCGACTGCATTCCCGTGTAGCACCCGGAAAGGGCCTTGTCAACGGGCACTGGGCGGGGTGCTGGGCGAATCGCAGCCCCTGTCTTTCAAAGCAGCTTGACGAGCTGGTTGGCCGCGGTGAGCATCGGGTCCCACACAGGACCGAAGGGAGGCGCGTAGGCCAGGTCGCACTGGCTGAAGGCCTCCACGGTCATCTTCTGGTGAAGCGCCACTGCGAGGGCGTAAACCCGGTGGACCACCCCTTCCTTGCCGACCATCTGAGCCCCGAGAAGCCGGCCCGATTGCCTGTCCCCCACCATCTGCACCAAGAGGGGCGAGGCCCCGGGATGCGCGTGCGCCCTGGATCGGGCTTCGATCACGGTCTCCACGGGATCGAATCCTTCGGCCTTTGCTTCCGACGCATTGAGCCCGGTTCGCGCCACCTCCATGTCGAAGACCTTGAAGACGGAGGTGCCCGCCACGCCCTCCAATTCGGTTTTCCGACCCGTGACGTTGTCGGCAACGGCCCAGCCCGCTCTGTTGGCCCTCAGTGCCAGGGGAACCCATGTCTTGGCGCCTGTCACCACGTGGTAGGCGTCTGCGCAATCCCCCGCCGCGTATATCCGGGGGTCGGAGGTGCGCAGGGTCCTGTCCACCGATATGGATTCGCACGGACCGAGCTCCAGGCCGGCGCCCTTGGCCAGGGCATTGCTGGGTTTGACACCGACGGCCACCAGGACGATCTGGCCCTCCACCGTCAGGTCCCCGCAATGCACCCTCAGGGTGTCTTCTTGTCCTTCGATGCGCTCCACCTCGTGCCCCGCATGGACACCGACGCCCCGGCTTTCCACCTCCTGCTTCACCTTTGCGGCCAGGTCGGGGTGCATCCAGGGGAGAAACCGGGGACGGGGTTTGACCATCTCCACGGCTATGTTTCGGGCACAGAGGGCTTCGCACATTTCCAGGGCAATGTATCCCATGCCCAAGATCACCGCTCTGGCAACCTTCCGGGCCGCGAGCCGCTCCTTTATTCTTCTTCCGTCCTCGAGACTCTTGAGGGCCACCACCCCCGGAAGCGTGAATCCCGGTCGGTCCGGTATGACCGCTGAGGCGCCGGTGGCGATGAGCAGGGCGTCGTAAGGGATCGTGAACGGGCGACCGTCCTCCTGTTCTCCTGAAACGGTTCGGGCGGTCCTGTCGATCGCCAGGGCACGATGACCGGTGCGCAGGTCCAACCCCTGTTTCGTCCGGAATACCTCGGCCCTGCGCACCACCAGATCTTCCATATCCCTTGCCGGATCCGCAATGTTGTACGGCATCCCGCAGGCGCTGTACGACACGTCGCCGCTTTGTTCCAGGACCGTCACTTCCAGGTCCGGCTGGTTTCTCTTGGCCCGGCTCGCCGCACTCATTCCCGCCGCATCTCCTCCCACGATGACGAACTTCATTGGGCACCTCCCTTCGCTGTGCGTTCGTTTTTCGGGGGCGGACGGACCCGGCCCTTCCGGAGGCGACCGTCGAGGCCTCGCTGCACCAAGGCGCTCCCGCCCCGACCCCCGGTGTCTATAAACAGGCAGGGGAGGAAATTGTCAAACGGAATACCGGCTTTTTGGTGGGCGGTGCCCATCCCACGAAAACCTCCATTGACGCGGGGCCGCACGGATGCATCCTCAACCCTGCGCAGCATGAGGCCGGTGGAAAACAGGCCTCATCCGCCCGGTGAAGATGATCGAGACCCGAATTCCCCATGATGCGGCTATGCCCTCTCCACCGGTGGACACCTATGGAACGATTCTTGCTTTGAATCACGATGGCTCTGATGGCCGGGCCGAGACCGCGCAGCGCCATCCGCCCCCATCGGTTCGGCGGGCAGTTATACTGCCCACGGTCACAAATTGCGATCTTCTGCATCCCCCTCGCCCTCTGGGAAAGGACCTGGAGGGTATAACAAGGGCAGTTTGCGGGCTCGCGACGCATAAGTGAGACAACAGGCGCCATTTGCAGGGAAAATGCACGAACAGTGAAGATGGGGACAACGTCAATTTTCCAACAGGTCTCTTAGACGATCCCCACGACGCGAACCCGTGGTCCGGGTTGTCGCCAGGGCGGCCCAAGTTCTTGGTGCGATGTGCGTCGTCTTTCAGGAGGTACCCATGTGGGACGGTAAGGAGGTGTTGAACGCCGAGGAGGTCTCGGGCTGGCTGCGGATCCCCAAGTCGACCCTTTACAAACTGTGCAAGGAAGGGAAGATCCCTTCCACCAAGATCGGCAAACACTGGCGCTTCGACAGGACCCTCGTGAAGTCGTGGTTCGAGAAAAAGCTCAACGGGCCCGAGCCCCCGGGCACTCAGGGCCCCCGAGAATGATGAGCGCACCTCTTCACAGGGTCGGAGCGCGCCCATGGAAAGGTGCCCGCAGTGCGGATGGCCCCCCCGATCAACAAGGAGCGACACCGCGGGGAACGATAAAAGCGCGCATCACAACGGGGCGCTTCCTGAGCAGGAGCAGGGATCGTGTGAAACCCCCGCAAGCGGGGGCGCAAGGGATGCCGAGCGCCGGGCACCCCGCTCATCGACGGCAGGGAGACAATCGGATTATGGAGAACAAGACCGTTCTTGTGATTGAAGACAACGCGCTCAACATGAAGCTCGTCAAGAGTCTGCTGAAGATCGGCAACTACCGCGTGCTGGACGCCGTGGATGCGGAGACGGGGATCCAGATGGCCCTGGACAATCCTCCCGATCTCATCCTCATGGACATACAGTTGCCCGGAATGGACGGGTTGAGTGCCACACGCCTTATAAAGGGCGACGCGGCCCTCAAGGGCATCCCCATTGTGGCGCTCACATCTTACGCCATGCAGGGCGACGAGGAAAAGGCCCTCGCCGCGGGTTGTACCGGATACATACCAAAACCCATCGACACACGGGCGTTCCTCGAGACCATCGGCAGTTACTTCTGACGGGGGGGCCTAAAGGGCTCCACGCCGTCGGCCCCCGCCACACGGCGCCAACATTGTGACGGGGTGGAAAGGGCGGGCAGGGCACGTACCCGGGGGAAGTTTTCATTATCTACATGCGCGGCAGGTGTGTCATGGGTCGAAAAGGCAGGATACTCATCGTAGACGACGAGCCGCTGAACGTCAAACTGTTGGCGGCCAAGCTTCCGCGGGAGCTTTACGAAACGTCCTGGGCGAACAGCGGCCAGGAGGCCCTGGAGAAGGTGGCGGAGGATTGTCCGGACGTGGTGCTTCTGGACATCATGATGCCGGGTATGAGCGGATACGAGGTCACGGCGAAGCTGAAGGAAGACCCTGAGACACGGGACGTTCCCATCATCCTCGTTACGGCCCTCGACGGCACGGACAACAAGATCAGGGGCCTGGAAGCCGGGGCGGACGAGTTTCTCAACAAACCGGTCAACACCGCCGAGCTGCTGGCAAGGGTCAAGTCCCTGCTCCGTCTCAAGGAATACCGCGACCAACTGAGGACCCGCAGCCGGTCGGAGGAGCATTTTACGGCCCGCCCCGGAACACACGGGGACAGCCCGGGGCAGATGGATCTTCCCTCCGTTCTCGTGGTCGATGACAACCACAAGGACTCCCGACTGATCACCGGTTATCTTCACGGAGAACCTTACCAGATAGACATGGCCAGCGACGGGGAAGAAACCCTGCTGCGGGTGAACAGGGAGAAGGTGGACGTTGTCCTGCTCGATCTCCTGCTGCCCGGCAAGGATGGATTCGAGGTGTGTCAGCATCTCAAATCGAAAGAAGAAACGAGAAACATCCAGGTCCTTTTGATCACCGGTCTTCAAGACATCGAGAGCAAGGTGAAAGGTCTGGAGATGGGGGCGGATGATTACCTGGTCAAGCCTCTCAATGTGCACGAGCTCAAGGCGAGAATAAAGGCACTGGTGAAGAAAAAAGCCTATCTGGACGGTTTGCATGCGAGCTATGAAAAAGCCCTCCATTCTGCCATCACAGACAGACTGACGGGACTCCACAACAATGCCTACTTGAAACACTTTCTCGAACTCGAGCTGAAAAGGTCCCTGCGTCACAGACAGCCGGTGGCGCTCGTAATGATAGACATCGACGACTTCAAAAAGTATAACGACACTCTGGGACATTTGGCAGGTGATGCGATCCTGAGACAATTGGGTGTGCTCATCAGGGAAAACACACGGGAGGTGGACCTCGGGGCCCGATACGGCGGCGAGGAATTCGCCGTGGTGATGCCGAACACCAATCTGGAGGGAGCCCTGATTGCCGCAGAAAGGATAAGGAGGGTCGTGCAGCAATCATGTGTGACCCCCGGCCCCGCTCCCGCTTCGAAAAAGGTGACGGTCAGCATGGGGGTTGCCGCCTTTCCCGTGCACGGGCAGAGCAGCCTCACCATCATAGAAAAAGCGGACAAGGCACTTTATGCCGCCAAGAGACGCGGGAAGAACCAAGTCTGTGCTTTCCGGGAGGAAATGGGAAGCAATGATTCCTTTTCTGCAAGCCCTTAGAAAACCGGACATCAAGACGCCATTTGGAGCCTGTGCATGAATCCTTTGCAATTCCTGGATGCTTTGAGGTTCGTGGTGTACTTGTCCCTTTCCGTGTTCGTCTGGGCGAGGAATCCGGATGCCCTTCTCAACAGGGTCTGTTCAGGGGCCCTCCTTCGCCTGGCCGTGTGGAGCTTTCGCACCATCTTTCTACACGACCCCCGCACCTCCAAGGAACAAGCCGCCTTATACGAACATGTGGCCTCCATGGGGTGGATAGGCATCTCCAGTTTCACCCTGTGGTTTCTTGTCGTATACGCCGGGAAAAGGAGGATACTGCGCTCCCCATTGTTTTATGCCGTCCTCCCTGGCGTACCCCTGCGGCTCATCTACCAGCAGATGAAGAACGGTGCACTCATCGGTGAATACGTTCTTCATTCTTACCGCTGGGCTGGAAAATGCAAAGAGTCCATATACTCTTGTTTGTATTTCGCATGCTACTTCACATTCACCCGTCTTTCAAAATACTTGGCATGTACCACGTTTCGCCTTGTGGTCCCCGCCGGGATGAAGGATCCGGGCACATGACAGGCAAGACCATTCTGGTGGCCGACGACGAGAAGCCGATTCGCTGTTACCTGGAAAGGAAGCTCACCAGGGAGGGCTACCGGGTGCTCTTGGCCGAAGAAGGCGAAGAGGCCCTGCAAAAGGCGCTCCTGGACCTTCCGGACCTCGTCTTGCTGGATGTGAGAATGCCCAAGCTCTCGGGCATCGAAGTGTGCAGAAGGATCAGGGCCCACCCGAGGACCAGGCACATTCCGGTTATCATGCTTTCGGCGCGGGCCCAGTTTGCGGAAATCGGCCATGCGCTGGAAGCCGGGGCACAGCGTTACCTTTGCAAACCCATAGGTTTTCCGGAGCTTCTCAGAGAGATCCGCAGGCTCGAGGCAGGGGCTGCCTCCGGGGGAAAGCCTTGTTGGGAGCGAGGCCCGAAAGACCGTGGCGAAGAGGGAAACGATACGCCCGCGAGGAAGCCATGAACGAGTCCGATATGGATCAGGATGAGCTTCAAAGGAGGAGACTGCAAGAGTACATCTTCAATTTGGAGGACGCCCAGGAAAGGGCCCAGGAGCTGTCCATAGAGCACGAAAGGCTGAAACACTCCCAGAAGCTCGTGACGGCCATACTGAGCGCCACCAAGAGCGGCATCGGTCTCGTGCGAAAGGGCCGGCTGGAGTGGTGCAACAAGGCATTCAGGGACATCCTGGGCTGGGGCGGGGAGCAGGTCGCCGGGAAATCCGGCGACGTCCGCCACGAAAGGCTGAGGGGAACCGCGTCGGTGTTGGAGGAACTGTGTGAGGCGCTCAGGGAGAAAAGAGCGGGCGTGCTCGAACACGACTTCCTACACAGAGAAGGATACATCGTTCCATGCATCGTGACCGGCTGTTCCCTTGAAGAAGAAGATCCGTCCCAGGGATTTGTGCTTTCGCTCACCGACCTGCGGGAAAGGAAGAAGGCCGAACAGGCCCTGAAGGAAGAGGAACACCGATACCGGATGCTCGTGGACAACATCCCCGCGGTGGTCTTCACGGGCTACCCGGACTGGAGCGTCGACTTTTACGACGACAAGGTGGAGGACCTGACGGGACACCCCAAGGAAGCATTCGACTCGCGACGGTTCAGGTGGTCGGACCTCATCCCCGAGAATGACAGGGAAAAGGCCGGACGGGTTTTCCTGCGGGCACTGAAGGGCGACGGCAAATCGTACGTGAGGGAATACAGGATCAGGACCGGCAAAGGGAGCATCCGCTGGGTGCAGGAAAGGGCCCGGATAGTGTGCGACCGGGATGGAGAGCTTCGATACGCCACGGGAGTCCTCTTCGACATATCGGACAACAAGACCGCCGAAGGAGAGCTGAAAAAGGCCATGGTGGAAGCGGAAAACGCCAATCGCACCAAAACGGAGTTTCTGGCGAACATGAGTCATGAGCTGCGCACCCCGCTCAACGCCATCATCGGGTTCACGGAGGTCCTCATGGACCGGCACTTCGGCTCCCTGAACGCCATGCAGGAGGAATACCTGCAAGACATCCACACAAGCGGCAAGCTCCTGCTCTCCCTGATCAACGACATCCTTGACCTGTCCAAGGTGGATGCCGGCAAGATGGAACTGGAAGTCTCCGATCTTTCCCTCGGGGGGCTCCTCGAGCAAAGCGTGGTCATGGTCAGGGAGAAAGCCCTGCGGAGAAACATCCGTGTGTTCATGGAGACGCAAGGGGCCCCCCCCATCGTGCGGGCGGACGAAAGAAAGCTCAAGCAGATCGTCTTCAACCTCATGGCCAACGCCGTGAAATTCACCCGGCAAGGGGGCTGCATCACCCTTGCCGCCCACCGGCTGCGGTGGAGCGGCGGCATGCTCAAACGCCATGACGGGCAACCCGCCGCCCTTCCCAAGTGGGTTGCACAGGAGATGATGGCCTATGGGGAGCTTGTGGAGATCTGTGTGGCCGATACGGGGATCGGCATCAGGGAAAAGGACTTCGACCGCATTTTCAGGCCCTTCGAGCAGGTGGACAGCACCATGAGTCGCAAGTACCCGGGGACGGGCCTCGGGCTTTCGCTCACAAAGAGCTTTGTGGAGCTTCACGGGGGCAGGATCTGGGTGGAAAGCCCCGGGGAAGGAAAAGGGGCGGTCTTTCGTCTGGTCCTTCCCGCGTGAAAGGACCCACCGGTATGGGGTTCGGTCACGGAAACGATATGAGGAGCGAGGCACAGGGCAAAGGACGCCGGTAACGCTTCATGATACCGGCTTGAAAAGGTACCGACCATGAAAGAGAAAACCGTTTTGGTGGTGGAGGACGACGCCCTGAACAGGAAGCTGGTCCGAACCATGTTGACCAGCGGCAACCGGAAGGTCCTGGAAACCCAGGACGCCGAAAGCGGCATCCGAATGGCCCGGGAACAAAGGCCGGACCTTGTCTTGATGGACATACAGCTCCCCGGCATGGACGGTCTGGAGGCCACACGCATCCTGAAAGCGGATCCGGCACTCAAAGACGTGCCCGTGGTGGCCCTTACCTCCTATGCCATGCAGGGAGACAGGGAAAGGGCCCTCGATGCGGGCTGCGACGGCTACATCACCAAGCCCATCGACACCCGGAATTTTCTTCCCTCACTGGAGCGCTTTTTTGCCGTCGACAGGTCCCAGGCCCGGGATTGGGAAGAGATCGACCACAGGAGCAGGGTCCTCATCGTGGACGACGAGCCCCTCAACATCAAGCTGCTCGCCGCGAACCTTTCTCCGGAAAGATTCGAGGTCCTCCGGGCATGCAGCGGCAGGCAAGCCCTGGAAACGGCCCTGAGCGAATCGCCCGATTTGATCCTGCTCGACGTCATGATGCCGGAGATGGACGGCTTCGAGGTCACGCGGCGGCTCAAGGAAGAACCGGCCACCCGGAATATCCCCGTCATCCTCATCACCGCGCTGGATGGGTCCGACAACAAGGCCCGGGGGCTGGAGGCGGGTGCCGAGGAATTCCTGAACAAACCGGTCAACAGGATGGAGCTCCTTTCCCGGATCCATTCCATGGTGCGCCTCAAGCGGTACAGCGAGCAATTGTCCATCCGCACGGAGTCGGGAAGTCGCTTTGCCCAAGGTCCGGAGGAACCGGACAACGGCGAGGGCAAACCTGCCGTGGTCCTTGTGGTGGAAGACGACGCAAGGGACGCGGAGCTGATCCGTGGATACCTCCGGGGCGAGCCCTACTGCGTGGAGGCGGCTGCAGACGGGGAATCGGCCATGGCGCGTGCCCGGAAAGGCCCCGTGGACCTGATACTGCTCGATATTCTGCTGCCCGGTATGGACGGCTTCGAGGTCTGCCGGGTCCTCAAGGGCGACGAGGCCACCAGGGACATTCAGGTGGTTCTAGTGACCTGTCTCCAGGCACTGGAGTGCCGTGTGAAAGGCATCGAGGTGGGGGCCGACGATTATCTGATCAAGCCGATCGACCGCAGAGAGCTCGGGGCCAGAATAAGGGCGCTTCTGAAGAAGAAGGCGCACCTCGACAGGCTCAAGGCGCAGTGGGAGAAGGCGCTGGGGTCGGCCATGAACGATCCGGTCACGGGTCTGTACACGCGCGCGTACTTCGAGCAGTTTCTGGATCTGGAAGTCAAACGGTGCATCCGCCAGAGGTATCCTTTGGCCATCACCTTGATCCAGGTGGACTTGGGGCCGTCCGAAGACGCACCTGTTTCCGCTCCGGTGCCGGATACGGCGTTGCGGCAAATGGCAGCCCTGGTCAAGACCAACGTGCGCGAGGTGGATGTGGCGGCACGCTATGAAGGCAGGCTTTTCGTGGTGGCCCAGCCTTACGCCGATAGAAAGGGCGCCGCCAAGGCCGCCCAGCGGATAGGGCAGGCTGGTGCAGCCCATGGGCTCGACGCAGGGGGTGGGGGGGATGCCGGGGGGATGCGCATGCGGATGGGCATCGCGGCGTGTACCGGCCAGGGCTGCAGCGCGCAGGAGCTGATCCGGGAAGCCATCCGGGACCTGCACTGCCTCGCGGGCGGGGAGAAAGAGGCAGGCAGATGAGGGGCGTACCGATCGGTCGTGGGCTGGGCGTTTGGTGGACGGGAATGGAAGGGAAGTGGTGAGCCTGTCCGTTGCAAAGGGGCGGGAGGGGTTGGCCGCCGATCAGCGGAAGCGCCTTTTCAGGAGGCACTTGCAGGGGGCGTACGTGCGCTCCGGCGCCAGTGTGATCATGTGGTCCGTCTGTCTTACCGCCTTTCTGGCCGGTGTCATCGGCAGGAACCACCTGGCGGGCGTCAGCGGCTCCTGCCTTTTCCTCATCCTCATGAATCCTCCCACCCTGTGGGCCCTGAGACGAATGCGGTCTGCCGCCGTCTACAAGTACTTCTCTCTTTTCATCAACGTCCTCGAGGTGGTGGGATACACGGCGATCCTTTATTTTCTGGGCGGCATAGAGGCCATGTACGCCAACGTCATCTACGTGATGCTCATCACCTACGTGGGCACCACGGGTCCGCCCACACTGCCTTTCGTGGTCGCAACCCTATGCGTCCTCGCATACGGATCCATTATTCTGCTCGACCTTTTCGGCGTCCTTCCCCATCAGGGGGTGGACCCGGGCTTTCGCATCGCACCGGCCAGCAGGCTGGGCATACTGGGCGCCACGGTGGCCTTCCTCTATGTGGCGGCTTTCATGTCCTATTATTCCGCTACCGTACTGCGAAGACACCGGCACGGTCTCCAGCGCCGGAACAGGGAACTGCTGGCCGCCACCCGAAAGGCCGAGGAATCGGACCGGCTCAAGTCGGAGTTTCTGGCCAACATGAGTCACGAACTGCGCACACCCCTGAACGCGGTCATCGGCTTTTCCGAGATCCTGCTCGACGGGCACTTCGGGCAGCTCAACCCAACCCAGGCCGAATACGTGCGCGACATCCTTTCCAGCGGCCGGCATCTCAAGGCCCTCATAAACGACGTACTGGAGCTTTCCTCGGCGGAGGCGGGCAGTGGGCAGCTTGTCGTCTCCGAGGCGGCCGTGGGCCCTCTCCTTCGCAGCACCCTGTCACTGTTCACGGAGCACAAGGGGGAGCAGGGGGTCCGGGTCACCCTGGAAACGGCCCCCATGGAACAAACCGTTTGGCTGGACGAGAGGAAGTTCCGACAGATACTGTACAACCTGCTGTCCAACGCCGCGAAATTCAGTCCCGACAAAGGGGCGGTGCAGGTGACGGCAAAGATGGTGGATGCCGCCTGGCTGCGGGGCAACGTGCCCGCGCCTTTCAAGGAGGAGCTGCTCAGCGCCCTGGCAAGCCCCAACGGGCATTATCTCATGGTTTCGGTCGCCGACAGCGGCATCGGGATCGCCCGGGAGCACCTGGAGAATATCTTCAAGGCTTTTTACCAGGTTGACGGCTCTTCCTCGAGGCGATACGGCGGTGTGGGGATGGGGCTGGCCTTGTGCAAAGAGTTTCTGGCAATGCACAAGGGGGGCATCTGGGTGGAAAGCCACGTGGGCAAGGGAAGCGTTTTCAGCTTCGTGCTGCCCGCTGATAGAAATCCGAAAATTCAAATCTGAAATTCCCATGGGGGGGGGGTGCCATGACCGACGAACGGCCCGCCGTTCTCATCGTCGATGACGAACCGCTCAATGTCAAGATCATCCGGGGCCACCTCGTGCCCGCGGGCTATCGGATCCTCGAGGCCGCGAGCGGGGAGGAGGCCCTTGTCAGGGCCAGGGAGAAGCCCGATCTCATCCTGCTCGACATAATGATGCCGGGTATGGACGGTTTCGAGACGTGTCGCAGGCTCAAGGAAGACGGGGGCACGCGGGAGATCCCCGTGGTTTTTCTGTCGGCCCTTCGGGATCCCAAGAACAAGACCCGTGGCCTCGAGCTGGGGGGCGTCGACTATGTGAGCAAGCCTTTCGACGCACCGGAGCTTCTGGCCCGGGTCAAGAGCCACTGCACCATCCGCAGACAGGAAATCCAGATCCGCCGGTACGCCACGCATCTGGAACAGATGGTGCAAGAAAGGACCCAGCAACTGATCGGCGCGGAACGGCTGGCCACGCTGGGGACCTTTTCGGCCGCGGTAGCCCACGAGATCAACAACCCCATCAATTACATCGGGGGAAGCGCCGAGCTGCTGAAGCTTTTCTGGGAAGGCGCAGGTCCCATTCTTGAGAGGCATTGCCGGGAGGACCCCACGGGGCGCTTGGCGAGAACCACGGTCAAGGTGCCCGGCATGTTGGAAAGCATCCTCCAGGGTGTGGAACGGATCACCGGGCTGGTAAGAAGCCTGACGGGCTACTCGCGCCAGAACGAGCCCAAGATCGAGAAGTGCCTGCTGTCGGACGTCTTCCACGACGCCCTGAATCTGCTCACCTACAGGCTCAAATCCGGCGTTTCCGTCCGGACGGACATACCGGCCGGTCTGCAGATCTGCGCCGATCCCAACAAGCTTTCCCAGGTCTTTGTCAACCTGCTGACCAACGCCCTGGATGCCATGGAGGGCAAGGCGGGGGCCATAGCGGTCAGCGCCTTCGCAACCGACGAGCAGGTCCGCATCCTTTTCACGGACAACGGCCCCGGCATCCCGCAAGAACTGGCGGAAAAGATCTTCGATCCGTTTTTCTCCACAAAGGCAAAGGGAAAAGGGACGGGGCTGGGGCTTTTCATAATCCGCAGCATCGTGGAGGACCACGGGGGCAGGATCGCCCTTGTCCCGGTCGAGGAGGGGGCCGGCTTCGAAATCGTGCTGCCGCGCTCCTGACGGGAGCTTCCGGCGCGACAAACGCCCGGTGGAGGCGAAAGCCCCGTACCCTGTGCTCGGGGTACGGGGTGCGCGTTCGAAAGGCGAAACCATCCGACCCAAGGCTGAGCGACAGGAAAGCCGGGAGGGTGCAATGAAAAAGACGCTCGTTGTAGACAATCATCCTCTCATACTCAAGTTCATGGCGAACCTTCTCGAGAAGGAGGGGCACCGGGTCTTCACGGCCGAAGACGGTCTCGCGGCCCTCGACGTTCTGAAAACCGAGGTCCCGGATATCGCTTTCGTGGACCTGGTGATGCCCAACATAGGCGGAGAGAAGCTTTGCAGTATCATCCGCAGGGACCCCCGGACCAGGGGGGTCTTTCTGGTGGTCCTTTCGGCAGTGGCCGCGGAGAGGCCCGGTGCGGACATGGCGGCCCTGGGAGCGGACTGCTGCATAGCCAAAGGACCCCTGAACAAGATGAGAGAGCACGTGCTCGACGCGCTGGCACTGGCCCAGGGCCGGCCTTCCCAAGCGATTTTTGGAAAAACCGCGGGCCTGGACGACGTGCATCCTCGCGAGATCACCAGGGAGCTGCTCTCCGTCAAGCGGCATTTCGAAGTGGTTCTGGAAAGCATGAACGACGGGTTCCTGGAAATCAGCCCGGACGCGCGCATCGTGTATGCCAACCCCGTGGCAGCCTCCCTCATGGGTATGGGCGAGGAGGACCTGCTGGGGATGCCTTTGAAGAAGGTTTTCGATGAAAAGCACAGGGACAGGGTCATGGAACGGTTGGAAGCCCTGCCCGCCGGACCCCAGTCCCTGGAAGGGGAGGCGTGCGTGACCGTCAACGGGCGGCAGGTCGAGCTCAAGCTCCTTCCTTTGGGGCAGGGAGAGCCCCATGCCGTTGCCATCTTAAGGGACGTCACCGAAAAGCGGCGCGGGGAGCTCCAGCTTCGGCAGGCACAGAGAATGAAGTCCGTCGGTACGCTGGCCGCCGGTGTGGCCCACGACTTCAACAACCTTCTCATGGGCATCCAGGGCAATGTTTCCCTGATGCTGCTGGACCTCAACCCCACCCATCCCCATTACGAAAGGCTCAGGAGCGTCGAGGGTCTTGTCTCGAGTGGGTCCAGGCTCACGAGCCAGCTCCTGGGCTATGCCAGCAAGGGGAGGTACCAGGTCCGGTCCCTTTCCCTGAACCATCTGGTCAAGGAGACGGCCGAGACCTTCGGCAGGACCCGCAAGGAGGTCACCGTGCACCTTGCCCTCGCGCAGGACCTGGCCCCCATCGAAGCGGATGAGGGACAAATGGAACAGGTGCTTCTCAACCTCTTTTTCAACGCGGCAAACGCCATGCCCCAGGGAGGCGATCTTTTCCTGAAAACGGTCAACACGCATCACGAAGAGATGGTCGACAAGATCTTCGGGGCGAGGCCGGGGGACTATGTCCTTCTGACCGTGACCGACACGGGGGTCGGCATGGACGAAGAGACGATCGCCCACATTTTCGATCCCTTCTTCACCACCGGCAGCATGGGGCGGGGGACCGGCCTGGGTCTTGCTTCCGTCTACGGCATCGTGACAGGTCACGGCGGTTACATCCACGTGCAATCCGAGAAGGGCGGAGGGGCGACCTTCAGAATATACCTTCCCGCCGCCCGGAGAGAGGACGGGCCGCCCGAAAAAGAGCCGGAGAGCGGACACAAGACCGAAACCATCCTTCTGGTGGAAGACGAAGAAGTGGTGCGCAGCGTGAACCGGGACATGCTCCTTTCCATGGGATTCGATGTGTGGGCGGCGGCAGGGGGCAGGGAGGCCGTGGAAATCTACAAACAGCACGGGAAGAACATCGACCTGGTCCTTCTCGATATCGTGATGCCCGAAATGGGGGGGCGGGGGGTGTACGAGGAGCTCAAACGGCTGGACCCGGCAGTGAGGGTCCTTTTGTCCAGCGGGTACAGCGTCGAAGGCCAGGCAAAGGAGATGCTGGAAAGAGGCTGTCAGGGTTTCATCCAGAAGCCTTTCAACCTGAACGGGCTCAGGCGAAGTCTCAGGGCCATCCTGGACGGCAGCAAGGGGAAAGGCCCCCAATCCCCGGAAAGCACGGGAGGCGAGACGCAGCCGTGACCGCGAACCGACCCCTGACGATTCTCCTGGCAGAGGACAACGCGCTCAACCGGAAGCTGGTGATGGGCATGCTGGCAGGCACGGGGCACCGTGTGGAAACAGCATGCACAGGCGCCGAGGCCGTGCGTAAGTACGCGGCTGCCCCGGCAGCCTTCGACATGATCCTGATGGACCTATGGATGCCGGAGCTCGACGGTTTGGGTGCGGCCAGGGCCATCAGGGCCCTTGACAAGTCCTTGCGGGTCCCCATCATCGCCATGACGGCCCACTCGTTGAGCGCCCACCGGGAAGCGTGCCTGGAGGCCGGGATGGACGACTACCTGCCCAAACCTGTGGACAGGAAGAATCTGGTGGAGATGATGGAAAGGTGGGCGTCCCCGAACGGTCCGTCCCGGCCCATACCCGGCAGGACCTTTCGTAGGGACCTGGCCGGATGCTTGGGACTGCAAGAAGACGATTTTTCGGAACTTCTCGATCTGTTCATAGAAACCTCCTTCAGAGACCTGCACGTCCTGCGGCGGGCCCTGGACGGGAACGATGGGTGCGACGCGGCCCATGCCGCCCATTCCATAAAAGGCGCCGCGTCGAATCTGGGGCTGGAGCAGCTCTCCTTCCTGGCTGCCGCAGTGGAGCGGGGGGCCGTGACAGGCCGCCTTGGAGATGCGGTGTGTGCCGTGGAAGCCATCGGGGTTGCTCTGGAGCACCTGGCGGGGGGTTTGAAAGCGGGTTGAGAAAAAGGAGGCGCCATGGCGCAGCTCACAGGGTCCAAAACGGAGAAGAACCTCAAGGCGGCCTTCGGCAACGAATGCGAGGCACGCAATCGTTACATCTTTTCGGGAGACACGGCCCGGGAGGCGGAGCTTCACGATATCGCCGATGTCTTTTACGAACTGGCGGCCAACGAAGGGGAGCACGCCCGGCAGGAGTTCGAGTTTCTGGGCGGAATGGGGGAGCTCATCGACAGCATGGAGAAGGCCGCTCGGCTGGAGCACCTGGAGCACGCAAACATATACCCCGCCTTCGCCCGGGAGGCCCGGGAGGAGGGCTTTGGGGAAATCGCCGCCTTTTTCGAGAAAATGGCCGCTGTGGAGGGGACCCACGAACAGAGGCTCAGGGCCCTTTTGAACGATCTGTATGGAAAGGAATCGTTCAAGGGGAAGACCGTCCTGCGGTCCGCCACCCAGATGGCCCAGGTGACCCTTCCCGATCAGGCCAACCCCGCGGGATTTGTCCACGGCGGCGAGCTGATGAAGATGATCGACAACGCCGCAGGGGTGGCCGCGGTGCGTCACAGCCAGAAGAACGTGGTGCTGGCCAGGGTCGAGGAAATCAGCTTCCACAAGCCGGTGCGGGTCGGCAGGGTGGTCCTGATCGAGGCGCGCCTCACCTTCGTCAGCCGATCGTCCATGGAAGTCAAGGTCCGGCTCGATGTGGAATCACCGCGAAGCGGAAGGAGAGAACGGGCCGTGACCGCCTATTACGTGATGGTGGCCTTGGAGAAGGACGGGAATCCCGCCGAGGTGCCGCCGCTGCTCATCAGCACCGAAGAGCAGGAGCGGCTTCACGAGGAAGGAAAGGCCCGACACGAGGCGTACAAGAAAACAAGGAAAAGGGAGCCATGACGGCGAAACAGCTCGAAGTCCTTGTGGTGGAGGACGACCCGGACCTTTCGGAAATGCTGCTTCTCACCCTGAACAAGCGGGGATACGGGGCCCGCAGGGCACGAAGGGGGTCCGAGGCATTTGAAAAGCTCGAAGGGCCTTCTTTCGACTGCATCCTTCTGGACGTGATGCTGCCGGACACCACCGGGTTCGAAATCCTGGACCGGGTAAGAGGCATGGGGATCGAGGTTCCTGTCATCGTAATGACGGGGCATGCGTCCATGGAATCGGCCGTGGAGGCGCTCAGGAGGGGAGCGGACGACTATCTGAAAAAGCCCTTCGATTCCCATGAGCTGTTGACGCGCATCGAAATCGCCGTGGAGCACCGGCGCATCAAGCAGGATATCTCCAACCGCAAGAAGGCGGAAAGCGCCCTGCGCAAGTCCCGGGACGAGCTGGAAGTTCGCGTTGCCCAGCGAACGGCCCAGCTTGCGGAGGCCAACCGGCATCTGGAAAGCGAGATCGCCGAGCGCAAGCGGGCCGTCAAGGACCTGTTGCAGAGCAAAAACCTTCTCCAGAGCGTCTTTGACGGGATCCCGGATCCACTGCTCCTCGTGGGGCGGGATCTGTCCGTCAAGATGATGAACCGGGCCGCCTCGGCTTACTTCACAATGGATGACCAGCCCAAAGGAAACCGCCAGCTTTGCGCGGACCCGGCGTCTGGGCAATGCCGGGTATGCGGCCGGTGCTCCGTCGTCGAGGCCGTCAAAAGGGGGGAGCCCGCCGTTATCGAGAGGCAGGGTCTCGTCGACCCGGAAAGGATCGAGAAGGTTTACGTATACCCTGTGCCAAACGACGGCGGTGAAGGGGACTCGGCCATCTTGCGGATCAGCGACATCACCGAGGCCAGGAGGCTCGAAAGGGACCTCATACAGGCCGACAAGATGATCTCCCTGGGGGTCTTGGTCTCGGGGGTGGCCCACGAAATCAACAATCCCAACAACTTCATCATGCTCAACACCCCCATTTTGCTGGAAACCTGGCACAGCGTCGCCCCGGTGCTCGAGGCCCACTACCGGGACAACGGTGACTTCAGCTTGGGGGGACTTCCTTACACCGAAATGCGTGACGAGATTCCCAGGTTGTTTGCGGGCATAGAAGAGGGCTCCCGGCGCATCAAGCGCATCGTTCAGGACCTGAAGGATTTCTCGCGCAGGGATGCCTCCGACATGGGACAATCGGTGGACGTGAACAAGGTTGCGGAAAGCGCCGTGACCCTGGTGGGCAACCTCATCAAGAAATCGACCAGGCGGTTCAGGGCAGAGTACGGACAGAACCTGCCCAGCATCAAAGGCAATCGGCAAAAGCTCGAGCAGGTGGTCATCAACCTTCTTCAGAACGCCTGCCAGGCCCTACCCGATCCGGACAGGGCCATTTATGTGAAAACCACCTGCGACCGGGCCGGCGAAAACATCGCCATCGAGGTGCGCGACGAAGGCACCGGCATCCCCGAGGAGGTACTGCCGCGCATCATGGACCCGTTTTTCACCACCCGTCGCGGGTACGGGGGAACGGGTCTGGGCCTTTCCGTTTCCCAGAACATCGTCAAGGATCACGGGGGAAGCATCCAGGTGGAAAACAAGAGGGGAAAGGGAGCCGCCTTCACGGTTCTTCTCCCCGTCAGTCAAAGAAAAGACAAGGTCAAGGTCCTGGTGGCCGATGACGACTTGAGAGTCAGGGAGCTTATCATCAATGCTCTCGCGGAATACGGCGTTTACAACGTGCACGAAGCCGCCAACGGGGCCGAGGCGTGCGTCAAGCTCGGTCAGGACTGCCCGGACCTTCTGGTGACCGATATCGTCATGCCCGACATGGACGGCGTGGAGGTGTGCCGGGTGATCCGGAAGGACCCCACCCTGTCGAAGGTGAAGGTGATCGTGGTGACCGGCTTCGCCGGATCCTCCAAGGTCAAGGAGGTCAGGGACATGGGGTTCACGAACGTGCTGCCCAAACCGTTCCGCGTGGCCGAGCTGATGGAATCCGTGGGGTCGGCCCTTGCGGGAATGGCCGGCCCGTTGTCGCCATGAGCCCGATGGGAGGTCGGTGTCGCAGTGGACGTTTGACGTTCCCATCGGTCCTTGGAGAGGGCGTGCCATGATGGATCAGGAGCTGCTTCCGGTGCATCCGGTACTGGTGGTGGACGATGAGCCGGAGATCCTCAGGAGCTTCGAGCTGGCCCTTCGTTCGGGGGGCGTGCGCCATGTGCTCTGCTGCCAGGACAGCAGAGAGGTGCTCCCCCTTCTTGCCCGGCAAGAGGTGGATGCGGTCCTTCTGGACCTGACCATGCCGCATCTTACGGGTGAACAGATTCTGTCCACGGTCGCTTCCGAGTATCCCGAGACGCCTGTCATCGTGATAACGGGAAACGACGACGTGGACACGGCGGTCCGGTGCATGAAGTCCGGGGCCTTCGACTACATGGTCAAGCCGGTGGAGAAGAGCCGTCTGGTTTCAGGCGTCAAGAGGGCCCTGGAACTGAGGCACTTGCAGAATGAAAACGCCCTTCTCAAGGAGGGCATCTTTTCAGACTCCGTCCGCAACCCCGAGGCCTTTTCACACATAGTGACGAACAGCCGCGCCATGCGGACCGTGTTTCAATACGTCGAGTCCATTGCCCCCAGCCCCCAGCCCGTCTTGATCACGGGGGAAACGGGGGTGGGCAAGGAGCTCATGGCAAGGGCCATCCACACCCTGAGCCGCAGGAAGGGGCTCTTTGTCACGGTGAACGTTGCGGGCATCGACGACAACGTGTTCGCAGACACACTCTTCGGACACGTGAAAGGGGCGTTCACGGGTGCCGACACCGTGCGCAGGGGCCTTGTGGAAAACGCGTCCGGGGGCACCCTGCTTCTGGACGAGATCGGCGACCTTCGCCCCGAGGCACAGGTGAAGCTGCTGCGTCTCTTGCAGGAGCGCGAGTACTTCCCCCTGGGCTCCGACCTTCCCAAGACGACGGATGCACGGGTGATCGTGACCACCAACCGGGACCTTCAGGGCCTCCAGAAGGAAGGGCACTTCCGCAAGGACCTTTACTACAGGCTCGGTTCCCACCATATCCACATCCCCCCGCTGCGCGAGAGGATGGAGGACCTTCCCCTGCTGGTGGAGCATTTCCTGGAAAAGGCATCCCTGGACCTGGACAAGAGGAAACCTGCCTATCCCCCGGAACTGATCACGGTGCTTTCCAACTATCGCTTCCCCGGCAACGTGCGGGAGCTCCATGCCATGGTCTATGACGCATTGGGCAGCCACGAGTCCCGAAAGCTTTCGGTCAAGCGGTTCGAAGCCCACATGGACCTTGAGTTCCGCTCCTGCCGAGGCAGGGCGGTGGTGCCCCCTTGCGCGGCCTCGGGCTGGTATGTGGGCGCCGGGGCCCTGCCCACCCTGAAGCAGGCCCATGGGCTGCTCATCGTCGAGGCCCTGAAGCGGACCAACAACAACCAGTCACTGGCCGCCAGGATGCTGGGGATCTCCCGTCAGAGACTGGCCCGGCACCTGAAGGCGGAGGGGGAAGACGACCCGTCTTCAGGGTAGTAACCGGTCCGTTGACTTGGCCGACGTTTCCTTCTCGAGGCCCTCGCGATGCCGCCACGACTGTCGATGGGATGACAGGCAGCCAAACCCTGTACACCGGGAGCCCGCGAGGCGGACGGCCTCGGGAGGGGCCCATGGGATAGGGGTGGGTGCCCGACGTTTTCGGACGGACAAGGACGGCGCTGCCGGACCGTGAGTGATGCCATGTGGTTGCCCAAATCCAGGACCTCGGAAACGCACGGGACCCGCTTTGCCGCAGGGTTTTTGGAAAGGCTGATCTATTCGCCCGACTCCCGGCAACCGGACCTGGAGGACCGGTCCAGGAGGATCCTCTCCGCATTGACGGTCTTTTTCACCGTTCCCTTCTTTCTCGTTCTCACCTATGTCCACCTGCGGCGAGGCGACCATCTCATCTCCCTCTGCCTTTTCCTGGTGGGACTGAGCCTTTCCTTGAGCTTCGGCCGTCTGAGGAAAACCCCAAGTCCTTACGGCCTTTTCAGACTGAACGCCCTGCTGGCCGGTCTGATGTTCGCCTATCTTTTTTTCAAGGCAGGGCCCCAGGGCTCCTATGCGCTGTGGCTCTTCGTGTATCCCCTCGCCTGCTTCTTCCTGCTGGGAAGTCGAGAGGGCTTGATGTACTGCCTGGGCCTTCTCGCCGTGTGCTGTCTGGTCTTTGCGGGCACAAGACTCGTGGGTCGGCCCCTTCCCTACGCAGAAGGGTTCCTCTTCAGGCTTTGGTCCACCTACCTTCTGGTGTGCGCCCTCTCCTTTTCCTACGAGGTGGTGCGCAATCGGTTCAAGGAAGGTATGCAAGAGCGCCGGCGGCAGCTCGTGGAGGAGAGAGAAAGGCTTCTGGAAGCCAAGCTCGCGGCCGATGCGGCCAACCGTGCCAAGAGCGAGTTTCTCGCCAACATGAGCCACGAGCTGAGAACGCCGCTCAACCACATCATCGGATTCACCGAACTGGTCGTCGATATGAAAGTCGGAACGCTGAACGAAACCCAGACGGAGTACCTCAACGACGTGCTTCAAAGCGGGAGGCACCTTCTGTCTTTGATCAACGACGTGCTCGATCTTTCGAAGGTGGAGGCCGGAAAGCTGGAGCCCCATTTCGGAAAGGTCCGGCTGGGGGACCTGTTGGAAAGCTGCCTGGCCATGATCCGGGACAAAGCCCTCAAACACGGCATCGCCCTGGAGAAGGACCTGGCCGGGGTGCCGGAGGTCATAATGGGAGACGAGAGGAAGCTCAAGCAGCTCATGATCAATCTTCTTTCCAATGCGGTGAAATTCACACCGGACGGCGGCCGCATCCGGGTGACCGCGGACCGGATCCGTGCTCCCGGCGGCCCTCCCCCTGCCCAAGGCGGGGGAGAATCGGGCTCCCGGGCCCCATGGGATTGGATACGCATCTGCGTATCGGACACGGGGATCGGGATCAAGAAGGGAGATCTGGAAAGGATATTCCAACCTTTTGAACAGGTGGAGACCACGGCGAGTCGCAAGTTTCACGGTACGGGGCTGGGGCTTCATTTGAGCCGCCTGCTCGTGGAGCTCCATGGGGGAAGGATCTGGGCCGAGAGCGAAGGCGAGGAAAAGGGGAGCCGGTTCAGCTTCGTCCTGCCCCTGGACTGGGACGGGGACAAGTCGCCGTGACGCACCGGGAAAGGGTGGTGCGCCCTGTAACACTGTAACGTTTTGTTCCACCGGCCCTAAAAGCACGCTCGCCCTCGATATCTTCGTCGTCACCCCCCTCAAGGTGTTGCGATTTGTTACGGACTTGCAGGCGCACCACCCCGTGCCCGTGGGCAGCAGATGCTACAAGCTGCCGGAATCCTGAAAAATAGGAGCCCCTCTTGGCACGGGCCTCGCATGAAACCCAGCCAAAAGGACGGACATAAGGAGCAAAAAAATGCAGAAGGGGGGTGTGAGGGTCCGGTTGGAAACAAGACAGCAGGAAGAAAGTAAAACACTCTATCGCGGCAATGCGCAGGATGAGGGGGAGAAAGATGAGGAAACAAGTTGTTGCCATTCTGGTGTCCCTTTTGTTTGTGGGCGGTGCCCTTGCAGGGGGCACCGCGGATGAGGCCAAGACCCTGGTGGAAAAGGGCGCGGCCTATGTGAAGGACAACGGCAAAGAGAAAGCCTTCGAGGCATTCACCAACCGCGAGGGGGGCTTCGTGGACAGGGACCTGTACATCTTTGCCGTGGATTTCGACGGCTTGACCGTGGCCCACGGCGGGAACGCCAAACTGGTGGGCAAGAACATGATCGGTCTGAAAGACGCGGACGGCAAGTACTTCATCCAGGAGTTCATCCAGGTTGCCAAGACCAAGGGAACCGGATGGGTGGACTATAAATGGGTCAACCCCGAGACCAAGAAGATCGAGGACAAATCGACCTATATCATGAAGATCGACGATTACTTCCTGGGGTGCGGCATTTACAAATAGTACGGTACCGGGCCACATGGGCGAAGGTCCATGTGGCCGGGTTCAAGGACCGCAATCATGAAAAAGAGACTCGGCAATCTCAAGCTGCTCCACAAGATCCTTGTGGCCCCCGTTGTGATCATACTGCTGCTGTCCGCCATGTCTGTAATCGCCTACAACGGGCTGGCCGGGCAAAAAAGGGCGGTGACACGCATCTATGAACATAACTTCCGAGATTTTCAACAAAGCGCGAAGATCCTGAACGACATCGTCAAGGTGCACGCCGACATCTACAAGGTGATAAGCTGGGCCAACGCCGAGTATGATCCGGGCAGGATCGACGAGCTGGCAAGAGCACAGGTCTCCGTCCTGGACAGCAGCATCCGCTTTCTCGAGGAGCTCTTGAAATTCGAGGCATCTGCTCCAGAGGAAAAGGGGCTCCACCAATCGATCCTCCAGAAACTCATTGCCTACAAGGAGCCGGCCGTCGGTGTTCTGGATATCGTTTCCTCCGACGTGAACATCGCCACCATGTACATGGGCAACGCCGATGACATGTTCCAGGTCCTTCACAAGGATCTGGAGGCATTGCTGGAGTTGGAGGACAACCTGTGCCGGCAGGGTTATGAGACTGCCTGCGGTGCCATCGACACCACCCTGCGAAGCACCCTGGTCCTTTCCGGTGTCGCCGTGGTCGTCTCCCTGGTCATAAGCCTTTTCATGGGCCGACGCACCGCCTCCCACCTCAGAAGGATCATCGACGGATTGACGCAGAATTGGCTCCGCGTGTCAGGGGCGTCCGGAAAGCTGCTCGACGCCGGCCACATCCTGGCGCAAGGGGCTTGCGAGCAGGCGGCCACCCTGGAAGAGACCGCATCCTCTCTGGAAGAAATCTCCTCCATGACGGCCAAGAATGCGGACAGCGCCGGCAAGGCCGATGCCCTCATGCAGGAGGCAAACCGGGTGGTCTCCCGGGCCGCGGACTCCATGACGCGGCTAAAGTCCTCCATGCACGACATCACCCGGGCGAGCCAAGAAACCTCGAAAATCGTGAAGACCATCGACGAAATCGCCTTCCAGACCAATCTGCTGGCCCTCAATGCGGCGGTGGAGGCCGCACGGGCCGGTGAGGCGGGGGCGGGATTTGCCGTTGTGGCCGCAGAAGTGCGCAGCCTCGCGGTCCGGGCCGCCAACGCAGCGAAAAGCACTTCCGAAATGATCGAGGGCACCGTGAGCAAGGTGCAGGAAGGCGCCCAGCTTGTGGGCCAAACCGGCGAGGCCTTTGCCGAGGTGGCGGACAATGCCGCCAAGGTGGGCGAGCTGGTGGCGGAGATCGCCGCGGCTTCCGGAGAGCAGGCCCAGGGCATCGAGCAGGTGAACAGGGCCATTGCCGAAATGGACAAGGCGGTGCAGCAAAACGCCGAAAGCGCCGCCCAAAACGAAGACGCCTCCGAGCAGATGAGTACCCAGGCGGCGCAGATGAAGCAGTTCGTGCGCGAGCTGGTCTCCATGGTCGGAGGACATGTCAACGGCGACCGATCCCGCCCCCATACAAACGTGCGGCACCCCGGGCCTTCCTCGCGAGAGTTCCTTGAGGAGCCGGCCGAACAAGCCAAGAGGCAAAAGGCGCTCGTTGTCCGCAACGCACCCCGCGGCCAAGGGTAGGGCGGGGCGTCAGGGCGCGGCCCTTCAAAACCGTTTGACATCGACGAAGCGCCGGGGGTAATCGGAAAAAGTGAGCCCCGGCTTGGCGGGCAGCCCCGCTTTTCGCACCGCATCGCCTCTTGGATGGAACACAACCGAAGAAAGGTTGGCGATGACCCTGCAAGAGGAGCCCCGGGCCGGACGCCCTGAGCGTCACCATCTGCTTAGGGCTTGTGCAAAAATAAGTTCCCCTTTTCAGGTGTCGAGGCGCGCGCATGACAAGGCGCGAGGAGGGCGAATGGCCGGCCATTTAACTGACGAGCAACGCCGCCAGGCGTGATGGATCGGCGCATCAAAATGGCAGGTTATTTTTGCACGAGCCCTTAGGGGGCGGCTCAGGCCTTGTCCCTTGTGAGGCTGAAAGCACGGCGGGCAGGGCCGTCGGCCGTCATGGGCCCCGACGGTGCGGGCAGTGGGCGGTGAGACGTGGCTGTGTCAATGGGTACGCGTAACGAGGGAGGATAGAAAACCATGGGGGAAAGACTGAAAGGCAAGGTGGCAGTGGTCACGGGCGCCGGCAGAGGAATCGGCAGGGGGATAGCCCTTCTCCTGGCCGAAGAAGGCGCCCGCGTGGTGGTCAACGATTTCGGGGGGGCCGGGGACGGCACCGGAGGCGCGAGCAGTCCCGCGGAGGAGGTGACCACCGAAATCAAGGCCAAAGGGGGCATGGCTGTTGCCAATTACGACACAGTCGCCACCACCGAGGGCGGGGAAAGGATCATCAAAACTGCGGTGGAGAACTTCGGCGGGCTCGACATTCTCATCAACAACGCCGGCATTCTCAGGGACCGCATGGTGTTCAACATGACTCCCGAGGAGTGGGACGCGGTGATCAAGGTGCATCTGTACGGGCATTACAACTGCACGAGGCCTGCGTGCATGATCATGCGCAACCAGCGAAGCGGCAGGATCATCAACTTTTCTTCTTCTTCCGGTCTGGGAAACCTGGGTCAGGCCAACTACGCCGCAGCCAAGGAGGGGATCATCGGATTCACCCGAACGGTGGCTCGCGACATGGGCCGTTACGGGGTGACATGCAACGCCATCCGGCCCGGCGCGGCGACCCGTTTGACCGTGACCCCCGAGCTCCAGGAGGCATGGAAAAGACGGGAGGCCCAGGGGGGCAGACCGGTGCCCAAGATCACCGGCTGGTCTCCCGACGACGTGGCCCCCTTTGTGGTGTGGCTCTGCACCGACGCTGCCGCGGGCGTCAACGGGCACGATTTCGGGGTCCGCGCCGGCCATATCGGCCTTTACAGCCAGCCGGAGCAGACCATTTCCATCGCCAAGGCCGGCGGAGAAGAAAGGTGGACCCTCGAGGAGCTCGATGAGCTGGCCACGGAGGTTTTCACCCCTGCGTTGAAGAATCCTGCGGCTTCGCAGGCTTGAGCACGATCCTGACGGGAGGTGGAGCATATGGGAGAAAGAATGAAAGGCAAGGTTGCGGTGGTCACCGGCGCCGGCAGAGGGATCGGCAGGGGGATAGCCCTTCTCATGGCCGAGGAGGGGGCCCGGGTGGTGGTCAACGACTTCGGAGGGGCGGGTGACGGCACCGGGGGCGCCCAGGCCCCCGCGGATGAGGTGGTGGCTGAAATCAAAGCAAAGGGCGGGGCGGCCGTTGCCAATTACGACACGGTGGCCACCACCCAAGGTGGTGAAAACATCATCAAAACCGCGGTGGACCATTTCGGCAGGCTCGATGTTCTTGTCAACAACGCCGGCATCCTGAGGGACCGTATGGTGTTCAACATGACTCCCGAGGAATGGGATGCCGTCTTGAAGGTGCACCTTTACGGGCACTTCCACTGCACCAAACCCGCCTGCGCCATCATGCGTCAGCAGAAAAGCGGGCGGATCATCAATTTCTCATCGTCCTCGGGTCTGGGGAACATGGGCCAGGCCAATTACGCAGCGGCCAAGGAAGGGATCATCGGTTTCACCAGGACGGTGGCCCTCGACATGGGCCGCTACGGGGTCACCTGCAACGCGATCCGACCTTTCGCATGGACCCGGCTGACCATGACCCCCGAACTTCAGAAGGCCATGGAGAGGGCCGCGGCAACCGGGACCGCCAGCGGAACCGGGATCACCCCCGAGATGCGCGCCCGCCAGAGGAGAGATCCGGACGACATCGCGTACTTCGTGGTATGGCTGGCGAGCAGCGACGCCGCCGCCAACGTCAACGGGTACGACTTTGCCGTCCGTGGAGGGTTTGTGGCCGTGTACAGCCAGCCCACCGAGATCAGCTCCATCGACAAGAAAGGAAGATGGACCCTGGACGAACTGGACTGGCTCGCCCCCGCAACCGTCTGTATGAATCTGCCCAACCCGGCCCCCCCGCAACAGCCCAAGAAATAGGCGCAAGTCATGGGAGTCGGCCCCGGGAGCGGGCGCGCTGGGCTGTCTACTTGCGCGCGGTCACACATTGCGATCTCCCCCACCCCCCTCTCGCTCCGGGAGAGGGCCGGGGTGAGGGTATAAAAGGGGCAGGGCCCAGCGGCCCTGCCCCCGAACCTTCTTCGCGCCTGGGTTGCCTCACCCGACTCTCCTGTTCGCCCATGCCAGCCAGTAGGCCGCCACAAGGCCCCAGACGGCATTGTAGAAGACGGCCAGCACAGGCGTGAGGACCCCGAGGTCCAGACCCAGAATGCCTTTTTGGGCCTTGAGAGGGAAGACCACCAAAAGCTGCACCAGTGTCGGTCCGATGCTCAGGAGGAGCCCTCGCAGGACCGCGCGGTCGCCCTGAAACGGGATGAGAAACAGCAGCCCCCAGAGGCCCCCCCAGACGATTCGCGGGTACAGGAAGCCCGGGGTCAGAAGCGGTGCGATCTTCACCCCCAGGGCCCCTGCGATGCCCAGTGCCCCGAAGAGCCAGACCGCAACGCTGTTAGCCAGGGCGCCCACGCAACCCGCGGAAAAAACCAGGGACACGCGTGCGCACAGATTGTTGTCGTTCATCACGGCCTCCTTTCCGTCTGGGGGTCCACGTGCATCATCCCAGTGCCTCGATCATGGTTTCGCCGCCCACCTTGCGGCGGTTTGCTCCTACCCCCTGGCGCTCGGTAACGGAATACTACAGTTTCCCTGCATGCGCCAGGTCTGTCCGGGCGGGTCCGGTCGCACGTGGCCGCAAGCGATGCTCAAGGCCCCGTTGACACACCGCAGGGGATCGTTTACGGTGCGCAGCCGACCAAGGGCAAGTGCGTATCAGGAGAGCAAGAAGGAGAGAGGAACATGCCGGAAGGTGCGCTCAGTGATCTGAAAGTGGTCGAATACGCTGATTTTATCTCGGGACCTTTTTGCGGAAAGCTCATGGCGGACCTCGGCGCCCAAGTCCTCAAGGTGGAGCCTCCCATGGGCGACAGTGCGAGGAGGAGCCCTCCTTTCCTGGGCGATACTCCCCATCCGGAAAAAAGCGGGTTGTTTCTCTACCTGAACACAAGCAAGAAAGGCGTCTCCCTCAACCTGCACTGCGCCGCGGGCGCGGCGGTCTTCAAGGACCTCGTCAGGGGGGCGGACGTACTCATAGAGAACTTCCCCCCAACCCATATGGAAAGCCTCGGGCTGGGATACGAGACCCTGGCCGGGCTCAACCCGGGTCTTGTCGTGACCTCGATCACCGCCTTCGGACAAAGGGGCCCGTATCGGGACTACAAGGCCACGAACCTTACCGGCATGCACATGGGGGGTGTCGGTTACTACACCCCCGGGTCGGTGGACGAGCCGGAGAAAGAGCCGCCGCTCAAGGGAGGAGGCCACCAGGCCCACTTCGTCGCCGGCCTCATGGGGGCCATGCTCACCCTCTCGGGCGTCTTCACGCGTGCGGCTACCGGAAAAGGCCAGCACATCGACCTTTCCGAGCACGAAGCCGTGGCGTTCAACATGATGCGGGACATCGCCGGCTACAGCTACGACAAGGCCAACCCCGGTCGCCTGAAATCCGAGGTGAGAGCCTTCGGCACGTTCCTGCCGTGTAAGGACGGCTTCGTCCAGCTTTACACCACCGACGACCGCCAGTGGCGGGGCTTTGTCGAAGCCATGGGAAACCCGCACTGGGCCAAGGACGCCCGCTTTGCCGACCCGGCGTCGCGCACCGCCAACTGGGAGAGCCTCCAGCCGCTGATCCTCCAGTGGACCAAGGACCGCTCCAAGGAGGAGATCTACCAGGCGGTACAGCCCAGGCACGCCGCCTGCGCGCCGGTCAATACCGTCGAAGAGGCGCTCCGGTCGGCCCAACTGGCATCGCGAGAGTATTTCGTCCAGATCGAGCACCTTGATGCGGGCAGGCTCCGGTATCCCGGAGCTCCCTGCAAGTTGTCCCGGACCCCTTTCCAGGCGTCCCGTCCCGCTCCCCGCCACGGTGAGCATAATGAAGAGGTATTCTGCGGGCAGATGGGATACACGCGGGGGGACCTGGTGCGCATGAGAGCAATGGGGGTCATCTAGGCGCCCGTTCGCAGTCTTAAGGGGTATATACCGCGCCCGGTCAGAAACTGCGATTTCCCACATCCCCCTCGCCCTCTGGGAGAGGGCCGGGGTGAGGGTATAAGAAGCGCAGTTTGTGGACGTGCACATTATACAACTGGAAGGACCGGAAGATGTCCCGTCTGCCTTTGGAAGGAATAAGGGTTGTGGATTTCACCCAGATCCAGGCCGGACCGCAGTGCACCCTGTGGCTCGGGGTGATGGGGGCCGAGGTCATCAAGATAGAAAGCAGGGCGCGGCCCGATCTGCTGCGGCTTTACAGCCAGGCCCGCTACGGCAGGCCCGATGTGGGACTGAACTGCAGCGCCCCTTTCAATGCCCTGAACCTCGGCAAGAAGAGCTGCAGCCTGAACCTCACCCGGCGAAGGGCCATCCGGATTGTCAAGGACATCGTCAGGATAAGCGACGTGGTGGTGGAAAATTTCTCCACCGGGGTCATGGACCGCCTGGGGTTGGACTACGCGTCGCTCGCCGCGGTGAAACCGGATATCATCATGCTCTCTGCTTCGGGACACGGAAGAACCGGACCCGAAAAGGGATACCTTGCCTATGCCGCCGTGATCCATGCCCTCTCCGGTCTGTGCTCCCTTTCCGGCTATCACGGGGGAGCACCCAACCTGATGGGCGCCATGTGGTCCGACGTCCTCGCCGCACAGACCGGGGCGTTTGCGGTGCTCGCGGCCCTGCATCATCGAGGCCGCACGGGCCAAGGCCAGTACATCGACCTTGCCATGAACGAAGCGACTCTCGCGGTGATGCCCGAAGCGGTGATGGATTATACCATGAATGGAAGGGTCCGGGGCTGCGAAGGCAACCGCGACCCTGTCATGGCACCCCATGGCTGCTACCCCTGCCGTGGGCAGGACAGGTGGGTCGCCATCGCGGTGGCAAATGACGCGCAGTGGCATGCCCTCTGTCTGGCCATGGGCCATCCTGCGTGGACCACCCAGAAGCGGTTCGCCGACCAGCTCTCCCGGTGGCGGAACCAGGAGGCCCTCGATGAGCTGGTGGCGGGGTGGACGCGAAATCACACCCACCGGGAGGTGATGCGGGTCCTTCAGGAGGCCGGGGTGGCGGCGGGCCCCTCCTGTGATCTGATCGATCTTCTGGGGGACCCTCACCTGAAGGAGCGGAATTTCTTCATGGAGGTGGATCACCGGGAAATGGGAAGGGCCGTCCTGGTCCGGCCTCCCTGGAACGTGGACGGGAGACCGGCGGGCAGATACGAGTCCGCCCCCTTGATAGGAGAGTACAACGACAACGTGCTGCGAACCCTGCTGGGCCTGTCGGAGGAGGAGGTCGATCGACTCGTGGCAGAGGGGGTGGTTCACTAGTCGCTCGGGCGCCCATGTGGACTTTGGAAGGACAAGGGAGGAAGGAAATGATCAAAACCAAGATCACGGAGATGTTCGGCATTGAGCACCCCATCATTTGCGGGGCCATGATGAACCTGTGCAAGCCGGAATTGTGCGCAGCCATCTCGAACGCGGGTGGGATGGGGAACCTGACCGCAGCCATTTACGAAACCGAGCAGGATTTCAGGGGGGCCATCCACCAGATCCGCAAGCTCACGGACAAGCCCTTCATGGTGGGGATAACCATGCTGCCGGCCTTTCGCATCACCACAGAGCACTACAAGATGTACTTCGAGGTGTGCACCCAGGAAAAGGTCGGGGGGATCGAGGTTTCCGGACTGCCTGTGGACAAGGGCGTCGGTCCGGAATACATCGAGAAATGCAAGAAGGCCGGGGTGAAGCTCTTCCACAAGGTCGGCTCGGTCCGGCATGCGAAGCACGCGGCCAAGGCGGGTTACGACGGGATCTACGCCGCGGGCATCGAGGAAGGAGGGCACCCCTTGGACGACGACGTCACCACCATGGTGCTCACCCCCAGGATGGTGGAAGAAGTGGACCTGCCCGTGGTCACCGTGGGAGGCATCGCCAACGGCATAAGTCTGGCGGCGGCCCTGGCGCTGGGGGCCGAGGGCGTCATGATGGCCAGCCGTTTCCTCGCCACCAAGGAATGTCCCATACACGAGAACTTCAAGAACGAATTGGTGAAAAGACAGGAGATCGACACCACCTTGATCAGCAGGTCCCTGGGGCTCCAGGCCCGATCCCTCAAGAACGCCGCCGCGGCCAAGGTGCTCGAACTCGAGGCCAGGCGCGCCACCTTCGAGGAGATCTACCAGGTGATCAGCGGCGACCGGATGAAGAAGGCCTGGGCGGAAGGGGATGTGGACGGCGCCCCGCTGGGCATAGGGCAGTCCATCGGGCTCATCCACGACGTACCCACTTGTCGGGAGCTTCTGGAGCGTATGGTCAGGCAGGCCGAGGAGCGCATTGCAAAGGTGAGCGCCAAGGTGCAGTAGAAAAGAAAAAGGGCATTTCCCGGCTCTTTCGGGAAATGCCCTTTGTTTGAAGCAGACACTAGACCACGGTGACGTTCACAGCGGATGGGCCCTTTTGCCCCTGCTCAATGTCGAATGTGACCCGGTCGCCTTCCTGGAGGCTCTTGAAACCGGACCCGCTGATCCCTGAGTGATGAACAAAGACATCGGGGCCGTTTTCTTGCTCGATGAAGCCGTAGCCCTTCTTGTCGCTGAACCATTTCACGACGCCAGTTGCCATGGTGACACCCCCCTTTCAATGGAAATTTCTCATAGTTTCTCGCTTCGGGTCGCCACCTTGTGCAACCGGGTTGTTCCCTCAGGACGAAACCGGCTTGCCCAGGCGGGCAAACCTTTCATGATTGCTAACACGATAATGCACTTCTCGGGGCAGGTCAAGACCTTTCTTCAGGACTTTTTCTTCGCACTCTGATCGATCCAGATGTAGTTCCAGTACATATGAAGGTTCCAACACCCTGTACTGTACTCACCCTGGTAGCCCTTGACCCAGGGCTGCCAGAAGGTATAGGTGTACGGCGTGGACGGCTCGATGGACCAGGCCTGTTCCAGTATGTAGAGGTGTGCCTCCTTCCACAGCTTGGCAAGCTTGTCCCAGTCGAAGAAATACTCCTGCGTCTTGTCGTACACCTCTTTGAGGTACGGATCGTTTACCATCATCGTGTTGCAGAAGTTCTCGGGCCTGTAGTTGTTCATGGAACGGGGCGTGCTGTTCACACCCACATTCATGATCATCTGGTTGTGGGTCCTGTTGCGGAAGATGGAGCCGTAAACACCCCATTCCTTGGGAGTGATCGACAGATCGACGCCTATGGCGGACCAGTAAGCCTTGACGATCTCGAGCCTGTCCACATGGTCGGGAGACGCCGCACAGACGATCTCGGTCTTGAAGCCCTTGGGATAGCCCGCTTCGGCCAGGAGTCTCTTGGCTTTCTCCGGATCGTACTTCCATAGCTCCCTCGTCTTTTCGGGCAGTTGATCGAGGGGGATGTACACATCCCTGAACTCGGGGTAGGGGGTTATGGGGAATGTCAACATCTCGGCATCGCCGTCATAGAACTGGTCCGCGATGGCCTGGCGGTCTATGGCCATGGCAAGGGCTCGCCGCACCCTGATATCCTTGAAAGGGAGCTCAGGCTTGTCCATGCGCATGAAAATGTTCGACGACATGGTGGGAACGTGCCGCAGGTACTTGAGCTCGGGGTTGGTCTTACGCAGTTCCTGGGCGTTTTTCGGGGCGGTGACGCGGACAAAGTCGATCTTTCCCGTGCGCATGGAGGCGATCTGGGTGGAAATGTCCGCGATGATGACGATCCTGATTTCGTCCAGATACGGCATGGTGTCTTGCGGATACAGGGGGTGTTTCCGCCAGTGATCCGGGTTTCTCTTCAGGGTGGCCGAGTTCTGGGGAACGTAATCGGTCAGCATGAACGGACCGGTCCCGCAGGCGTTCTTCCAGTCCTTCTGGTCGCCGAATTGTTCGATCACCTCGCGGGGCTGGATGAAGTTGTAGTCCCCCCCGATGCGCAGGGCCTCACCGATCTGGTTGGGGCCGAAATGCTCTTCCACCGTATACTTGTCGAGGGCCTTGGCCGACCACGATTTTCTCTGTTCATCCGTATAGGTCATGTAATGCCAGGAGGTCTCGAGAAAGAGGCACCGCTTGCGGGAAAAGATATAGTCGTCCGCCGTGAATTCCCTCCCGTTCACCGGCGGCTTGTTGTGGAAGCGCACGCCCCTGCGAAGATGCCAGATGATGGTATCGGGATTGACCACTTCCCAGCGCTCCGCAAGCACTCCGGTGGCCAGTTCCACCCTGGGGAACTCCTCGGCGAGCCAACCCGATTCGCCGGAGCCGGCAGGCCCCTTGAGCCAATCTCCCGTGACAAGCTCTTCGTTGGTGAACTCCGCGGTGGGAGCATAGGCAAAGCTCGGCATGGCGGGCGGGTCGAAGTTGTAGATCCCCGCGGTGATTGCGTAGGTGAACGTCCCGCCGTACTGGGGTCTTTCCACGGTCTTGCCCAGGCTGTTCAACACGGTTTCCTTCCCCTGGACCGCGGACACCAGGGCGAGCGCCACCAGGCAGCTCACGATCAGCCAGACCTTGTTTCTCCTCATTGCGTGCCCTCCTTTCGTCTTTTCACCCAATGACCCAGTGCCCGCGGTCACAAATTGCGATTCTCCACATCCCCCGGGCCCTCTGGAAAAGGGGCCCGGGGGATGGTATGAAAAGCGCAGTTTGCGCACGCGCGAGGTGTATCCAACCCCACCATCGTGCCGTGCAGTGCTGCAAGACAGGCTCCCCCGGCTCCAAACAGCCCCGGCGTCCGCGACAGACATCCTCGGACACGCTTTCAGGGGTTGATTCCACCGGTTGCCCATCTTATGAAGAACCCCTCGAACGATGTCAATACAATTTCCCTGAACCGGCGACGCCCATCGGCTCGACCTTGCGGACCGCGCCCTACCGGCCCTGGTAGCGGGGTGCTCTTCCCTCTGCAAACGCCCTGGGCCCTTCCTTGGCGTCTTCCGTCTCAAAGACCCGGTCGAAAAGGCACTGGGCAAAGTCGCTCGCCCTGTGCACGGGCAGATCGAGACCCACCAGCACGGACTGCTTCACCGCCTGCACGGCCAGCGGGCCGTTGCTGCAGATCTTTTCCGCAACAGCCGTCGCAGCGGGCATGAGCCGATCCATCGGAACCACGCTGTGGACCAGTCCGATCCTCAGCGCCTCCCGGGCATCTATGGTGTCACCGGTGGTGAGCAGGTAAAGGGCTTCTCCCAGAGGAACGCATCGGGGCAAAAGAACCAGGGCGGGGCCCGGGGTGAATCCACGGGTGACTTCCGGCATCCCGAATCGGGAGTGCTCCGCGGCGATCCGTATGTCGCACGTAAGGGCCATCTCCAGTCCCCCGGCCAGACAGTACCCGTTTATGGCGGCGATGATCGGTTTCCACACTTCCCGCGCGCCCACCGCATTCCATATGGGGGTCTTGCCTGCGCTGAGGGCGATCGATTCCCCCTGACTGTCCGCAGAGGCCCTTGCCTTCAGGTCCATCCCCGTCGAGAAGGCTTTTTCGCCCGCTCCCGTCACGATCATCACCCGACAGTCGGGGTCGTCTCTGAAGGCGGCCATGTACTTGGCCCGCAGTGCTCCGGCCTCCGGGTCCATGGCGTTGAGCACTTCGGGCCGGTTCAGGGTCATGTGGGCGATGTGGCCCCTTTTCTCGTAGAGCACTTTTGGCATTTGCAGCCTCCGTTCGGGTTCAATACGCGAATCGACAATATCTTGTTCGACTTGCTCTCAGACCGGAATGATGAAATGGAAGGCGGCCCCCTTGTCGATTCCCTCGCTCTCGGCCCATATCTTTCCCCCATGGATGTCCACGAAGCTCTTTGTCAGGCAAAGGCCCAAACCGGTTCCGTGGAATCTTCGCGATGACGAATGCTCGACCTGTTCGAACGGATTGAAGATCCGCTCCAGGTCCTTGCGGTTGAGCCCGATGCCTTCGTCCTCGACGGTGACTTTCACATAGCTTCTCGATGGGTTGGGATTCATGGAGAGAGACTCGGGATCGTTCCATGGAACGCGACGCGCCTTCACCCGAATGCTTCCTTTCCCTGCTGAGAATTTTACTGCGTTGGAGAGAAGATTGTACATTATTTGTTTGAACCTGCGCTCATCCAGCAGGGCCGAATCAGGAACGTCGTCAAAACATACGGTCACGGTAAGCCCTTCTTGGAGTGTCTTCTCCTTGATGAAGGCCACGCATTTCTCGAGTAGCTCCCGGAACTGCACCTCCGTTATCGAGAGCTCCATCCTGCCGGCTTCCACCTTGGAAAGGTCCAGGACTTCGTTGATCAGGGACAGCAGATGCATGCCGCTGCCGAGAGCATCGTCCAGGTACTCCCGTTGCAGCTCGTTGAGGACACCGAAGTTGCCGTCTATGACCAGTTGAAGAAAGCCGATGATATGATTCAAGGGGGTCCGCAGCTCGTGACTCATGTTGGCCAGAAATTCGCTCTTGGCCCGATTGGCCGCTTCCAGTATTTCCCGGTCACGCATCTGCTCTATGGCTGAACCCAGGGTCCTGGCCGCGGCCCGGAGCGCATCCACTTCCCCGCCGGACCAGGAGCGGCTTTTCGAGCAATCGTCGAAGCCTATGAACCCCCACCAATCCGCATCCACGAAGATGGGCACCACCAGGAGGGCCTCTATGCCCTGGGGGGACAAGACCGCCTGTTCCGTTTCGGGGAAGTCAACGATGTTGCCGCAGAGGTTCTCTCCCCGAGTCAGCGTCTCGACCCAGCGCCCGAAGCCGTTGGCCCGGTAAGAGAAGTTCTGCAGGTCAGGGTTCCGGAGTTGAGGCGCGACACCTGTTTGCACCCATTCGTACCGCTGGCTGGCGCAAAGGTCGCCGGCTGCGTCAAGATGGTTTTCGAAAACATAGACGCGGCTCACATCGATGGGCCTGGCCAGGCGTTCGAGGACTTGAGGGATGACCTCCGACAGGGCCGATTTGCCGAGAAAACGCTCGGCCGCGAAAGAGACCGCCTCGAGAATGGCGTCCCGCCGCCACAGCGCCTTTTCCACCTCCTTTCTTTCGGCGATGACCCTGGACAGCTCCTCGGTCTCTCTGAGGCGCATGTCTCCGGCTTCTTCGGCCAGTCGCTTGAAATAGGCGATCTGCTTCTCGGCGTCCTCAAGCCTGCTTTCAAGGCCTGCTGCGGCGTTGCTCTTCTGCATGTGCTCAGTCTTCGCTAAGGACCATCAAGACGCCGGTCCAGTCCAGTCCTCTGCTCCTGCCCAGCAGGGGAGCGACTTCGACCCCCGAATAAAAGCCCATGAGCGGCACTGCGTGCCGGTTGAGCACGGCCTGGACCTGCGCGGCCTCTTCGGTGAGCGTGTCCGAGAAGCCCGCCGTCCTTCCGGCACAATCGATGTACAGGCCGAGCACGGGTTTCCTTCCCCGGGAAAGGACCCTGTCCATGAGGTCCGCAGTGCACCTTCTTGCAGACTCCATCATCTTGTTGGCATCCCGGAGCATGAACTGGATTTCCGTGCCTTCGTCAAGGTCCGGTTCGAACATGACGATGGCGTCTGTCTCGGGTATGACCCCTGTGATCAGCCTGATGACGTATTCGTCTTCGTGAAAATCCCCGTACCTGTCCCCGTGATTGACACCCAACGACAAGCGTTTGACAGGCACTTGCGTGCGCCAGTGCCCGGAGCCGTATGCTTCGTCGATCACCCGTGCTGCCGGTCTGCAGTCTATCTCGTGTATGACGGGTCCTGCAATCTTACTGAGGGTGTGGTACACGCCGTCTTTCAGGGTGCATCCATGCATGACGGTGGAGTCTATGGAGCAACCGGCCGTGAACATGGCACCCACAACACTGTGGGGCGCCACGTGGTCCCCGCAGAATTGCACGGTGGGGCCGAAGGAATAATCGCCCACCACACCCGCACCGATGATGGGGACCCCCGGTGCCAGTCGGCTCTCGATCCCCGCGATAAGGGGGGGGGATGCGTTCATGATGGGCGGCGCGCTGCCCTGGGCAGGGGCCTTTATGGAGTCGTAAAAAAACAGCAGAAACCGGTCCTCCGGTTCTCTGCCGAGGCTTTCTGCCAGCAGGGCCCCTGCCCCCTGTTCGTCCCTGTTCACGCTCCCCGCCGCCGCCACCCTGCAGCGGAACCTGTCTGACCCGATGACCGCCGCGGCGGCCGGGTGGCCCTCATACGACAGCCGATCATTGGTGATGACGCCGATGGCCGAACCCCCAATGATGGGTACCGAACCCCCCACAACCGACCGCAGCCCCTCGAAAAACGTGTCGTGCGGGACACTGCCCCCACAAAAGGCGAGCACAAGATCCGGACTGTCGGCCCCCGCCTGCCCCAGGGCCTGCCGGCCCACCGCTTCTCCGCACACAAAGCCATCCTCTTCGTTGGCGTATCCTATTCCGATTCCCATGAAACGACCTCGTCCTTTCCACCCGGCATCCAAGGTCGGGTCTTACAGTAAACACAAATGCTTTCAGCGAGGAGAGATTAGCAAGACCCGTGCCCGGAAGCAGACTGTTGGAGGGAAGACGCAGTGAGGGGATTTCCCTGCGTTGTGGGCCTTACGACATTGTCGCCGTTACATTTGAATAGGCAATCGTCTTGCAGGCCTTCATCATCGCTGCGACCACGTCCGACCAAGCAACGAAGACATCCACTCCGGCGCGGAACCAAGCATGTGAGAACGGCGTCTCCCTAAGTGAGGCCGGCAGAAAACGAGACCCGCCCGGCCGGAACGACGATCAAAGCCCATAGAAGCATCCCCTTTCGCCTTCTTGCCGCATCAGTGCCTTCTCACCCCCATTTCCTCCAACTGCTTCACGATGGCTTTCTCGCCCAGGAACCCTTCGTGCCGGGTGACCTCTTTTCCGCTTTCGTCGAAGAAGATCTGTGTGGGAATGGCCCGGATACGGAACCGCTCGGCAGGTGCACGGTCCTTCCAGACATCCACGAAAACGATGGCCGCCTTGCCCCTGTAGTCTTTCTCCAGCCTGACGAGCATGGGAGCCATCATCTTGCATGGTATGCATTCGTTCGCGCCCAGGTCCACCAGGGTGACCATTCCCGGTACGGGAATCGGCGCTGTGTAGCTCTCCAGGTGGGTTGCCCCTTCCTGCGGATCGACACCGCCGGATTTCCACCGGCTTTGTATCGCCGCTGCCGCAACCATCACCACCGCGACCCCAATCGCCGCAACCAAGAGCCATCTTCCTGTTCTTTTCGGATGCTCCTCCATCGAAACGCGATCCCCCCCCCGATTCCTTTGGCCAAGAAGAAATGTCGCCGTCAACTGCTTGCTCGCCTCCCGGTACGCCTCAGCAGGCACCATTTGGCCGACTGCGGAAGAGCGCAAGGCGATGCTCATTCTCCGGCTTCTGGCGCTCGCGCTGCCTGCCAAAGGTTGCCGTGCACGGCGATAGTGAACTTCGGCGTGACCGACGAGTCGGTCCGCACAACGATACCCTCGTAGTAGCGCCCCGGTAGGTCGCAGATGTTGGTCACAATCACTTCATACACCCGTTTTCCCCCTCTCTCTGCTTCCGTCCACTGCGCCTTGATCCGTTTGCCCGGAGTGGCGGAAACCTCCGTCACCCGGAAAGGGTGCAGGGGGGTGATGGTGACGGTCTGCCGGAGCGGTGTGCCGACGCTTCCTTCGATCCGTACGGTTTGGGGTGACACGTCTGCGAGCCGCTTCACCTGTCCGGAAATGTGCAGATGAAAGACAGGGTTCTGGCGATCGTCGGTGTACACCGCCACATCATGGGAGTAACTGCGCCCCCCGTAACCGCTCGTATATGCCTTCACCGTGATCTTACCCTCGCCTCCGGCGGGGATTTCCCGCGTGTAGGACGCGGCGGTGCAGCCTCAGCCGGCCTTGATCTGCGTGATGTGGAGCGTTTCGGTCCCGCTGTTGCGGATCACGAAATCGTGGGTGACCACCTCGCCTTCAAAAACCGGCTCGAATGCGAACCGGGGCTCCGGCACATCAAGGTGCGGCACACCCTGTGCCGTCGCCACGAAAAAAGAAAAAACCAGCAGAATCGGAACCAGCACAGATGTCATTGTTCTTGCACGGACCATCCTCATTTCTCCTTTCTGTGTATCAAACCGGTCTGTGTATCAAACCGGCGGGTTGTCGATAAACGGCCGCACGATGAAGTAGAAGGCAAGGCCCCCCACCAGGACCCCGGCGCCCTTTCGAAACCACATGCCCCCCTGGTGGAAACGGCCGCTCTCGAGCACCCTGCGTACCAGGGCCGCGCTGGAGCCCGCCACGGCGATGGGGATACAGTGCCCGATCCCGAATACCAGGATGTAGAGGATGCCGGTGGCTATTTTTTGCTGCACGGTGATCACCGCGAGGATCGGTGCGATGAACCCGAAGGTGCACGAGCCCGAGAGCACCCCGTAGGCCAGCCCCAGGACCAAGGCCCCGGTCACTCCTTTCACGCGCAGTTTGGAGATGGGCCCGCTCGAGAGGGAACAGGCTTTCACACCCAGCATGTCGAGCGCCACCCACAGCAGGATGGCCCCCACCAGGATCGTCCAGTACGGACTCACTTGCCCGAGCATGCGGCCGAGAAGGGAGCAGACCACACCCAGGGCCGCGATGGTGATAAACAGCCCGGTCGTGAAGGCCACCGCGTACCTGGCCGCCCCCCTGACCTCCAGGGTCCTCTCCTGCCCCCCCACGTAGCCCACGATGAGCGGGATGGATGCCATGTGGCAGGGGGAAAGCAGCACACTGATCATACCCCACACGAAACAGGCGAACGCGGCGATGACAACCCCGCCCGCCATCCATTGGTTGACGGTGATGAAAAGTTCGTTCAGCATGGCCCGAAACCTCCGTTGTCAGGTCGAGAATCCCGTATCGCGCACCGCTCGCTCTTCACTCACGTCGAGAGGGCTTGGCCGCACTTTTTCCTCCAATGTTCGGAAGGCATTCTTCTTCAAGGCCTTCAAGGCCCGATCCCCATCCGGGCAAGTTGTTTCTTGACTTCCTTTTCGGCAAAGAACCCCACGTGCCGGAAGACCTCCTCGCCCCTGCCGTCGAAGAACACCTGAACGGGGATGGAACGGATGCCGTAGCGAGCGGCCAGGATCTGCTCCTCTTGTACGTGCACGAACACCACGTTCAATCGGTCGGGGTAGTCCTTTCGCAGCTTCTCCAATATGGGCTGCATCATGTCGCAAGGTACGCAGCCTGCGGCCCCGAATTCGACCATCGTGGGCCTGCCGGAGGTGCGCGCCCTGTCCACCGGGTTTTCCATGGCCAGTCCGGCGTGCGTCTCCACCCAGCCCTTGTTCACCGACAGGGTCGCATTGTTTCCCAGGGACGAAACAAAGCGAGCGACTGCCTGCTGCCGTTTGTCCTGAACCAGGTATTCCCGAATACCTTCCTTGACCTGTTCGAAAGGAAGCCCCCCCATAAGCTCCTTGTTTTTCTTGTAAAAGTCCCGCGTCTCCCGGTCCGTTGCGGACACCTCCCGGAACTTGCGATCAAACAGGGCCTGAATCACCTCGCCGTCTGCCCCGTCCGAGGTGGAAATGCCCGCCTTTTTCGCCTCGTTCAACAAGAGCCGGCGTGTGATTTCCTGATCGAGAACAAAGAGCAGGTTCTTTTCAAGCTGTTCCCGCATTTTTCCTTGCTCCCCCTGGATTCTTTCGAGAAGCTCTCCCTTGCCGATCCTTATCCCATCGGCTTCCAGGACCGTATCGTCGTCGAGCGGCGCGAGCTTGGCGGAGGCGAGGGGCCCCTCTACGAGGCCCGGAAATCTGCCGCCCACTGTGGCTGCCGGTTCCGCCGAGGCAATTCCGGCGCAAAGCAAGACAAGAAAAAAGAGCAGCAGCACCGCGCATTCTTTGTCTCTCGTCGGGGCCTTTTCCCTAAGCGTACGCATGATCACGTCTCTTCTCCTTTCGACTGGGCACCGTCCGGCGGGTGCAGCAAAGGCAGTGCGCCAAAGGGCTATTCCGCCGGGCAGTCCGAGTTTTGTGACATCACGATGTAAAAACGGTGCGACGGGCCCGCAGGCGAAGATCAGGAATCAGCAAAGAAAGGTACATTTCAGGACGAAAAGCCGGCGGGCTTCCGGCGGGGGCCCATGGAGGAAATACATGTCGGAAGGTTTGCCTGCCCTGATTTCAGGGGTGTGGGCACCTGCCGCGTTTCCGGCCGCCCTCGACCCGTTCTGACGGTCCTTTTCCATCCGCCGGCAACAGGAAGTATCCGTGGGAAGGAAGATGCGGGCCTTTTGTGGCCGACACGTTCCCAGACGGCATGTTGCCCCGTCCTTCGAGTGGGTTGCGTCCACGAACGACCGGTTCTTTTCACACGTTCCCTGGCTTGCCCGGGTCATCGAAGGCAGGCAGACCGAACTGGAGACAAGACCCAGCACCAGGAAGACGAACAAGATCGCTCGCAGACAACGCTTCATCATCACTTGCTTTCCGTACCATCCCCACGGTGCAACGGGGCCTTTCGTACAACCACCGGACTCCCAGCCTCGCGGCAAGCCCGGCACCGGAAAAGACACCGAAGACCATCTTATGGATCGGGTCGGTGTACAAGGGTCTCCGGTGAGCTTGCGAGATGGATAAAGATGCATTCTTTCCATATCGTTATGGTACAATTTATCCGTACTGTCGCGCTCTGTCAACCCTGTCCCTGCGCCCCCATCCGGGTAAAAGGCACGGGTGTGCAAGGGCTTGACAAGACCGGGCCCCCTTTATATTAGCCGGAGAGAACCGAGAGCTCGGCCGCTCGTTTCCAAAGCCGTTGACAACCAGCGCCCCTTGCCCGAACCGCGCACCTTCCATAAGGAACCGTTCCCATGCCCTTCTGTCTTGAAATCACCTTGCAGCCCCACATGTTC
>Ga0068713_1000477_pt1 | contig 73847 bp, 64 predicted proteins | sample MTBAKSrepl2MetaG_FD_62223 | JGI IMG/M metagenome (GOLD analysis project Ga0068713, IMG submission 62223) | Enrichment culture microbial communities om Arthur Kill intertidal strait, New Jersey, USA, that are MTBE-degrading - MTBE-AKS2 (Arthur... | ecosystem: Environmental > Aquatic > Marine >... | reverse complement strand
CAGGGTATGTGGATTTTAATTCCCTCCATACTCTTCACGGCCGGGCTATTCCTTTTGCCACGGGGATCAAGATGGCCAAGCCTGAACTGAATGTCATCGTCTTTACAGGAGACGGGGATGCCACTGCCATCGGAGGAAATCATTTTATCCATGCAGCCAGGCGGAATATCGATCTGACAGTGGTCCTTTTCAACAACAATATCTACGGGATGACCGGCGGGCAGTATTCACCAACAACCCCCCAGGGTTATTTCGCCTCCACAGCTCCCTATGGCCATATCGACCCCTCATTCGACATCGTCCAGCTGGCTATGGGGTCAGGGGCGACTTTTGTGGCCCGGTCCACAGTAGCCAATCCTAGGGAGATGGAGAAATTCATCCATGAAGGGTTGAAGAATAAAGGCTTCTCATTGATCGAAGTCGTGAGTAACTGCCATGAGCGCTTCGGCAAGAGAAACAAGATGAAATCTCCTTATGAGATGATCGAATGGATCCGCAGCCGCGCTATATCCAAGGCAAAAGCGGAGACCATGGAACCCGAAGAGCTGGAGGGAAAGATCATTACAGGGATCTTCCGCCAGGAGACACGGCCGGAGTATGTGGAGACCTATGACCGGCTTGTAGTGCAGAAAGCCCGAGGAGGAAACTGATATGCGCTATGAGATCATTTTTAGCGGCATCGGCGGACAGGGAATGATCCTTTGCGGTAAGATCGCTGCTGAAGCAGCCTCGATATACGAAAAAAAACATAGCGTCCAGACGGTCTATTACGGCCCTGAGTCCCGCGGCGGGATCGCTGAGTCCTATGTCATCATTTCTGATGAACCGGTGGACTATCCCAAAGTCACCAAGGCTCATGCCCTGGTGGCTATGAGCCAGTCAGGGCTTGAAAGACATCTGGGCCATCTTCATGACAATGCTGTGATCATCATAGACGGGGGAAAGATCAATACTCAGGGTCTTCCCGCTGACTTTTCTCTTTCATCAGCACCCTTTACAGACGAATCCATACGTATTATGGCCCGGCCCATGGCGGCTAACATCGTGGCACTGGGATATTTTTCTGCTGTCACCGAGATGATATCCCCCGATGCCTGTAAAAAAGCCATCCGTCACAATGTTCCCGCAGGGACCGAGGAGAAGAATATCGCCGCTTTTGACGCCGGGTTCGCTCTGGGCCGTCATGCGTGACCGCAGGACACGGAAACATCCCGTCTATATCGGGGTCCAGATCCTCTTCAGTCTTCTTCTTTTCTATTTAGCTTTCCGGCTGGGCGGGGTCGTGCCCGCCGCCGGACTGGCCCTTCTCTTTGCCATCCATCTCATGGGGGAATTCCTTTCCTTTGTGAAGATCTACTCCGGGTTTCTCCTTTACAGAAAAGGCTGGGGTTCGGTAAAGATCTCCTATAAAGAGATCGCAGGGATCAATTACATCCACCAGGTGGGAGGGCGGGAATTTTACAGGATCTACTATCAATCCGGGGGTAAAAAAAGGGTCCTCAAGCTCCATTCCTATATGTTCACCCGTCTTCACGATTTGATCAGGGGGCTGGAGGAGAAGGGGATCCCTGTCTCCAAGAAAGAGAAAAATAAAGATTATGTGGCGTGGAGCCTCTTCGGGATCATAACTCTCTTCAGCCTGGTGATTTTACGCCAGGTGCTCGTCCGCGGATACACCTTTCTCCAATCTGCTTTTTCCGGGGGCTGGCATCTGTATAACCATATTCTGCTCTGGGTTCTCTTTTTTCTCTTCACTCTTTTTATCCTGTCCAGGCTCTTTTTATTCCTGAGACAGGGAGAGCACCGTCTTTTCTTCTCCAGAGTCTTTCTTCATCTTGTGATCGTGGGGCTTCTCTATCTCTTTCTGCAGGATTATTCGGCACAGAAGCACGGGGCGGAGATGTTCAGGATTCTCGTGGATGTGAAGTATCAGTGCGAGACGGCCCGTTATGAGAAAAAGCCGTCTCCTTATGAGGTTGAAGAGGGGCGGGGCTGTGAACTGACGGAGAAGACCCGGCTGATGAAGGGATGGCACCGTGTCCCTGTCCGGGTCTACAGGATGACTTCAGAAGATCCTGACACGGGTCTGTTCGGGGAACCCGGCCGGATCATTGTCTTCCAGACAGATGACGGAGCCTACTATTACGCGACAGCCTGGGAAAAGGGGCATGTCCGCATCATCGCTCCGAAATACGGCCGGGAGACACCGGCGGCGCTTGAGAGCGTGGTCAACCACCGCCTGCTTATTCATATCCGATAAAATCAGCCGGGAAGAAATTTTGAATATTCGATCTTTTGCGGAAGCCTGGGAGCTTCAGGAATCATCATGCTGAGATAATCTCTGTAATGACTCGTCACATTAAAGCTGTTCTCATCATAATAGACTTCGGCGGGGAATCCTTTGTTCCCCAGTGATGCCAGGGGGATCGCCTTTGTATTGTAAGCCTCTACCTCCCGGAAGGGTGCCATGTGGTCCAGGACGGGCATATAACCGAACTGTTCGTGAAGGATCATTTTCAGGACCATCTGTCCCAGGGCTGATGCGACCTGGTGGTCATACTCTGAAATACGGCCGGCGCGGGGGATGTATCCCGCTACTTGTGTACGAGGCTGGTTGATCCCTTCTTCGCGGAGTCTGTTGGCGATCATAGCGCCTACGCCTCCCAGACGGGGATGGCCGAAGGCGTCCAGTTCCCGGCTTTCCATCACAACGTCACAGGTCCCCGATTTTTCATTCCACCAGCGGACTCCTTCGGAAACCCCGATGATAATATCGTTATGTTCATGGTCATGCATATGCCGGACAAGGTCGTAAAAGCGGCGGATGCGTTCTTCCGTCATGGGGATTTCCGGGACGAGGATGAAATCGGCCCCGCCCAGAGCAGATGAGGCAGGAAGCCAGCCGGCATCACGTCCCATGATCTCCAAAACGAAGATCCGGTTATGAGTCATGGCTGTGGTGCGCAGAGAGGCTGTGAGCTGGACGATATTCCCGGCAGCTGTGGGAAAGCCGGGACATAGGGCGGCTTCTACGGATTGACCGTTTTTAAGATAATGCATGGTCTGCGTCTTGATGTCGTTGTCGATGGTCTTGGGAAAACCGATCACAGGGATCCCGTGCTCTTTGTAAAGCCGCTGGGCAACGCCATTGGTATCATCTCCGCCGATGGAGATGATGATGTCGATTCCGTAGCGTTTGATGTTGGAAAGGACTTCATCCACGCGGTTCTGGCCCTCTTTATAGGGATTTGTCCTGGACGAGCCCAGGATGGACCCTCCGATATGGCCGTTGATGGACTGTTCCGAGATGTCTACGACAAATCCCTCTCCCAGAAGGCCTTTCCATCCGGCATAGATCCCCAGGACCCGGTAGTCGAGAAGATACGCCACATTTTTAATTGTTTCAATGCTCCGGTTCAAGGCGCACGTGTCCCCGCCGCCTGTGAGAATGGCCACTGTTCCGCGATAAGATCTTTTCATGGATACTCCTTTCCCCTTCACATTGTAGTTAAGCTCTCTGCTTAATCAAGCCTTTTTTATCCGTTGAAAAGAAGCAGGCTTCACGTATACTGTCACTGGAGGAGATATGCAGAAAGATTGGAAAGAAGCTCTTGCCTTTTGCCTGGAGACAGGGCGCGGGGCAGCCGGGATCCTTTCAGAAGGATTCGGGTCACGAGACATGGAAATAAAGGGAAAAGAGGGGAGGGAGCTGGTCACTCTCTTTGACAGAAGGGCTGAAGAGTTTATCATCAAGGGGCTTGAGGCCTCCGGCTGGCCGGTTGTCGCAGAAGAGTCAAGACCTCTCCTCTCAGAGAGAGCAGAGACCTACTGGGCCGTGGACCCTCTGGACGGAACCAACAATTTTGCCCACAGTGTCCCTCATTTTGCGCTCTCCATCGCCCTGATGGACAAGGGGGAGCCTGTGGCAGGGGTGGTCATCGACCCCTTGAAAAATGAAGAGTTTACCGCTTTTCGCGGAGGGGGAAGTTTTCTCAACGGGAACCCTGTCACCGTCTCCGGACAGGGGGAGCTCTCCCGGGCGCTTCTTGCAACGGGGTTCTCCTATCACCGGAGCGAGGAGAATTATAACAATACAGACAACTTCAAGAGAGTGGTTCTCAGATGCGGCGGAATAAGGCGGATGGGAGCGGCCTCTCTCGATCTGGCCTATGTGGCCTGCGGGCGGTTTGACGGATATTGGGAGACGGATCTGAAGATCTGGGACATGGCGGCGGGGGTGCTGCTTGTCCGCGAGGCCGGAGGCAGGGCCAGCCGTCTGAACGCATCTCCCTGGGACTCTCTGAAGGATGATGTGCTGGCTGCTGTTCCGGAGCTTCACCCGTCCCTGTCCCGACTCATGGATCCTTATGATTGAATGTGTGTTCAAAGATAAAAAACTGGGGAAGGTGATACGAAAGTATCTTTCAGCCCTTGCTGAAGAGGGCCGTTTTCCCACGGAAGCGGAGCTGACAGTGACGGATGACGAGGCTTTCCTTGATGAGAAGAGCAGGCGAAGAGTCCTTTTTCTCACGGATAGGACAGAGCAGGGCTCTTTTTCCCCTTCTCTCTCTCTTCCCTGCCGCAGAGAGGCCCTGGCCCATGCGATTTTACGGTGTTTAACTTCTTGAATAGAAGCCTTTTATCTTGACATCACCGGCTTGTGTGGTATGTTTACCAGGTGAGACCGAGAGGACACACTGAAATTGTATTGGTGAAGAGGGGGGATATATGACAAAAAGTGACCTTGCTGAAAAGATTATGGAGATATACGATTTCATCAATAAAAAGGATGCTGTCACCATGGTTGATATTGTTTTATCGTCCATATCTGAAGCGTTGGAACAGGGGGATAAGGTCGAGCTGCGGGGATTCGGGACCTTCAAGACACTAAAGAGAAATGCCCGGATCGCACGGAACCCCCACACTGAAAAACAGATACAAGTCCCGGAAAAAACAGTACCGGTCTTTAAACCCTCACCGAAATTGAAAAGCAGGGTTAATAAATAGTAAAGGAGGGAGATCATGGGATCCATCAAGAAAAAAAGAAAAGCGAAGATCAATAAGCACAAAAGGAAAAAGAAAGCCCGTTTGAACAGGCATAAAAATGAGTGGAAAAAATAATGACATCTCTTGTCATTATTTCTGATACACATCATCGCGTATTACCGGAATTAGTGACTTCACACATTGAAAACGCAGATGTCATCCTTCATGCCGGGGATTTCACCGGCATGGAGGACTATGAGACGCTCAAAGCCTACGGGAAACCTTTCTATGCTGTTTTGGGCAATATGGACCGGGGTCCCCTGGAGGGCCTCCTGCCTGTGAAACGTCTTTTCCAGGTGGAGCAGGTCTCTATTGCCATGATCCATGGTTGGGGTGCCCCAGCCGGTTTGGAGAAAAGAGTCACGGGAGCTTTCGAGGGGATGGAATGGGATGTCCTTGTCTTCGGCCATTCCCACAGCCCCATGATCAAAAAAGAGGGGGACAAGGTTCTTCTTAACCCCGGATCTCCCACAGATAAGCGTTTCGCCCGGACCAACTCATTTATTACCATGACCATCGACAAGGGGGATGTCAACGCGGAAATCATTTCCTTATGAGTGAGACCGTCGCCATCTTTACCGAAAAAAAAGAACTCTATGCGATTCCCCTCATCGTCTCAAAACACGGATACAGAACCCATATCGTCAATACACTCAAAGACCTCAAGGGAGCGGCCCAGAGGGGGAAGGCTCAGGCTGTTATCCTGGATCTGGATGGAGGGCTGGACGAACATCTGGAACTTCTTGAGCGAATCGTCCGGGAAAAGGATCCTGCCATATCGGTGATCGTCATTGCAAAAGAGACCTCTCTGAAGGCTCTTCGCCGGGCCATGCAGCTGGGGATCCGCTTTTTCCTCACTCGCCCCTTTCCTGAAAAAGAACTCATCGAAGCCCTTGAGAAATCCTTTTTCCAGTATCATCTGGAACGGGAGAATGAGACTCTTCTGGAAAAACTGAACCGTAAAGTCTACCAGCTGAACCTGTTGAACGAGACAGCAAAAATGCTCAACTCTTCACTCAAACTGGATGATATCCTTCTGAAACTCATGCAGAATGCCGGAGCGCTGGTCAATGCTGAAGCCTGGACACTGTTCATGTATGATAAGGAGAAGAATGTCCTTGTCTTCAAGTATGTGGTGGGTGAAGCATCGGATAAACTCACGGGAGTGGAGCTTCCCTGGGGAACCGGGATCGTGGGGTGGGCCGCTGCCAACAGACAGAGTATCCTTGTCAAGGATACCGGGAAAGATGAACGCTTCTTTAAGAAGATCGATAAGAAGACCAAGTTCACGACGAAAAGCGTCATCTGTGTCCCCATCGTCTATCGTGACGACCTTCTCGGTGTTGTGGAAGTGATCAACAAGCAGGACGGTTCAGCCTTTGACGAGGAGGATCTGAATATTCTGGAGATCCTGGTGGAAGATGCCGCCATCTCTATCAAGAACACCTATCTTCTGGAGGAGACCTATACGCTCACGCTCATTGATCATCTGACCCGTCTCTATAACCTTCGAAAACTGAACGACCTGTTCGGCGAGTTTCAGGAAGAGAAACGCCCTTTTTCACTTCTGTTCATGGATCTGGACAACTTCAAGAGCGTCAACGATAATTACGGCCATCAGTACGGCAGTTCCACACTCATCGAGTTTGCCGAGCTTCTCAAGAAGATCATCAACACAGAGGAGTACGGATTCCGTTATGGCGGCGATGAGTTCATCCTTCTTCTGCCGGGAAAGGGGATCGAAGAGGCCCGGGAGTGTGCAGAAAAGATCCATGAATGCCTGCGGACTTACAAGTTCATCAATAAAGACGGGATCGCGGTGACCTTAAGTGTCAGTATCGGGATCTCACACTTTCCCTCTCTCTCTCCTTCGGGACAGGAGGCCCTCTTTCAGGCGGACCGCGCCATGTACAGCGTCAAGCGCCGGGGAAAGAACGGGACAGCTCTGTTTCATAAAAACCTGTGAAAATTTTTAAAAAAACCCTTTACATCAAAGGGATCCTGTCTATAATTCACTTCATCGGGGCGTAGCGCAGTCCGGTAGCGCACTTGAATGGGGTTCAAGTGGTCGGAGGTTCAAATCCTCTCGCCCCGATTTTCTCTTTTCCTTTTCCTCTCTCTCTCTATAATAGACCTATGAAGATCCTCGCTGTGATTCCGGTTTACAATTCCTGGGAGACGGTGGCTCCCCTTGTGAGTGCTGTGAAGCGGCCGGGTGTGGATGTCTGCCTTATCGATGACGGATCGGACCCCGGCGGAGTTCTGCCGTCTTTTCTTCAGCAGGAGGTCATTCTCCGGCATCCTGTCAACCTGGGGAAAGGGGCCGCTCTCCGGACCGGGTTCAGGTATGCTCTCGACCAGGGGTATGACGGGGTCGTGACCCTGGACAGTGACGGCCAGCATGCCCCCGACGACCTTCCGCTTTTTCTGGACTCTGCCCGGGAGCATCTGTTTGTCATCGGGAAAAGAGACCTCCGCCGCCCCCCCATGCCGGTCATGAGGCGCCTCTCCAACCGGATCACCTCTTTCCTGCTCTCCAGGCTGTTGAACTGCTCTGTGGACGATGCCCAATGCGGATTCCGCTACATCCATAAAGAAGTCCTGTCTGGTGTGGCGACAGTCAAAAACGGATTTGAGATGGAGAGCGAGATGATCATCAATGCGGTGCGAAAGGGCTTTGTCCCTTATTTTATTCCTGTGAAGACCATCTACAGGGGAGAGAAGAGTGCCATCAGGGGGTTCCGGGATACAGCCGCCTTTGTGCGTCTCTATTTCAAAGCGCTCTTCAGCAGACGTTAAAGGCCGAAAGGGCGGACGATACGGTCCAGGACGCCGTGAAATTTCGAGATGGCGACTCCGTAATTTGTCACAGGGACACCGCGGGACTGGCACTGTCTGATGCGCCGTTTCATATCCATTCCGGTGAGCATACAGGCTCCGCAGTGGATCACCAGGGCGAATTCCTCAAGATCATCAGGAAAATCATGGCCAGCGGCGATGACCGTCTCGATGCTTTTTCCTGTATACTCATTGATCCAGCGGGGGATCTTGACGCGGCCGATATCATCGGACTGGGCATGATGGGAACAGGCTTCAGCCACAAGGACCCTGTCCCCGTCGTGAAGGAGGTCGATGGTACGGGCCCCCTGGACCAGGGGAACCAGTTCGCCTTTATACCGGGCAAAGGCCGTGGAGAAGGTGGTGAGTGGAATGGGCTCCGCTACAAGCGTATTGACGAGCTTGACAGCCTGTGAGTCTGTGATGACCAGGGCGGGCGGGTTTTTCAGAGACTCCAGTGCGCGCGTGACATCGCTCTCTTTCACCGTATAGGCCAGGGCATCGCGGTCAAGGACGTCGCGAAGGACCTGGACCTGGGGAAGGATGAGACGCCCACGGGGGGCTCCCGGATCGATGGGGGTCACCAGAAGCACGATATCCCCCTTGTTTAAGATATCGCCGATGATGGGACGCTCTTCTTTGTAGGAATCGGGGACAAGGGCGATGATCCGGTCCCGGGCTTCCGGGACGCCGGAACCTGTGGCAGTGGAAAGCAGGACAAAGGGGTATCCCTCATCTCTGCAGAGAGCAAGGGACTTTTCCGGAGGAGCGCCTTTATCACTCTTGTTGAAGAGGATCAGAAAAGGGATCTCCATCTTTTTCAGCAGGGCGATGGCAGTCTCTTCATCACGGGTGAGTCCCTGTTCATCAGTGACAAGAAGAGCCATGTCGCTTCTCCACAGGACTTTGAGGGAGGCCTGGACACGTTTCTGCCCCACAGAACCCACATCGTCTATTCCGGCGGTGTCGTAAAAAGTGACAGGGCCCACGGGGAGGAGTTCAAAATGTTTGGCTACGGGATCGGTGGTGGTCCCGGGCTGCTCATCTACAATAGCGATTGACTGTCCTGTGAGTGCATTGATGAGAGATGACTTGCCGACATTACGACGGCCGATGAGGGCGATGACAAGACGTTCGCCGCGGGGGGCTTTCATGCTCATGGAGACCTCCTCGTCCTTTAGCATGACAGGAAAAGAATCTTCTCCCGTCTGTAAAATTATGGTATCATCAGGGATGAGAGGATTCAAGAGAAAAATGTAACCGGAATGGAAACATTTAAGGAGAGTATGGACGCTTCCCGCTCATCAGAACAACGGAGACTCAAGGAGTATGAAAAGCTCCGCCACCGCATGGTGGAAGAGCAGCTTGTATCCCGCGGGATCAGAGACCCTCTTGTCCTGAGAGCCTTTCGCATGGTTCCCCGGGAGTTCTTCGTTCCCTCATTTTTGAAAAACAGCGCCTATAAGGATGCCCCGCTTCCCATCGGCCGGGGCCAGACCATCTCACAGCCTTATATCGTTGCCAGGATGATGGAGATGCTGGAGCTGAGCGGTGCGGAGCGGCTTCTTGAGGTCGGGACAGGCTCGGGATATCAGACTGCTCTTCTTTCATATTGCTGCGATGTCCTCTATTCCATGGACCGGATCGAAGCTTTTGTAAAGAAGGCCCGGAAGGCCCTGGACAGTCTTGGGTTATTCAAGCCATTTCTCTATACCGGGGACGGGTCTCTGGGATATCCGCCCAAAGCTCCTTATGACAGGATCATCGTCTCGGCTGCGGCTCCTCTTCTCCCCCGGGCTCTCCTGGAACAGTTGGCCGAGGGCGGGATCCTTGTTATGCCGGTGGGTGCTGAATGGGGTCAGCAACTGGTCCGTGCTGTGAAAAGGAACGGGGAGATCCTTGTGGAGAAGAGCGAAGGATGTCTCTTTGTCCCTCTCATCGGAGACGGCGGCTGGAAAGAGCCGTAGGGTCTTTTTTCTTGACGCTCAGGCCTTTGTTTGGTAGGCTTCCAGCATAACGGGGAGGTTTTATGCTCGAGGACAAAACGAAAAAAAGCGGAGACTTTCGGTCCCTGAGAGAGTATTACAACTATCTCACCACGGGGAAAAAAATCGAAGATTTCGGGTATAATCCCTTACTGAGCCACGCTCATGACAAGAACAGAAAACCCATCGCCGCATACAACGCCTACCGGGAAGAGCTCCTCGGCGAAGTCCATCGGCGCCTTCTGGAAGAGTCAGGAAACAAAAGCCAGGTGGATCAGCTTTTCAACAAGCAGTTTTTCCTCAACGGAGAACCCTTGAGGTATATCATGAAGTCGCCCTCCGACTCCACGGAATCCTTTGTCCGGGGCCTTCGTTCCTTTTACGAAGGGGTCAATAAAGTGGCCCGTGAAAAATTCGGCCTTCAGCCCATAACGGTCAAAGGGGAAGAGAGCTGTTATCTCTGTAAGCGTACAGGGCGTGTCATCATCGTGGAAGAGTATAACGGGAACAGAGAATCCCTGGCTCTCTGCCCTCATCTCTACAGCCGTGTCATGGAAGAGTCCGGTATCAACCGCCGGTTTCAACATAAAGGATTCGACGAGTTTATCGTCGAGGAGAGCAACAAGGCCGCCGTCCGGGCCATGAAAAAGTATGCCTCCTTTTTTGAGACGGTCCTTCAGACAGGGGAGAGCCTTCTTCTCATCGGCCCTGTGGGAACGGGGAAGACACATCTCGGAATGGCTGTCCTCATGGAACTTATCAGAAAACCCCTTTATCTGAGATTCGAACTTTTACGGAAACGTTACATCAGCCTTCCCCAGTTTCTCAATGAGCTGAGGGCCTCCTACCGTGAGGAGAGGCTGCGTGATTTAGCCGAATGTGAATTTTTGGTGGTGGATGACCTGGGGATCGAGACACTGGATGAGTGGGGACGGGACAAGGTCTTTACCCTGGTGAACACCCGTTATCAGGAAAAACTCCCCACGGTCTTTATCTCCGACCTCTCTCCTCAGGAACTGGTCAACAAGCTGGACGAAAGGATCCTTTCACGGCTCCATGAGATGGCCCGGGGTGTCCGTATCGGCGGAGAAGACCGCCGGAGGAAAAATTGATCCTTTAAAAAAGCAAAGAGATCCCTTTCGCCACAGCAAGGTCCACAAGGGCCTCTTCAGAAAGGCCGGCCAGAAGGGCGCACTGGGAGAGATCTGCGTCACCGTTCCGCAAAAGGTAGAGCGCGACTACCGTCTGAAGCTTGCCGGCATCATCTCCGGGAAGATCGACCTTTTTGAGCAGCTCCTCTTGGATATTCAGGGTTACGGACGCCATGGGGGGTTCTCCTTTCTCTTTTCTCAATTATAGAAAAATCCGGAAAAAAGTCAACCTGCGGGTTGAAGTGCACATATTTAGTGCACTTCAGAAAAGAGCCCGACCCTGAATGTAAGATGCAAAGCATCCTATTGTCCTGTTATTCAGCGAGTTGGGAAATATACCTGAAGGAGTGCTGCTTTGGCATGAAATATGCTATATTAATTAGGAAAGGGAATAAGGAGGTTTTGTATGAAGATGAACAGACGCGGTATGGCCTTTCTCATGGCGCTTGGGATGGTTGCTATTTCAGCCGTCATGATCGCCTCATTGGCCATGCTCATCTCCTCATATGTATCGACTACTCGGTCCAGCAAGCAGAAAGAGTATTCTCTCCATTATGCCAATATGGCGCTGGACGAGATCAAATGGCATATACAAAAAGGCTATAAACGGTGGCTCTACGAGGCGACTCACTCGCCGGGGTCCGACGGGATCTATGATTATGAGACCCGGGCCCACAGCAATGACGACTCCATCCTCACATCAAGTGTGAACCCCGACAGCGGGACTGAGGGGGGCTATAACTACACCGCCGTATCTGTTGAGGATATCGGAAATACCTACTGGATCAAAGTGGTGGACCATCTCATCTGGCCCGACGGAAAGATCCGGGAAGATTACTACACCGTCGCCTCCACTTCAGGGCTCAAACCCTCAGGACGCATAGAAGGCTGGATCAGGATCTCCGATAAAGATGATTCCATCAGCCAGTACAATTTCGTCTATGATATCTTCTGCAAGGGAACCGATCTGCGCGGTGTGAAACTCAATATGGAGGGTAACAAAGTCGTCATCGAGGATGAACATCCGCCCAAGGTCTCCTACATCAGGGCCACGGCCCGGGGATCGGACTCTATTTCGGTCAGTGAGTTCAGCGTGGGGGTCTTCAAAGGGCATATCAATGTGGGAAAAGGGTATAATGTCTTCGGAAAACTCCATGCCTACGACTATATCGATTTTGTCTTTACTCCCCAGATGTATGAGATGGATGTAGCCAAGATCTATGACCAGTTCAGCGTGAGCAATAAGGGAAGCGGCTTCTATCTCCATGGAAGCCTTCTGGCCAGCTCCATCGAAGCTCAGAAGACCTATCTGGAAAACCACAAAAACGACATGATCAATCTTCAGGGAGACAATTCCGAGATCAGGACATGGGGATTTCATCAGAATAAAAAAGCCTGGGCTTCTTTTGTGGGGGATAACGCTCATCCTGAGATCATCCCGCCCATCAGCCCCAAGACCAATGAGCACTTTTCCATGGTGAGGCGAGAAGCCCACTCCAACGGAATCCATGTCCAGTCCGGGGATGTGCGCTATATCTATCTTGACCCAGGAGCATTGAACGTGAACGGAGACGGGCAGTTGAAGATCACCCTCTCCAGCGGGGAGATCTTTGTCAACGGCGTCTCCAAGGGAAGCGGAGCCGGGACTTCCGTGACAGTGAATATCGCCGATCTGCGCTCGCCTCTCATGTATGTGGACGGGAACCCTTCCACAGGGACCTTCTACAACGCCACAGTGGGAAGCTGTTCCGCTCTGAGCATCACTTCGGGGATCTATATGACCCGCGGGATCCGGGGCCTCGCCGGCGTCCTGGACGGCCAGTTTTCCATTTTTTGTGATTATGACGTGGTCTTTTCAGGGGATATCCTCTATCAGGAGTATCTCGGGTCCATCCCCTTCCTCTATAAGGACCTTCTTGACAGCGGGAAGATCAAGCAGCCCTACTCCGGAGCCGGGGCCCAGCCCGATATGGACAAGCCCAATATCCTGGGTGTCTTCACTAAACATGATATCATCATCCCCGCGGATATGTTCAACCAGCCCTACTCCATCCAGTCGCAGGGGGCCTATTCCTGGAAGCTGAAATATGATAAATGGAACCCCTATCAGGGGGACTGGAGCGGAGAACCCTCCCGCCGTGTGGACGGAGAGGGGACCGGCGTCCTCACCGGAGCCGTTTCCGGTGGCGGGGATATCTTCCCTGATATCTTCACAATGGGCGTCTACTATGCCAATCACCGCGTCTACGGAGAGATTCCCAGCGGAAGCTCATCCGGAGAGTACTACAACCGCGATAAATCATACTACTGCCAGCAGAAGGGGACCTGGTTCCTCTACGGCAGCGTGACCTGTGATGAGCAGGTCTTCGCCGTTCTCAGTAATGTGGGACAGCAGACCTGGTGGGACGGCTTCAAATACCGAAGCTACAATTACGATCCGAATCTCTATACCTATGAGCCGCCCTTCAGCCTGAGGGTGGAAGTGCAGCCCATATGGAGCTGGCGCGTGACGACCACATATCCCGCGGGCCTGGCGGAGTATTAAGGGGGGATGTATGAATAAGAAAGGTTTTACGTTTATCGAACTGATCCTGGGCCTGAGCATCATGGCTGTCGTCTTTATCTCGGTCATGGGTTACATCATGGTGGTAGGAAAGACCGAGCGAAAGGTCAAACTCACCATCGACCGCTTCAACGTGGCCCAGAGTATTCTCACAGAGCTCAAGAACTGGGATTACCGCGGGACCAACAAGAAGAACCTTACGGCTCTCAAGAAGTATCTTGAAGACACTTCACCCGAATACCTTGAGTATATGATGGGGGAATCCCTCTACAATATCGTGTCGGGAGGTGCGGGGACCTATTATCTCAAGACTGATGAAGGGACCCTTCTCCGTGTGATCGTCAATCTGGATTATATGCAGGAGGACACCACGGACATCGATGGAGACGGGATCAAGGACGAACTGGTCCGGAGCAACAGCGACCAGAATATCATGAGGATCACCGTCTCTGTGGCGGAACACTTCAAAAACATCACTGAAGACCAGTATGTCTGGGCCACCGCCGTGGGCTATAAGGGCGTGAAAAGCAATAAACCCGTGGTGGACACCTATTTCAATGATATCAGTGACGATGATGTGGTGATCACGTCTGAAGCTGCTGTCCTTTTGGCCATGGACTACCGTAAGAACGCAGATATCATCAACGGCCTCAACAACCTGGACAATGTCTCTCCTTATGATGAAGACGGCCTGGACAATGATGAAGACGGCAAGGCCGACTATTCCGGGGGGGATGCCCTCGAAGCCGATTCCGACGGCCTGGATAATAACTCCAACGGGATCGTCGACGAAGCCTTTGAGCAGAATGATTATGTCACCCATTACGAGGGGACGGTCTTCTCTGCCGACCCCTTCAAGCTTCTGCATGTCTATATCACCGATCCCACCGGGACCACCGTGGACAGGGTAGGCAGTTACACCGCCAATGACGAGTATACCGTCTATACCTGGGCGGTGACAGACAGCGGAGGCGGAGCCTATTCAGGAGGCTGGTCCATTAACAGCGATACTCCCAACGGGAAGTACAAGGTGGAGATCACGGCCCGGACTAACCCCGACCTGGATACAGGCGTCTCGCTGGACCCCCGTAGTTACGAGTTCATCGTGGACACCCAGCCTCCGGCGGTCACCGAGATCAGTCCTGCTCCGGGAACCTTTGTGGCATCCACCGATGTGACTCTGGCGGTGACAGCCAAGGATAATCCTCCTGCAGGAATCACTGTCCCCACAAGTGGCCTGGACCGTGTCTATGTCATGGAAAAAAAGGAGTATGAAGTCTCCGGCGAGATGAAATATTCCTGGGAGCTTGTGAAACACCAGCTCATCGATAAGGAGACCTCCGATGTCTTCTCCACGATGAATGTGGGCGTGAACCTGGAGGATGTGACCGAAGGCTACCACTATTACCGGGTCGTGGTCAAAGACCGATCAGGGAATGTGAGTTACAAGGAGACAGAAGTCTACGTCACTGATGAACCGGACATCAAGCCGCCCAGGATCTACCCCCTGATCCCTTATGATCCGCTTGACACGGCTGTGACAGGAAGCCCTACGCCCCAGATCGCCGCCCGGATCGTGGATTCCACCATCATCAGCGGCATCGAGACAGAGAGTGGTGTTGATGTGGATCCTATCAACGGGCTGCCCCGTGTGGTCTATAAGATCCTGGAGCCCGGAGACCCCGAGACCGTGGACTGGGACACCCTGGCCGGATTTACCGATATTACGGCTCAGGTGGCCTATATCAAACACAATGTCAATAACGTGACTCTCCAATTTACCACAGGGGCGACCCTGGAAGAGGGGGATACGGTTCTGGTGGGGATCTATGCCCAGGACAAGGCGCAGAACTACTCCACGCGGGTATGGAAATTCGCCTACTCCACCGGCGCTGTCTCCAATAACCCCTTTATCGAGGATGTGACTGTCCAGCAGCTGGCCAACCATCCCAACCTGTCGCCGCCTTACCTCTATAATCCCGACTGGGTATCCGGAGCTCTCTCCCAGGTCAACCGCAACTTCTTTATCGGCTGGCACTCGAGCGATTCCGACGGCATCGCCATCACGCGGCTGCACTATACAGCTGTGGGGGATACTCTGGTGACCTATGAGAAGAGCTCTTCTATCCTGGAGCTTCCCATCGCCGACAGTTTCGGTTATGAACTCACAGACCTGAACATCTCTCAGCCGGGGACTTTTTACTACTACATCGAAGTCATCGACGGGAGCGGGAATACCTCCTATTACTACAGGACAGATGCGGCCTCGGCTCCCGAAGCCCATCAGACGGCTCCCACGGATATCACTAGCCAATGGGTCCCGGTGAAGGTGGAGCAGGTCCGTGTCCTTGTCTTTGACATGGACACAGACGAAACAGGGACCATGGACAATGTGAGCCCCTACTATACCCTCCATGACGGGCCTCTCTACTGGAACGATGAGGACTGTACCATCATCGAGACGGCACAGAATACCGATGTATCCACTCTCATCGGGTATATGGATCCCGATGGAAACGGGCTCTTTGATGATTATGACCTGGTGATCTTCTTCACCGGCACTATGGCATCTCCTCCGGGGTTCAGCGACGGCTTTATCCAGCTGCTCCACTCCTGGATGACAGCTCCTTATGCCGACTTCAGGACCTTCTACTCCTCTCTGCAGGAGGGGATCAACGGAGACCTGGACTTCTTCCACTACACCGGGGACAAGACCGTCACCCTGAACCAGTACAGCAGCGTCAAACCTCCCCGGGTGGCTTTCATCGGGAAACGCTTCTTCCACAACTTTGATGCCACCAGTGTCTATACCACTGACCTGCGTCAGCTCTTTATCCGGCGGTGGCTGGGTTTTGCTGCTGCGGGGAAGCAGGATTACACCAACTTTACCTCCTATCCCTATGTAGTCTCCAATCTCCTGAACACAACGCTCTGGAGTTCCGGGACAACGCTGATGTTCAACGATGTGGTCTTCGGAAGCGCCCTGGGGGTCATGAAACAGGATGCCGACGGAAACGATCTCTCCCGGGCCACGGGAGCCAACTATCTCCGTCATTATCTTCTCAATCCTCTGGAAGGAGAATATTACGACGGGTATGCTGATCAGACCGACCCTGTCCCTCAGCGCTGGAACCTGGCCGGAGAAGTGCTCAGTTCTGAAGAGAAACTGGCAGGAAAGATGCTTCTGGCCAACCCGGGGATCCATACCTCAGACTACAACGGCCTGGAAGGTTATCTCATGGCCTCCAAGCAATGCCTGGTCTTCGGGTACGATCCGGACAATGCGGCTTATACAGCAGGTGTCTGGGTCTATAAAGGAGTGGGGGCCAGCTCAGATTGGGATTTTTCCATTCATGACGGGGATCCCAATGCTGTGGATACCAAGCTTCTCTTCCTGGGATTCGGGATCGAAGCGATCTCCACGGAGAACTGGCGGTATGAAGCGATGAAGAGCCTGGTTCGCTTCCTCTACTACTGAGAGAGGAGGAGAAAGAATGAATAAAAAAGGGTTGACACTCATTGAACTCTTTATCACCATCGCCATTCTGGGGCTGATCTCCATAGCGATGTATAATCTGTTCAATGTCTTTATTAAACAGAGCCTGGGTGTGCAGGAGAGGATCGTGACAGAGCAGCGTTTTGACATCGGGTTTCACACCATGCTCAATGATTTCATGTCCATGAGTGTGGTCATGACGGGGATGCGTGATGTGGTCCCCGTCAAGACCTATAATGCCGACGGGTCTCTCCTCAAAGAGACCAACCAGACCCTGCTCTTTTCCGATTCAGTGGACTATCAGGGAACGACCTATTCCTTTCACACAGCTGACGGGACTTTCCTGTTGAAAGACGGGAGCACCATTCTTCCCATCTTTGACGATTCCATTATCGACACGCTCTATTTTGAGAGTGACAGTGAGATCCCCAGAAACGGGATCTCCTTTTCTGTGGGACTCAACGATGCCGATTACGAAGCCGGACATTCGGGGTCTGACACCACGATCAGGGACACCTATTTCCTGGAATACCGTGACGATGACGGAGACGGGCGTATCCTCTTCGACGGAGTGGCCGAAGACAATGACCGGGACGGTCTGGATACCGACGGAGACGGGCTGGACGGTGAAGAACCCGATGTGATCAACGCCGTGGTGGGGTACCATGTCTCCTATTTTCTGGTTCCGGAATCAGACTGGTTTCAGCGCGGCGGAAAACGTTTCAAGTGGCATTACCTTGTCCGTCGTCTCTATAAACCGCACCTGGCCGGGACATCGGGTTACTCTCCTGATTTCAAGATCATCGCTGAAAAGGTCGCCCTCCTCTCCATCATTCCCTTTAAGTGGGAGAGAGGGGAGAAGATCTATCTTTCGCCGGACGCCCTCAATGCCTATAAACTGAGTGACGGGACCATTGACTACGGATTCACCACGGACTTCAACATCAGTTTTGAGGTCATCCTGGTCACCGCATCCCAGACAGGAGCCACGGCGATCTTCCGCAGGACGATTACGCCGTCTGTGACCTATAACGCGGAATAAGAAGAAGGGGGCTTCGGCTCCCTTCCTTTTAGAAAGGGCACTATGAAGACCACCATCGGGGTCCTCGTCTATGTGAAAAGGCGGGGACGCTATCTTATGCTCCACCGGAATAAAAAGAAAAATGATATGCATGAGGGGTTTTGGGTGGCTCCGGGGGGAAAGAGGGAGCTCAATGAATCCGTCCCGGACTGTGCCCGGAGAGAACTTCTCGAAGAGACGGGACTCACAGCACGGACGTTGAAATTTCTGGGGTTTCTCCATTTTCCCCAGACGGGAGACTCCCCTTTCGGAGGGGAGTGGGTGGATTTTGTCTTTCTGTGTACACGTTTTACAGGATCCCTTGTCACATCAGGCCCCGAGGGGACTCTCAGCTGGGTTTCAGAAAAGGACCTCTTATCTCTTCCCATGTGGGAGGGAGACAGGATCTTCACTCCCCTGGTCCTCCAGGGGAAACGCTTCGACATCTCTCTCACTTATGAGGGAGAGCGACTCATCTCCTACTCTGTGAAAGATCTCCATTGAAAAACCTCCCAAATTCCTTATCATGGAAAAAAGGAGGCTTCATGTCTGAAGAGTTTAACCGGCTGGTGGAACGCATCAACGCCCTCTGGCATAAGAAGAAGACGGAGGGACTGACCCCTGAAGAGGAGGCTGAGCAGAAAGTCCTGCGTGAAGACTATCTTGCCAGGGTCAGGGCTTCTCTCCGGTCCCAGATAGAGGGGATCCGGTATACCGGGAAGAGAGATCAGAAGACACCGGAAAAGGGAAGCCCCGATGAATAAGATCAGGGACCCTTTTGTGAAAAATCTGCTTCAGGTCTATTACGGTGCTCCCGTTAAAACATTGAAAAGCCGACCGTTCACGGATAAAGAGGGGGTATACGGGCTTTTTCTCCATGTACAGTTCAAAAACCGTGTGAAAGAAACCCTTCTTTTGAAACAGATGAGCGCTGACAAGGCGCAGGCCATTCTGGAAAGGGAGAACAGTCCGGAAGACCCCTTTTTACCGGAACCTCTTTTCCACCTTCAGATGATCAACAAAGAACACCTCTTTCTGCAGCGCCTTGCGGGAACGTTCCGCGAGGAAAAGAGAAAAGAGCTTTCCCCTGAGCAAATCATGGGCTTTCTCGATCATCTGGAGGTTCTCAGCCAAAGGAGCCCAGCACCGCTGGGTTACGGAAAGGCCTTCGACCATGAAGCCGCCGCCGCTTCGGGACTGTCAGGAGGTGTCGAGGTTTCTCTGGCCCTCACCCCGGAGACATGGGGTGTCCTTGATGACATCCCTCTCCTTTGGGACTCCTCCTCATTGGCGTTTCACCACAGCGGGTATGCCCTGTGGCATCTTATCCTGGAATGGGACCTGTCTCCGGAACGGGCCAACAGCCTTCTGGAGGGCTTTTACGCGAAGAGGGGGATCACGGGCCCCCGGATGGACCTGTGCCGTCGTCTTGCCCGGGAAGAGAGTTTTTCTGACAGAAGCCTGGTACAAAAGGAAAAGAAGTATTACAGGGAGTTTTATGGGGAGTGATAGGGGATTTGAGAATCCGCTCATCCCACTGATCTCTTCCCTGGCTGCCCGCCAGGGGCTTTCTCTTTTTGCTGTGGGGGGAGCTGTCCGGGACAGGATCCTGAACAGAGGGCCTTTCAGCGATATCGATTTTGTCTATGAAGGAGGAGACTTTGATCCTGTGGCAGAAGCCCTGCGCCGTCACGTCCGGTTTAAGGCGATTCCCTTCAGGAATAAGGGGTTTTCCACTCTCCGGCTCTGTTTCAAGTCTCTGATCCTGGACTTTCAACCTCTTTCAGGGAGCACGCTTGCTGAAGATGCAGCACACCGGGATTTTACGGCCAATGCCCTTTACATGAGCCTTGACAAAGGGGAATGGATACTCCATGACCCCCTGGACGGGCTGACTCATATAAAAGCGAAAGTCCTCAAAGAGGCCGCCCCTGATGCTTTTTCCCGGGACCCTCTGCGTGTCCTCCGTCTCTTCCGTTTCTCATCCTCCCTGGGCTTCGGTTATTCCCGGGAGACCCGGGACCTGGCAGGAGAATCTGTTCCGGCGATCACTGCTGTCTCTTCCGAGCGGACCAAGGATGAGCTTATCAAGATCTTTCAACGCCTATTTCCCTCTCTTCTGCACGATATGGCGGATATCGGCATCTTTGATGCGCTGGGCAGCTTCCGTCCCGAAGAGTTTCCCCCATGCGGCAGTGACGATTACCTCCTCAACCTTTTTCTTTTCTTTCAGATAAACGGGGAGGAATCCCGGCTGCCTGGGTTTTTACGCCGGTTTCGGTTTTCACGGAAAGATCAGGAGCATGTCCGGGCTCTCCTCACCTTTGCGGGCTTATCACCGGAAGAGGTGGTCCCTTTGTTCCATAAGTCGCCCTCTCCGCTCCTTGAGCTCCTGTCAGGTTATTGTGAACTCACCGGAGAGAGAGAGAAGGGCCGGCTTCTTGAAGATATCCGCCGTTTCGGGAAACCTCTGGTGGACGGCCGGGAAGCTGCAGACAGGTTCGGCCTCTCGGGAGCGGCTCTGGGTCGCTGCCTGGATGCTCTTCATATCCTTCAGATCGAAAGAAAAGTCTGTGAAAAAGAGGCCCTGCTTACCCTCTTCAGTGAAGAAAGAAAAGAATATTGAAAGCGGTTATTTTTTCACTATAATGAAGACATGAAGCAATACCTTGTCCCTCTACTTCTTATCCTGTTTATCTTTTCCTCCTGTGCACGTCAGGAGAAACCTTCGGGAGACACCCCTCCTGCCGAACCCGGCCAGGTCTTTGAAAAGGGAATGAGCCTGACCTACACAGACCGCGGGAACCGGGTCTGGGAGATACTCGCCGATACCCTTGTCCAGCATGAAGACGGGACCGGTGAGGTCCGGGGGGAGAATATCCGGATCTCTTTCTACTCCCCCGAAGGAGACGTGGACCATATCATCACCAGCGACCGGGGCACCATTTCTCTTAAGACGAATGATGTCACTCTGGAGGGGCATGTCGTTCTGAAGAATATCCCGCAGGAGACCACGGTCTATACAGAGCGTGTGCAATATAAAGCCGGAGATGACAAGATCATCAGCCGGGACCCCGTCAAAGTCGTCCGGGGGACGAGCACCCTTGAGGGCCGGGGAATGACGGTGGATCTTAAAACCAGTGAAATCGTGATAAGCCAGCCTCATGGGAAAGAATAGTTTCTTTTTCCTGATGTCCCTTCTCCTTCTGGCTGCAGCGCCTGTGAGGGGACAGATGCCTCCCGGATCATGGGAGCTCATCCATGCCGACCGATCGAAAGTCTTTTACGGAGCTCCGGAGACCCGGGTGCTGTTTCAGGGGAATGTCCTTTTTGCTAACGGAGGAGACCGCTATCAGGGAGACAGAGTCATCTATCTTGAAAAGAGCGGCCTTATCACCATAGAAGGGCATGTCCTGATCAAGAGAGAGGGGTACGAGATGCAGGCGGAGACTCTTTTTTTCCATACCAGGGGAGGGACTACAGAACTCAAGGGAGATGTCCGGGTGAAGAGCGAGACAATGAGTGTCTCTTCTGAAGAGGCTTTTATCGGAGAAGACGGGGAGATGAATTTTGTGCACGATGTCGTCTTCGAGAGCGGTTCCTATGTGGGGCTGGCCGATACCATGATTGTGGAGAAGTCTCAGCGATCCGTGAGACTCGACGGGATTCCGTATCTGGCCATGGAGAAGCGATATATCGGAGGGGATGAGATGGTCATCAACCTCGAAGAGGGAAACCGGATCACCTCGCTGGTCATAAAAGGCCACGGCGATATGATGTGGACCGGAGAGGAGCAGACCATCTATCTCCAAAGCCGTGACCTGAGCCTTTTCTTCGCAGAAGAGAACCGGTTGGACCTGATCCGGGCCCGCGGCGATGTCCGGGGGTCATTGGAGAGTTCTGACAGTGTCAATCATTTTCACGGGCAGGCCATGGACGTCCGGTTTAACCGGAACGAGCCTGAAGAGATCCTGCTGACAGGAGAGGCCGGAGGTTCGGTGACAGGGCTGACGGCCGGAGAGAAGGAAGAGAACAATGTCCGATAATAAAATGAAGAAGAGAGTCCTGAAAGCCGAGCGTCTGAAAAAGATCTATAATAAAAGGCCCGTTGTCTCGGATGTCACCATCGAAGTGAACTCCGGAGAAGTCGTGGGACTTCTGGGCCCCAACGGGGCGGGGAAGACCACTTCATTTTATATGATCGTGGGAATCATCAAACCTGATGCCGGAGCCATACACATAGACGGAGAAGAGTTTACGGGAGAGGCTATGTATCTGCGCTGCCGGAAAGGAATCAGTTATCTTCCCCAGGAAGCGTCGATCTTCAGAGATATGACCGTGGAGGAGAACCTTGACGCGATCCTGGAAACGGTCACATCAGACACAGAGCGCATGGTAAAGGAGCGGGAATCCCTTCTCCACCGTTTCAAAATAGGCCATGTGCGCGGGAGTAAGGGATATATGCTTTCCGGGGGAGAACGGCGCCGCGTGGAGATCGCCCGTGCCCTGATCACACGCCCCTCGTTTCTGCTCCTGGATGAGCCTTTTGCGGGAATCGATCCCATCGCCGTGGGAGAGATACAGGACCTGATCAATGATCTGAGAAAATCCGGCTTGGGGATCCTTATCACGGACCATAATGTCAGGGAGACCTTGAGCATCACAGACAGGTCTTATATCCTGAGCCAGGGACGGATCCTGGTATCGGGCACCCCCGGAGAACTCATTGAAAACGAGACAGCGAAAAAGATCTATCTGGGGGAAAAATTCAGGTTATGAAAAATGAGCTCTCCCTCCAGCTGAAGCAGCAGCTGAGCCTGACTGTGATGCAGAAGATCAGCCTGGAGCTGTTAAACAGGAATCAGATCGAACTGCAGGAATATCTCAGGGAGGAGGCGTCTCTCAACCCTTTTCTGGAACCTGTCCCTGCCCAGGAAGAGGTCTCTCTTTCTGAAGACGAGGAGAATTTCAGCGGTTTCGACGAAAACTGGGACCTCTATGCCGGAAGCACGGCATCTCATCTCCCCCGTGATTTCAACCCTGATTATCTCATGGAAAGCCTCTCCCGTCCTGAAGAGTGGACAGAGTCAATGCAGAGGGATATCAGGCTTTCCAGGATCTCTGAGGAAAAAAAAGCACTTTTAGCAGATATCCTGGATAATCTCGATGAAAACGGTTTCCTTTCCTCTCAGAAGGAACTCATGGAGAAACACGGGATTTCAGAAGAGAGTTTCGATGAGGTCCTCGGAATATTTTTCCTTCTGGCGCCTCCGGGTGTGGGAGCCCGGACGCTGGAAGAGTCTTTTCGGCTGCAGCTTCAAGCCCGGGGGCTGGACGACCCTCTCCTGGAGAAGATCGTCACGGAAAAGAGCGATGCTGTCCGGCGCAGGGATTTTCACGAGGCTCTGGAGGGATACGCCCTTGATTCAGGAGAAGCCCTCCGTGTGGAGCGGATCCTCAGTTCTCTTTCTCCGCGTCCTCTCCCCGAGGAGGACCTTCCTGCCACGGCGGTTCTTCCCGACCTCTTCATCCTGAGGAGAGAGGATGGGTTCAGGGTAGAAGTCAGTGACAAATACCTGGCTTATTTTACAATCAACCCGCGGTACGTGGAGATGATGCGTTCAGCGGATATGGGGCAGGACGGGAAAAAATTTCTCAAAAAGTACTACCAGAACTATATTATGATCAAAACAGCCCTTGACCGGCGCAGAGAGACCCTGCAGAAGCTGGGAGAAACCCTCATCCAAAAGCAGCGGGCTTTTTTTGAAAAAGGGTTTTCTCATCTGAAGCCTCTTACACAGGCAGAAGCTGCCGAGATCATGGATGTCCACCCATCCACGGTGAGCCGTGCGGTGAGGGACAAGTTCATCCAGACAGAGTTCGGCCTTTTCCCGCTGGGGATTTTTTTTACAGGGGTCACCGGGACAATCACCTCCACCCACGGAGAGCAGGTCTCGCGGACGGTTATCCTTCAGGCCATAAAGGAGATGGTGGATCAGGAGGATAAAAGAAACCCCCTCACCGATGAGGAGATCGCCGGGGAGCTTAAGAAGAAAGGATACCAGGTCAGCCGCAGAGCTGTGAACAAATACCGGGGGATGATCCAGATCCCTCCCAGAAAGGAGCGGAGACTATGAAAGATATTATCATTATCGGCGCAGGCCCGGGAGGATATGTCGCCGCAATTCGTGCGGCCCAGCTGGGGCTGGATGTGGCCGTTGTGGAAAAGAACCGGGTGGGGGGGACATGCCTCAATGTGGGTTGTATCCCCACCAAGACCTATGTGGCCATGGCCGAACTTTATGCCAAAATGCAGGAGGCTTCTCATTTCGGGATTCATCTGGAAGGGACTCTTTCCATCGATTACCGGAGGATGGTGGAAAGAAAAAACGAGGTGGTGGATCAGCTGGTCAGAGGGATCGAGAAGATATTTCAGAAAAGAAAGATTGAGATCATCCCGGGAGAGGGACGGCTTGCCGGCCCGGAAACCGTAGAGGTGAACGGAAAGAGTTACGCTGCAAGGCATATTATCCTGGCAACCGGTTCTGAACCAGTGATCCCGGGTTTTCTGAATATTCCCGGGTTTACCCTGGACAGCACGGCTCTTCTGGATAGAGCAGAGCCCCTCTCCACCCTGGCAGTAATCGGCGGGGGAGTGGTCGGCGTGGAATTTGCCAGTATCTGGGCCCATCTGGGGACGAAAGTCTCATTAATCGAGATGCAGCCTTCTCTTCTGCCCACAATGGATAAGAGGATCGGGACACGTCTCAAGTCCATTCTAAAGAAAAAAGGGGTGGATATCCACACATCCCGCAAAGCGGATACTGTGGCCCCGGGACAGATCACACTGGATGACGGGACAGTGGTCCGGGCGGAAAAGATGCTTGTGGCCATCGGCCGGCGGCCGGTCCTCAAAGGGATCGATACGGAAACACTGGGGATCAGGACAGAACAGGGGTTCATCGCTGTGTCCCAGTCCATGGAGACCTCACTGAAAGGAGTCTATGCCATCGGTGATCTTCTTTCGTCTCCCCAGCTGGCGCATGTCGCTTCAAGGGAGGGGATCGTCGCTGTGGAGAATATTGCCGGGCTCAAGAGCCGGATCGACTATAATGCTATCCCATGGGCCGTCTTCACCCATCCCGAGATCGCTGTAGTGGGGGCTTCCGAGGGAGCCCGCGAAGGCAAGTTCCCCTTTTCTGCCAATGGAAAGGCCCTTGGCGCCGGAGAGGCAGACGGTTATGTCCGTATTATCGCCGATGAACAGGGAAAGGTGACAGGGATGGAGATCATGGGCCCCCATGCCTCTGACCTCATCCATGAGGGAGCTTTGGCTGTGGCCAACGGCCTCTCCCTGGAAGAAGTGGCCGAAACAGTCCATGCTCACCCTACTCTGAGTGAAGCTGTCGCTGAAGCCGCCGAAGGGGCCCTTTCGAAGGCGATCCATCTGGCGTGAAATATCCCGTTGCCAGAAAATGGGGGCGGGTGTATAATTCAGGATAAGGGCCTGCATAAACACTCCCCGCAGGCCTGAGAGAGAGAAATGCTCAAGGAACGAAAGGAGGCCTAATGGCTGTAAAGATGAATGTGACCGGGAAAAACATTAAAGTGACCAATGCTATTAAGGAGTACCTGGAGGAAAAGATCACCAAGTTGGAGCATTTTAACGATCATATCTTATCGGCCAACGTGATACTCAGCGTGGAGAAGCTGCGGCATATTGCGGAAGCCACTTTACAGACAGCCGGAAGCACGCTTCATGTCTCTGAGGAGACAGACGACCTTTATAAATCCATTGATGCCTGTATGGATATCCTGGCGAGAAAGCTGAAAAAGATCAAGGACAAAAGCGTGGATAGAAAGCGAAACGGGGAGTCCCTGGGAGAGATCGCCGAAAGCGCCTTGATTGAGGGGGTGGAAGTCTCCTCCGGGCACCATGTGGTCCAGGTGGACCGGTATGTGAAAAAACCGCTATCAGTGGATGAAGCCGCACTGGAACTGGATCTTCTTGACAATGACTTTCTTGTATTTTTCAATGAAGCCCGAAACCGGGTCAATGTCATCTACAGGCGAAAGGACGGGAATTTCGGATTGATCGATCCCAAATTCTGATCATGGAAAAAAAAGTCTCTGTCCGCGACCTTTACCGCGAACTGGAAAAAAATGACCTCCCCTTCGAATTCCGGGGAGAGATGGAGTGGCTGGACCGCTCCATCTCTTCTCCCATCTTTGTCTCTCCCGGGATCGCCCTGGCCGGATACTGGGACTATTTTCCCGAAGAGCGGCTGATTATACTCACCAAACGTGAAGTGGCCTATTTCAACTCCCTCTCAGCAGAAAAAAAAGAAGAGGTCCTGAACCGCTTCCTTGATGTCAGGGCACTGGCGTTTATTATCCAGCACAGCGTCCATTGCGATGGTGACCTTGAGGACTTTGCCCGTCGTCATGAGATCCCTATTTTTCTCTTTTCCCTGCCCTATCAGGAATTACAGTTTTCCCTGCTGGATATTCTGGAAGACCTCTTCGCGCGGGAAACTCTCATGCACGGGTGTTTTGTGGATGTGGCTGAGCAGGGGATCCTCATCATCGGTGAGAGCGGGATCGGAAAGAGCGAGTGTGCCCTGGAGCTGGTCAGGCGGGGATACAGGCTGGTGGCTGACGACAGTATTCTCGTCCGGCGGATCAAAAACCGCCTCTTCGGGGAGTCGCGTGAAATGGGCCGTCACTATATCGAGATCAGGGGTGTGGGGATCATCGACATCAAGGAGCTCTACGGCCTGAAAGCCGTGACTGAAGAGAAAAAGATCGATTGCGTGGTCAACCTTGTTCTTTTTGATAAAAAGAAGCATTTTGAACGGCTGGGGATCGACAGGGAACGGTACAGGCTTTTGGGGATCGACCTGCCCATGTATACCGTCCCTGTGACCCCCGGGAAAAGCATCAGCACGGTCATCGAAGTCATCGCCAAAAACGAGTATGCCAAAAAACGGGGATATGACACCCCCATGAAGCTGGCCACATCAATGATCAAGCAGATACGCGGCAAGACACGGCAGAATCATGAAGATCAATGAGATCCTCCGGGAGCAGATCAAAAACGAGATCCCTCGGGAACGCTGTTGCCTGGTCACAGCCCTGAAAGTGGCGCTGCGCCTCTACGGGACACTCCATATTACAGGGCGGGGGTTCATGGTGGAGTTCAAAAAGGAAGACCCCGCTTTGCTGAGAAGGACGATCCGCCTTTTTAAGGCGGTGTTTCCCTCGCATAAAGACCTTGAGATCCTCTTTGACGACAAAAAGTACTGGGTTCAGATCTACGGCCCCCGCTCTGTCTGGCAGGAGCTGAACCTCTTCTCGGAAAAGGAGGGCTTTTTACCCGATGTCTCTGTGACACGGGATTGCTGTCTCATGCAGTTTGTCCGCGAAGTGGTCCTTTACAAAGGATATCTGGTGAATTTCGAAGAGGGATATCAGCTGGAGATAAGGGAACCGGGCCCTTTCACCGGAATCCTCATGTCCACTCTGGAAAAGTGGGAGATCAAACATTATAGTTATCCCGGGCGTCTTCTTATAAAGGGAGGAGAACACCTCTTTGCATTCTTAAACCGTCTCAACTGCCAGGAGACTGTGGAACGGCTTGCCCGCTACAGGGAATTCAAAAAAGACAAAGATCAGACGGTGCGTCTCACCAACTACAGTATGGCCAATCTCAACCGTCAGGTGGACGGCTACGAGAAGATCCGCCTTGTTTTAGAAGAGATCAGAAAGGGGCCCGGGCTGGAAGCGCTCCCCCCTCCTTTGAGGGAGATCGCCTGGCTTCGGCTGGAGAACCCGGGAGCCACCCTGTCCGAGCTGGGAAGGATGGCCCGCCCTCCGCTCACTAAAGGAGGGGTTTCCTCACGCCTCAGAAGGATTGCTGCACTTTTCGGACAATGGAAGGAGGAGTCATGATTTATGCTCTGATGATGACTCATGGTGATTTGGGAAAATCTCTGCTTTCCACCGCGGAGATGATCGTGGGAAAGATGGACGGTTTCCATCTTTTTTCTTTTCACTCAGGAGATTCCATCGATCTCTACCGTGAAAAGGTCCGCCTCTTCATCGAGGACCACGCCGGGGATGACATCTTCATTTTTACGGATATTTTCGGAGGAAGCTGTTCCAATACAGCGCTGAGATACATGGACCTCCCCCGGGTCTGTGCATTCGCCGGAGTGAACCTTCCCATGATCATTGCTTTTCATACGGCAAAGTTGACATTGCAACCCGAAGCGATTCGGGATATGATAGGAAAAGAAGGTGTAAGGTCCGTAGTGGACATGAAGAAAGAGTGGCAAGGACGAAGAGAGGGATGATATGATCCTATTGTTTCGGGTGGATGACAGGCTGGTTCACGGCCAGGTGGCCGTGGGGTGGAAGAATGCGCTGGATGCCAATCATCTTCTTGTGATCGATAATGAAGTGGCAGCCAATGAATTTGACCGGACTCTTATGGAGATGAGTGTCCCGTATGACCTGCGCCTGAATATAATGGATGAGAAGGAAGCAGCCCGCAAAGTGCCTTCTCTGGCCCGGGACAGCCGGCTGAGAAGTATTGTCCTTGTGAGAAATCCGGATGTGGTGGAGCACCTCACCAGAGAAGGTGTCCGGATCGAAGAACTCAACATCGGAGGGATGCGCTTCTCTCCGGGCAAATCCCAGGTGACCCGTGCTGTCTATCTGGATTGTGACGATGTGGAAAAAATAAAAGAGCTTGCCCGGAGAGGGATCAAAATCGAAGGACGGATCGTCCCCACCGACAAAAAAAGCGACTTTTTGCAGCTCTTATGACCCTTTATCTTGTTTCCACGCTTCTGGCATCCATCCTTATCCTTGATGTCACCTACTTCGGGCAGTTTATGCTGTCCGAGCCTCTGTTCATGCTGCCTCTTCTAGGCCTGATCAGTGGACAGCCTCAGGAGGGGATCCTGGCCGGCATGAATCTGGAGTTCGTCTTTTTAGGGCGCCTGGCCGTGGGAGCTTCGATACCCCCTTCTGCCGGGTTTGCCGCTGCGGTCTTCTGGGGTGCTGCTCTTTTGAACCGGGGGGGCGCAGAGTGGTATCTGCCGGCCCTCTTCTTTCCGTCTCTCCTGGCAGGATACTGGGGGCGTGAGATAGACCATCTCTTCAGAAAAGCCCATAACAGCTGGTCCGAATCTGCATTTCGCGCATTCGCCCGGAGCGGACGGTATGCAAAGTTTTTCCGTTACGGAGCCGGTTCGGCCCTCCTCTTTGTCCTGGCCAACTGGGCCAGTATCATTCTCTTCTCCTGGGGGATCCATAAGGGAGCCCTTCTGCTCTCCTCCTTCTGGGAAGAGGCTTTTCACGGAGCCTATGTGTCCATGCTCTGGAAAGGGTTGCCGGTGATGGGGTCCCTTTTTCTGCTGGACAGGTTTCATGATAAAAAAAACAACGGCTACCTTATAGGAGGGATGGCCGGAGGATTGCTTCTGGGAGGGGTCTTATGGGCGTTATTATGACCCTTATCCGCACCTTTTTCATCCAGGCTCTCTGGAATTACGACAAGATGATGAACAGCGGGTTTTTTTTCGCAATCAGGCCCCGTATGGATAAATTTACAGCAGGGCAGCGGGAAAGGGAGGTCCGCAGGTATAATACATATTTCAATACCCATCCCTTTATGGCCTCCTTTATCATCGGGGCGGTGATGCGCCTGGAAGAGGAGTATTATGAGACAGGGAACGGAGAGCTCACAACAGAGATTGAAAACATCAAATTGAAACTCATGGGACCTTTAGCCGCTCTGGGAGACTCCCTCTTCTGGGGAGGGCTCAAACCCTTTTTTATACTCTGTTCTGTCTTCTTTCTCTTCTTTTCCCCGTCTCTTCCCTGGGCGCTCACAGGGCTTTTCCTTTATTGGAGCGGGTATAATATCATTCACCTTTCATTCAGGTTCCGGGGGCTCACCGTAGGATACCGATACGGAAGGTCTCTCATCGTTTTTCTGAAAAAGCTGGAGATCCAGAAAAAAGTGGATTTTTTAAGACGGACTGGTATAATTCTGCTGGGCCTATTTTGGGGATTGGGTATCACTTGGCTCTTGTCCGAAGGTTTGGAATACGGATGGCCGTTTCTACTCTCTTCTCTATTGATAATTCTTCTTGTACGGAGAATGCCCAATATTATCATCGTGGGGCTGACATTGATCATTTTACTTCTGGGGGGGCGAATATGCTGAAAAAAGAGGTCGAGATCATCAACAAATTGGGCCTTCATGCCCGTGCCGCGGCTCTTCTGGTCCAGGAGGCCACAAAATTCGATTCGGAGATCTTCATCGAATACAAAAACCAGGATGTCAATGCAAAAAGTATCCTGGGAGTCATGATGCTGGCAGCTTCCCAGGGTAATGTCATCACCTTGAGAGTCAGCGGAGACGATGAAGACGAAGCTCTGGAGGCCATTGAAGCACTCATCAACGACAAGTTCGGGGAAGGAGAGTAATGTTGTGAAAGTCTTTCACGGGATCCCGTCATCCTCGGGAATCGCAATCGGCCATGCCCTCCCTCTCAAGGGAGTGGGGTTTAACGTCAAAAGGGCCCATGCCGATGAAAAAGAGCTGGAAGAACAGATCGCCCTTTTTCAAAAAGCCGTTGAAAAGACCAAAAAGGAATTGAAGAAGATCAAAAATACAGTCAAGCATGAGATAGGGCTTGAAGAATCAGCCATTTTTGATGCACATATCCTTCTTGTCAACGACCCCAATCTTGTGGACAAGTCCATCAAAAAAGCAACTGAAGAACATGTCTCCATGGAGTATGCCTTTACGGAGACACTCAGCGGACTGGTGAAAGTCTTTGAAAATATGCCCGACGAGTATCTGAAGGAAAGGGCCAACGACCTTCTTGATGTGGGAAAGAGGATCCTGAAAAATTATCTGGGGATCCAGATGGCTCCTGAGCTGGCCGGTGACCATACAGACCTGATCATTGTAGCTCACAACATCTCCCCCTCTGATATGGTGGAACTGGGCAAAAAGCGCATCGGAGGCCTTGTCACCGAAGTGGGAGGGACCACGTCTCACGCTGCGATCATGGCCCGTTCTCTGGAAGTCCCTGCCATCGTCGGCGTCTCCAACCTGTTAAGCGATGTCCGCCCTGATGACCTGATTATCGTGGATTCCAACAACAACAGGGTGATCGTGGACCCTGACGAAGAGACGGTAAAAGAGTACCAGGCCCTGCGCCGTGAGTATGTCCGCTATATCAAGAGCCTTGAAAAACTCCGTAACGAGGAGGCTGTGACCCGGGACGGAAAGCGTATCAAACTTGAGATCAATATGGAACTGGTCAATGAAGCTGACCTGGTGAACAGTTACGGGGCAGACGGTGTGGGCCTCTTCCGGACCGAGTATCTCTTTATGCGCAATGTCCTCCCCACTGAAGAGGAGCAGGCCGAGACCTACCAGTATATCTCCCAGATCATCTATCCTAAAGAGGTTGTGATCAGGACAGCGGACCTGGGCGGGGACAAGTTCATATCCCATTTTGAAGTCCCTAAAGAGATGAACCCCTTTCTGGGATTGCGGGGGATCCGGCTCTGTCTGGAGTATAAAGACTTTTTCAAGACCCAGCTCAAGGCCATCCTGAGGGCTTCAAAACTGAAAAACGTACGTATCATGTTTCCTATGATCTCCGGAGTGGATGAACTCCGTCAGGCCAGGCAGGTCCTGGAAGAAGCCAAAGACGAACTCAAGGAGCGGGGAACGGAATTCGATGAAGAGATCCCGGTGGGGATCATGGTGGAAGTGCCCTCGGCGGCCGTGATCTCGGATATCCTGGCCGCTGAAGTCGACTTTTTCAGTATCGGGACCAATGACCTCATCCAGTACACCCTGGCGGTGGACCGTGTGAACGAGAAGATCTCGTATCTCTACAACCCTATTCATCCCGCCATCCTGCGTCTTATAAAGATGGTGGTCAACAATGGACATCAGAACAATATTCCCGTGGCCATGTGCGGCCAGATGGCGGGTATGGCGGAATATGCCCTCCTTCTCATCGGCATGGACCTTGATGTCCTATCAGTGGCCCCCGCCAATCTTCTGGAGATGAAAAAGATCATCCGGGCCGTGGACTATGAAAAGTGCAAACAGATCGTCCAGGCCAGCATTCAATATAACGATGTCCGCATCATCAAAGAACATTTCCAGCGTTATAACAGGGAACTCCTTTCAGGGGTCCTCTTCGATTATGGAAAGGAGGGAGATGATGAGTGATATTGACATTGCCAGGAAAACAGAACTCAAGCCTGTGGCCGATATCGCCGCGGGCCTGGGGATCAAGCCTGAGTATGTGGAGACCTTCGGAAAGTATAAAGCGAAAGTGAGCCTGAAAGCCCTGGAAAAAAAAGGGCCTGACGGGCATCTCATCCTGGTCTCTGCCCTGACCCCCACCTCTGCAGGAGAAGGAAAGACCACGGTCACCATCGGATTGGCCCAGGGGCTTGCTGCCATGGGGAAGAAGGCTGCCATCGCCTTGCGTGAACCGTCTCTTGGCCCGGTGATGGGTATGAAAGGCGGAGCCACGGGAGGGGGATACTCTCAGGTGCTGCCCATGGAGGAGATCAACCTTCACTTTACCGGAGACCTCCATGCCATAACATCAGCACACAATCTCATCGCCGCAGTCATCGACAACACGCTCCATCAACGGACCCTTCCCATGGACCCCCGCCGCATTGTATGGCCCCGGGTCATGGATATGAACGACCGTTCTCTGAGGCATATCATCGTGGGCCTGGGAGGCCCCAAGAGCAGTTTTCCGCGTGAGGGGTCCTTTGATATCACGGCAGCTTCGGAGATCATGGCCACTCTCTGCCTGGCAGAGAGCTATGCCGACCTGAAGAAGAGGATCGGCCGAATCGTGGTGGGCTATGACTATGACAAAAAACCCGTGACGGTCTCTGACCTGAAGATCGCAGGTGCGGTCACAGCCCTTCTGAAAGAAGCTCTGAAACCTAACCTGGTCCAGAGTATGGAGCATGTGCCTGCTTTTATCCACGGAGGCCCCTTTGCCAACATCGCTCAGGGGACCAACAGTGTCCTGGCCACAAAGATGGCTCTCAGGTATGCCGACTATGTGGTGACAGAAGCCGGGTTCGGGTTTGATCTCGGTGGAGAAAAATTCCTGGATATCAAGTGCCGGTACGCCGGACTGGCTCCTGAAGCCCTGGTCCTCGTGGCCACGACTCGGGCGCTGAAGCTCCATGGCGGCGTAGCCAAAACCGACCTGAAAAAACCCGATCCCTACGCTGTGGCCAAGGGGCTTATCAATCTGGAAAAACACATTGAAAATGCCGTGAAATTCGGGCTGAAACCCATCATAGCCATCAACAGGTTTGAAAATGATACACAGGAAGAGATCGATGCCATCAAAGGCTGCTGTGTGGCTCTTCATTATGATATCATCGTCACTGAAGCCTGGGCAAAGGGCGGAGAAGGGGCAGAAAAGCTGGCCGGCAAAGTGGTCCGGGAGATCGAATCAGGCGAAAGCAAGCTCCGGTTTCTCTACGACCTGGAGGCCAGTGTGGAGAAGAAGATCGAGACCATCGCCCGGGAAATCTACGGGGCCAGGTCTGTGGTCTACAGCAAAGAGGCCCTCAGCGACCTGAAGCAGATCTACAAGAACGGTTTTGACAATCTGGCTGTCTGTATGGCCAAGACACAATATTCCCTTTCAGACGATCCCAAGCTTCTGGGGCGTCCTGAAAACTTCGATGTGGAGATCAGGGAGATCATCGTCAATGCAGGCCCGGGTTTTCTTGTCCCCATCAGCGGGACCATCATGAGGATGCCGGGGCTTCCCAAAGAACCTGCAGCTGAAGCCATCGACATCGATGATAACGGAAATATCAGCGGACTCTTCTGATCCGCCGAATCACAAAACAGCGCCCCTCTCTCCCGGAGAGGGGCTTGTCTCAAAAGTAATAGCGGATCCCGATCCCTGCATTGAAACGGAATGCCGTATCCGGTGTCAGGTCCATGAGAGGGACGATCTCACAGAAGACCTCTAACGGCGTGGATGTGGGGGTGTAGGTGGTTCCCAGGGGGATCCGGACGCCCAACTGTGTCTCTGCAGCGAATTTGACCCGGAGGCCTATCCCGTAGTAGAGGTTAAACGGAAGATCGTCCAGGGTGTAAGCATTCAGCGAATGAAATAGATAATCTCCGTGAATATGAAACTTGTCCTCTTTGGAAAAGGACCAGGCCAGAGCCCCGTCAAAAGCAGCTTTGTCACTGGACCAGTATTTGAACGTGATCCCTGTGGGCTCTCCCAGGATGACTCCCAGGCCGAAGTCATAAGAACTGGCTGAAAGGGGCAGGACGGCGAGGAAGAGGGAAAAAAGCATGAGCAGGACTCTCTTCATACAGAACCTCCTTTGGTTTCTTCGAGTTTCAGGGCAAAAGACAAGAGGGCCATGATACAGCCGAGAATAAAAAAAGCAAAAGGGATGGATACCGTCTGAGCCAGAAGGCCGAACAGCGGAGCGAACAGGACAGTAAAAAGGGATTTGAGCTGGCTTTCCACAGAAAGGATGGTGGCACGGCCCTCCTTACTGGCCAGATCACCGATAGCGTGGACCAGAAGAGGACGCCGGGAGTCCTTGAGGATATTGAGAAAGAGATACAAGAGGATCACAGGGAAGAAGGACCCCAGCCCCAGGAGCAGGGCGATGGAGAAAAAGAGGAGGCCTGTGGCCACAGTGTACCTGTTTGCCAGCTCCGCTACTCCGAACCGGGGGACAAGACGGTGGACGTAGCGTGAGGCCAGAGCTCCGAAAAGGGCAAAGGCCCCATAAAGGAGTCCCAGGACCACTTTATCGCCTGTCTCCTTATCCATGACAAAGAGCCAGGCAGCAGGAAGGGTGAGGTAAGCAAGAGTGATGGGCTGGATATAATCTTTGACTGTCTTGAAGACACTGTCGAAGAGAGCGGAATTCGTGAGGACGCGGCGTAGCGCCCGGTGGCGCACCAGAGACCGGAAGAGGTCCCCTGAAAAGGAAAAGAGGGTCACAGGTTGCATGGCGGGGGAACGCTCTTCATCAAGGTTTCCCGGATAGGAGAGGATGAGGAGGATGTCTGCGAGGTAGGGGATCACGGCAACCAGGAAGATGATCCGGAGAGCAGGGAGATGCAGGGCCAGGGCGATGGCGGCCACAGAGGAGAGGGCTGTCCCGAGAAGTGAAAACGAACGGGTCCTGCCGTAGACCAGGGTTTTGAAGGATTCCCACTCCCTGAGGTCCAGGTAGCGGTAGATCATGGCTTTATGAGTGCCGGAGCGGAATGCTTCGCCGATCCCGAAGAAGACCATGGCCGCCGCATAAAGGGAGAAGGAGCGCCCCGCAAAAAAGAGGACAAAGGAAATGATGTAAAAGAGAAAAGAAGCCACAAGGGATCTCTTGCGGCCGTAGTGGTCAGCGATGAGTCCTGTGGGGATCTCCAGGAGATAGACGGTTCCTTCCATGAGGGCTTGAAGAATCCCCACCTGAAAAAGGTTGAGCCCGTTGGCCAGAAGGTAGATAAGAAGATAGGGTTCGAAAAATTTCAGGTTTTTGAAAAAGCCGTAAAGGGAGAACTTTGTGATCTGGGGGTCGTTCAGAATCGTTCTCTCTGAATCCATAGCATCCATTTTATGCGAAAGCCGGGCTCACGTCAACGAAAAGAGAGGCTTCACACGCGGGATGATTTCCGGTATACTTCGAACAGCGAAAGAGTTTGCCGGTGAAAGGAGGAGGCATGGCCTGGAAACTGATCTTGCTTTTGATTGCCGGGACAGCGGGAGGTTTTATCAATGTCAATGCGGGAGGAGGGTCCCTGATCACCCTTCCTCTGCTTATCATGTTCGGGCTTCCTCCCCATGTGGCCAACGGGACCAACAGGATCGCCGTCCTCTTTCAGAACCTCTCCAGTGTATGGAGGTTCAGGCAAAGCGGCTATTTCCATTGGAGAGCAGCCCTGACTCTGGGGATGCCTGCCATGGCCGGAGCCTTTCTGGGGTCCCGGATCGCCCTGGAGATCCCGGAGGCCCTGTTTCAGAGGATCATCGCCGGTGTCATGCTTGTGAGCATCACCCTCATCCTTTTGCCGAAAAAGAAAAGCGCAGATGCTGAACGAAGTGAAGTCCGGCCCGGCCCAATCCTCACAGGGCTCTTTTTTTTCATCGGCCTCTATGTGGGCTTTATTCAGGCCGGGGTGGGATTCATCATCATCGCAGCCCTCTCCCTTCTTCCGGGACTCTCGCTGATTCGGATCAACAGCCTCAAGGTAATGATCGTCCTCTTGTGTATGATCCCCTCTCTCTTTGTCTTTTTCCGCGGAGGGAAGATCGATCTGGCCTTCGGGCTGGTCCTGGCCGTGGGGAACACTGTGGGAGGCTGGCTGGGGACAGTCTTTGCCGTGCGGAAAGGAGACCGCTGGATCAAAGTGGTGCTCGTGGCTGGTGTCATCCTCATGGCTGCGAAACTCTTAAATTTTTCATTATTCTGACCAGGTGGTTATCAAAAAATATTTGTGAACTTCATTCGCTTTTTTCTTGACAATCGTCATCCCCTCCTTAACATAAATCATTATTGCCTATGAAGGAGGTTCATATGACGTTGAAACGATTATTTATGCTCTGTCTGGTTCTGATCACCGCATTCGGCCTGGCAGCGGCGCAAGATGACAGCATGAAATCATTTTTGGACAATTTGAAGATCTCCGGGAACTTTGTGATCATCACAAAGATCCAGGAAGGGTTCGCCACACCTCTGGATTCTCCTGAGATGGGGCTCTTCAACAGGGCCGGGGCCAACTACAGGGCGTCCCAGAATTTCAGAGCCCACGGGCTTCTGAACTTTTCGTTAGGAACTCCGGGGGCCTCTCCCTGGTTCGGGGTCCTTCAGATCCGTGTGGATGCCAATGACCCTGATGTCTCCTATTACTATAACCCCTCCGATCCGGCCAGCAGCGACCGGGAATGGACCGATGAAGTGGTGGAAGTGAACAACTTCTTTGTCATGTACCGCCCCTTCGAGATGCAGGGGGGACGCCCCTTCGGGATCTCCGTGGGGATCAATACTGTGAAAGCTACGGCGAACGCCGCCTATACTCATCTCTATATCGGAGATACCGAAGATGAGGATTTTATCTTCTATACCGCTGCTGCACTCACCACCTTTCCCATGGTCCAGATGGACTTTCACGTCTCTCCTGAGACAGGGTTCGGAGTGGCCCTGGCCCGGGGAGCCGGAGATATCTCGCTTATCGGGACAGGCATGAATGCTGACAGCGCCCTTAATACTATTCTCTGGGCGGAAGCCCAAAAGTTCGGTTTCGGTTTCAACGGTGCCATACAGTTCGTTGCCGGTGAATCCGGAGGGACAAAGCTTACCGAGACCGATGCCGATAATAGCATCTACGAGTACCAGGGAAAATACAAACACAGGATCTATAACAGCCAGCTCTCTTATACGTTCAAGGGGTACAAGCCTTATGTGGGCTTTCAGATGGTGAAAGGTGATGCCATCCCCGCCAGCGAGGCCTACGATGCCCGTGAGATCAAAGGGACCTTCTGGACCTACGGCCTGGTCGCTGAGAGATTCCTCGGCCTCCCCGGCCAGTTCAGTGCTGATTTCACAAAGGCGAGCACGGATGCTTTCGACGGCCTTCAGGGACTTCCCAAGGGCGTCCTGGCCCAGATCCTGGCCGATAGTCCTTTTGCATCACTGGCACCGAATTTCACCGGTCTCGGAGGGGACAGCTCTGTGATCTACGCTGTGGCCAACCTGGATTATGCGTTTCATGCCGAGTACACCCTGCCTCTCAAGAAGGGGCTGGACCTTTCTCTCTTCTATTACGGATTGAAAGGTAAGAAAGACAAGACCCTCTCCACAGCAGCTGTGGCCGATGATATCGCCGATGCCCTGAGGCCCTATGAGGCCGGGTTCGGCGGAGCTACTGCTGAAGAAGTCGCTGCCGGTATCATGGCAGGAGGCCTGGGGGCTCAGGTGGATTCCATCCGGCGTTTTGCAGAATGGACTGATACAAGTTCTGTGGGCCTTGCACTGAAGTACAGTTTCTAAGATAACGAGGGGGAGGTTCTCCCCCTCTCTTCCCTTTCATTATTCAGATGACGTCAGCAGAGCCGTTCACGGGCCGGGAGTCATGGAGAAGACGCTTGATTTCACCGTGCGAATGGTTATAATATCCCAAAGATGTTCTAAAAGGAGGTCCATATGTCAGATCAGGAAGCCAGGGGAAAAATGCTCGAGAAAGCGATTCAACAGCTGGAAAAAGACTACGGGAAAGGGGCCATCATGCGCCTGGGGGGAGATTTTCACCTCGATGTGGATGTGATCTCCACCGGGTCGTTAAAGATCGATCATGCCACGGGAATCGGGGGGATCCCCCGAGGCCGAGTCTCGGAGATCTACGGGCCCGAATCCTCGGGAAAGACCACACTGGCCCTGCAGATCATTGCCGAAGCGCAGAAAAAAGGGGGAGTAGCTGCCTTTATCGATGCAGAACATGCCCTGGATCCGGTCTACGCCCGGAAACTGGGAGTTGATATCGACAACCTCCTGGTGTCTCAACCAGATAACGGGGAACAGGCCCTGGATATCGTGGAAACACTGGTACGGAGTGCGGCCATCGATATTATCGTAGTGGATTCTGTAGCGGCGCTCACGCCCAGGGCGGAGATCGAAGGAGACATGGGGGATTCTCATATGGGGCTTCAGGCCCGTCTCATGTCCCAGGCTTTAAGAAAACTAACCGGAGTCATCAACAAGACAAAGACAGCCCTTGTCTTTTTAAATCAGATCCGTATGAAGATCGGGATCATGTTCGGAAACCCCGAAACCACCACGGGAGGGAATGCGTTGAAGTTCTACTCCTCTCTGCGGATGGATATCCGCAGGACCGGATCGATCAAGACCGGGACATCGGATATCGGAAATGAAGTCAAAGTAAAGATCGTCAAAAATAAACTGGCTCCTCCCTTCAAGATCGCCCATGTCCAGATCATATTCGGTGAAGGGATCTCGAGAATCAGCGAGGTCATCGACCTGGCTTCGGAGTTCGGGATCATGGACAAGAGCGGTTCCTGGTATTCGTACAATGAGATGCGGCTGGGGCAGGGAAAGAACAATGTAGAGGATTATCTCAAGAATGCTCCGGAGATGCGCGAAGAGATCGAAATGAAAGTCCGTGAAGAGCTCTTTGGAAAGGATCATGAAGATTACGGCTCTGGAACCGCAGAAGAAGAGTAAAACGCGATATAATCTCTTCGTGGATGAGGTTTTTTTCGAGGGCGTCGAAGAAAACACAGTGGCTCTTTTGAACCTGTATCAGGGGAAAGAGGTCACAGAGGAGTTTCTTGAAGAGATCCGCCGCATTGAGATCGAAGAGCGGCTGCACAGCCGGGTCCTGGCTCTTGTGAGCCGCTACCGGAAGAGTGAAAAAGAGGTGGAGCGATACATCGTCGATCGGGGGTACTCGCCTGAGCTGGCCCGCAGGGAGATCCTCCGGCTGAGGGATTACGGATTTGTGGATGACCCGGAGCTTGTGAAGGACTATCTCCGGTATAATGAGAAAGAGAGCCTCCGGGCCCTGCGCTTTAAACTCATCCGTAAAGGGATCCCCGGAGAGCTTTTTGACCGCATCGCTTCAGAATTTCCCCTTGAGGAGCGTGAGGAGCAGGCTCTTGAGAGGGCCGCAGTGAAGAAATACCGCTCAGTAAAGGGAAAAAAAGAGTGGAGGGCGGCTCTTTTCCGTTATCTCATGGGAAAAGGGTTTGATTCCGGGCGCATCAATGCCCTGCTGGACAGGATGGAGAAAGAAAGGAAGGCCTGAGAGATGAAAGCTGATCATATAAGAAGAGCATTTATCGATTATTTTAAAGAGAAAGGACACCGGATCGTGGATTCCTCCCCCCTGATCCCCAAAGACGACCCTACACTGCTCTTCACATCGGCGGGAATGGTTCAGTTCAAAGAGTTCTTTCAGGCTAAAGATACAAGCCACCTCGCTTTTACACGGGCGGCCTCCTGCCAGAAGTGCCTGCGCGCAGGAGGGAAAAAGAGCGACCTGGAAAATGTGGGGAAGACTGCCCGTCACCACTCTTTTTTTGAGATGCTGGGGAACTTCTCTTTTGGAGATTATTTTAAGGAAGAGGCCATCGCTTATGCCTGGGAGTTTACGGTAGAGAAACTCGGGCTGGATCCTCAGCGTGTATGGGCCACTGTCCACACTGATGATGACGAGGCACGTCAGCTCTGGCTCAAGTACTTGCCGCCTCAGCGGATCGTGGCTCTGGGTGACAAGGATAATTTCTGGGGCCCTGCGGGCGAGACCGGCCCCTGCGGCCCTTCATCGGAGCTTTACTATGATTACGGGCCCGGTACAGGCTGCGGAGAGGAGAGCTGTCAGCCCGGGTGTGAATGTGACCGGTATGTGGAATTCTGGAACCTTGTCTTTACCCAGTTTACTAAAGAGGCTGACGGGACACTGACTCCTCTGCAGAAGAAAAATATCGACACCGGGATGGGACTGGAGCGGCTGGCCTCCATCCTTCAGGGCAAGACGAATAATTTTCATACAGATCTTTTTCAGCCTCTCATCCGCGCCGCTTCCGAATATATCGGCGTGGACTATGACGACAGAACGGCTCTCCATTTCCACATCATCGCTGATCATGTCCGGGCCCTGGCCTTTGCCTTTTCGGACGGTGTCATCCCGTCTAATGACGGACGGGGGTATGTCCTCAGGCGGATTTTACGCCGGGCGCTGAGACAGGCACGGATTTTAGGATATCAAAAACCCTTCCTCTATAAACTGGCCGGCGATGTCGTGACCTGTTACGGAGGATTTTACAAAGAACTTCTCCCGGCAGCCCAGCATACCCAGCACCTGATCCGCATGGAGGAAGAACGCTTTCTTGACACCCTTGACGCCGGGATGGCTATTCTGGAAGAGGAGTGCCGGATCCTCAAAGAGAAGGGTGCCTCTCTTCTCTCCGGGCAGACAGCGTTCAAGCTTTACGATACCTATGGCTTTCCCGTGGACCTCACGGCGGATATCCTCGCGGAACAGGGTTTTCTCCTGGATGAGGAGGGGTTCAGAAAAGCCATGGAAGACCAGAAGAAAAGAGGCCGTGCCTCCTGGGCGGGAGGATCGGGAGAGAAACAATATCTCTATGTGGTGGAAAAGGGGCTTCCGGAGACAGACTTTACAGGCTATGACGCTGTTGAGGAGGAGGGAATCCTCCTCTATAAAGAAAAGACAGGACAAGGCTGGGAACTGGTCTTTGACAAAAGCTGCCTGTATGGAGAATCCGGAGGACAGGCTGGAGACAGGGGATGGCTTGTAGCCGGAGACAGCAGGCTGGCAATCTATGATACCCAGAAAGCAGCCGGGGTCCATATCCATAAGATCAGAGAAGGCGGTGACGCTCTGGAGGTGGGGAGCTCCTACCGGCTCAAGGTGGATGCTGAGGCCCGCCTGAAGGCAGCCCGGAACCATACGGCGACACATCTTCTCCATAAAGCTCTCAAAGAAGTCCTGGGAAGCCATGTGAACCAGGCCGGGTCTTACGTGGGGCCGGACAGGCTCCGTTTCGATTTTACGCATTTTTCGAAAATGGGCCGTGAAGAGGTGGCTGCTGCGGAAGAGGCTGTCAATAAAGCAGTGATCGCCAACAGGCCGGTCACGGCTGAAGTGATGGGACAGCAGGAGGCTCGGGACAAGGGGGCTGTGGCCCTGTTCGGTGAAAAATACGGAGATCATGTCCGGGTTGTTTCCGTGGAGGGAGTCTCCATGGAACTCTGCGGAGGGACGCATGTGAAACGGACCGGTGATATCGGCCCCTTTATCATCCTCTCAGAAGGAAGCCTGTCGGCGGGTGTGCGGCGTATCGAGGCGGTGACCGGGGAAGAGGCGCTTCATCTCATCCAGGATGGCAGGCTTATCCTGGAGGAGCTTTCCGGGACAGTGAAGGTTGAAACCAGGGCCCTGCCTGAAAGGATCGAGCAGCTCCTCAAAAGAGAAAAGGAACTCCACAAGGAGATCGAAAAATTGAAGATGGAATCGGCATCCTCTGATATCGATGACATCATAGCGGCAAAGCAAGACTTGAAAGGGCTCTCTCTTTTCACAGCCCTTCTTCCCGAAGGGGATATGAAAGTCATCACCGAGACGGCCCAGCGGATCAAAGACCGGGCTGTTCAAAAAAGCGTTATCATCCTTGCCGGAACAGAAGGAGAGAAGGTCAACGGGGTGGTGATGGTGACAGAGGATATCAAGGGAAGAGTGAAAGCCGGAGATATCGCTTCCCGTCTGGCTTCCCGTCTTGACGGAGGGGGAGGGGGACGCCCCGATATGGCTCGCTTCGGAGGGAAATCCACAGGCCGCCTCGACGAGATCATCAGGAATGCAGGCGAATTTCTTCCGTAAGGAAAAAGAAGAAAGGGAGGAGAGATGAGGACTGTCTTGAAGAATAGTATAATACCGGCGCTGGCAGCGGTGATCATCATCCTGGGAGGATGCGGGGAAAAACCGTATCTCTCCGTGGGGGATGAAACATATTCAAAAAGTGAAGTCGAGATGTTTTCCCGGCTTTTTGATTATGACGGGTCCATGGCTCTTCAGAAGTTTGTGGAGTTCGCTCTTGCTTCCCGGGCAGCCGGGGACGTCCGCCTTGAGGAGGGGAAAGCGGATAAAGCTTATGAGGACCTGAAAAAAACTGTCCTGCAGAACCTCCTGCGTGAGAAAGCGCGGCCCTTTATGGATGTCCTGGCCCAGGACGCGCCGTACTTTGCGAAAAAGTACCGGATCTCCTATCGCCTGTATGCTGTGACTCCCGAACAGGGAACGGCCAGGGAGGATGTCCTCTTTGTCCCGGGTGATCTCCCGGAACCGGCGGATCTCTTTCTCTCCCAGGCTTCTCCCGGGGACACGGTGAAGGGGATCGAAACAAAATACGGGTATCTGGATCTCACCGTCCATGAGGTCCTCCCCGCAAAGACCCCCCTGGACTCTGAAAAACGCTTCAAGATCCGAGGGGCTCTTTCCATGACCATGGGATTTGACGACCTGAAATTTCAGAACAAGTTTTTCTTTGATCCTGTTGTGGCTCTTCAGGGGAAGGAAAATGACGAGGTGGGCGGTTATGAAGGACGGGCCTTCACCGTGGGGGAGGTCAGCCGCGGGATAGGGGCCCTTCCTGATTCGGAAGAACGGGTGCCCCTGATGAAGCGCTATGTGGAGGAGCATTTCCTTGAAGATGCCTTTGCTGATGAACTTGCATATCTGCGAAAGATCTCACGTGACCTTGCAGCCGCGGGAGTCTATGAGCGCGATTACATCAATACTCATACCCCCCGGGCCAGGAAAGAACTGGAGGGCCGCCTGGAAGAGGCCTTTCTGACAGACGGCAAAGAGAACCGGCTTGTGACACTCTTCCCCCGGGAGCAGGACCGTTTCCCCGGGGTGGGTGAGACGGCCCGTTACCAGGGACGGGAGTGGACCGTCCGCAGCCGCACTGCTGTAGATGTGAGGAAATCACATATTGAAGAGTATCTCATGAGAGAGCTTTTTGCACTGCTCGTGAAACAGTACCCGGTGGAGGTCCATGAAGAATAGACGGCCCGCCGGTCTTTTGTTGATCTGGCTTTTTTTTCTGACCCCTCTTCTCTTCTCCTTTGACCTTCTTCTTTATGTATCAGGAAACAATACCCTGGGAGATCAGGCTGAAGAACTGGACAACTGGGTGCAGGCTCTACCGGCAGATAGTACCCAGAGGCTTCTTTTTCAGGTTTCTTACGGCGGTACCACCGTCCGGCGCATGAGGGGCGGGGGAGCATCCTATGACGCTCTCCTTACGCAGGCCGATATGGGCGATGAGACGACGCTGGCCGATTTCCTGGACTGGGCTGAGTCCCGTAAGACTGCCGGGGCCTCTCTTCTGGCTCTCTGGGGACACGGGAACAACTGGTATCCCGACTATTCCTCGCCTGCAGCAGAGCCAGATGCCATCGCCTGGGACGCCCTGAGCGGGCTGGAGATCTTTTTCAGTTCCGAGACGGCTTCTTCGGTCTTCAACGGGCACTCGTTCACTCTTATCCTCCTGGATGCCTGCCGGATGGCTTCTGTTGAAAATTTCTATGCCCTGGCTCCCTTCGGAGAGGTCATCGCGGCTTCCGCTCATAATCTGCCTGCAGATGCCTTCGATTACGTCTCTCTTTTTGACCGCTCTCCGGAGACTCCGGAAGATCTCACAGAGGCCCTGTTCGACCTTTTTGTGAATAAAGGGACGGACTGGTCCCTCACAGCAGTCTCAGGGCCTCAGTGGAGAGAGGCTGTGGAATCAGCGGTAGAAGACTCTCTGCCTTCATCGTGGGTGCGCAGCGCCCTTATGGGGGTGACACCGGCCAATGTTCTGGACCCGGGAGCTTCGGATATCGATGCTTCCTTTCTCAACGGCTGGGAGGATGCCGTCTTGCGCAGGGAGTCCTCAGAGACTTCTTTCGGGGGTGTCTCCCTCTTCTTCCCTTCGGACTATGTCCGTTTTAAAGCAAGCCTGGGAGGATACCGTGAACTGGCTTTCGAGACGGCCTGCCATTGGCTGGAACGGCTGGCCTCGTATTACGGGAAAGACGATATTGCGCCGGAAGTGCTGATGATTCCCCGGGTGGAATCCCACAACACCTACTCGTTCGTGGATCCCGGGACATGGTATGACTTCAGCTGGCCTGTCACCTTTTTTCTCTATGCAGGAGAGAGTCTCCTCTATTCACCCCTGGAACTGACGCTGCTTGAAAACAATTCCGGGCTGGCAGGGGTCTCGGGGATGAGTGTGACGTTGAACGGCGGGGATGCCGCCGTCTTTGAAAACAGCGACACATCCGCTCCGGGATATCTGGAGCTTACCCTCTCCTATGCAGTAGCTCCCGGCGAAACGGGTATTGTATCCGTTTCAGAAGACGGAGTCCTCTTTGAAGAAAGGAACTGGTTTTCCGCAACGGGAGAAGGAACTCTCTTTTTCCCGAAATCGGTTCACGCCGTGCGCGTGGAGATCACGGGAAGCGCCAATGAGTATCGGGGCGTCACCGTGACCACACGCCGCCGCGCCCTCTTCCCGCAGGGATCAGAAGAAGCGCTCAATTCAGCCCGGACTTTTCCCGGTACCTGGAGTGTGGCCCGCATAGGAGCTATGGACGGCCCGGGAAACCTGAGTATCACGGAGCCCTCGGTGAAGCGCGACAGCCGGCGTCTTGTCTACCCCAACCCGCTCAGGGAAAGCGGCATCCTCCATTTCGGAAGCCTTGTGGACGAGATCCTCCTTTTTGATGCACGCGGCCGCCTTCTTCAGAAGTGGTCCGGACGCGAAAGCGTCGACCTCTCCGGTTGTCCCTCCGGCCTCTATTATATGAAGCTGGACGGGGACCTTGTCCCCTTTGTGCGCCTGAGGTGATGCCGATATTTCGGCAGCCAAAATAAATTATTTTTCCCCTGCATCTCTCCTAATAAAATTCATTTAAAAGCAAAAAAATTATTGACGGCGTGAACTATATCAGGTAGATTGATAATAATTAGAGAAATCGAAAGGAGGTGTGTGGAGTTGGATGTTTTTGTTGTGGATAGAAAGAAAGGAGTTTCTTTTATGAAAAGGTTCTTGTCTTTTCTCTTTGTGATTTTATTGGTTTCCGCAGTTGCCTTTGCGGGAACAACGGGAAAGATCCGGGGCAAAGTCGTTGATGCCTCGACGGGAGAAGGCCTGCCTGGAGCCACTGTGCTGATCGAAGGCACACAGCTGGGCGCCGCTGCTTCGGCAGACGGGTCCTTCTTTATCCTCCAGGTTCCGCCGGGAGTCTACTCTCTCCAGGCGGTCATGGTCGGATACTCGACAGGGATCGTGACCGATGTGGTCATCTCTGCCGACAGTACCACCAATGTCACCATTGAGTTGCAGGAAAAGATCGCCGGGACGGAGGAAGTCACCGTTACGGCGAAAAGGGAGATCATCCGTAAGGATAATACTTCCACAGTTGAAAAAGTGGATGCGGCCAAGATCAAGAATATGGCCGTGGATTCAGTTGACGATGTGTTAACGGTTCAGAAGGGCGCAGCCCTTTTATCCAACGCCACAAACAACGTCGAGAACTCCGCCAATGAAGAGCGCGGAAACGTCGGCGGGCTTCATATCCGCGGGGGACGCGGAAACGAAGTCGGTTATTATGTCAACGGTTTCTCTGTCCAGAACCTCATGACCGGCCAGTCTGCGCTGGATGTGGCCACTGATGCGGTTCAGGAGATGCAGATCCTCACCGGCGGATTCAACGCCGAATACGGAAATGCCATGTCCGGTATCATCAACATCGTGACCAAAGAGGGCGGGAAGGAATTCCACGCCGGTGTCACAGTGGAGACGGATGCCATGTTCTCCAAGCCCGATAAAGTGGATCCCGGGCTTCTGGACCTGAACTACGGTTTTAACAGTGTCAAGGGATTCATCTCAGGGCCTGTTCCGTACACACCTTTCGCCTTCATGGGAACATTCGGCTACACCGAAAGGGATGCCGTGGGCCATCGTATCCCCGATTACGAAGATATGGTGGACAACCTTCCCGAAGACCTGGCCCCCACGTATTGGACACCCCATACGGCGGCCAACGGGTATGATTATCAGTTCAAACTCAGCGGCAAGCTCATGCCCACGCTGAAGAGTGAAACGGATATCCTCGGTTCCTTCAACCAGGGAGAATACTACAGCCACCGCTATAAGTATGACCTGGATAAATACATGGAAGACGAGACAAAGAGCCTCCTGATCACCCAGAGGCTGACCCATACCCTGAATGCGAGGACCTTTTACAGTGTCATGGTGGGGTACTTCGATTACTCCGATGATTACCTGCCCCAGTCCGGTAAAAAAGAGATAGGCGATTTCATCGACCCCTATACCGAAACGGTAGAGCGTGTCTTTGATCCCTATAACCTCTTTTATATCGACGGACACTACATCGCGTTCACAGAACAGAAAGCGTCCTACATCAACGTCAGGGGAGACCTGACCTCCCAGGTGAACCGCTTTAACCAGATCAAAGTCGGTTTCGAAGTGCAGAAGCATGACCTGGAGTATTTCAACTGCTCTTATCCCACAAGCGCCAACTACACCACGGACTTCAACGTGAAGCCCATGCTGGCCAATATGTTTGTCCAGGATAAGCTGGAGTATGAGAACATGATCCTCAATGTGGGCGTTCGTATGGACTATTTTGACCCCAATATCAAATATTTCACCGAACCCACAGCGTTTATCGAGGGAACAGACTCTCCCACAGCTGATGCCGAGACCAAATACGCCATCAGCCCCAGGGTCGGATTGGCTCTGCCCATCTCCGATACGTCTGTCCTTCACTTCCATTACGGCTATTTTTACCAGATGCCGACCTTCAACTACCTCTTTTCCAATGTGGAAAACGATGAGTGGTACAAGCCCGGCTATCCGCTTCTCGGTAACCCCAACCTCGATATGCAGAAGACCATCGCATACGAGCTGGGACTGGAGCAGCGCCTCGGTGAAGACTGGCGTATGACGGTTGTGGGATACTACAAGAGTATCTCCGACCTCCTCTATACCGAAGAGATCCCCGATCCCATCAAATCCTACACCCTCTACACCAACGGCGGATATGCCCAGGTGCGCGGGCTTGAGATCGGCCTCTCGAAACTCTACTCCAACTACATCAGCGGAGATATCAACTATTCTCTGTCCTGGGCTACAGGAAACTCCTCTTCGGAGCGTGACGGCTACTACGGTGTCGTGACAGTCTCCGGCGGGTTGAGGACTCCTCCGGCCAAGAAATATCCCCTGGCCTTCGACCGCCGTCATGCGGTGAAGATCAACATGGATATCAGGACACAGAAGGGTGACGGGCCTGAACTGTTCGGAATGAAACCGCTGCAGAATGCCGGCGTGAACTTCCTCTTCAGTTATGAGTCCGGAGCTCCTTATACTCCCAAAGATGTGACCAACAGGAATACCGGGCCCATGAACTCCATGAGGATGCCCGGGACGAAATCCTTGGATATGAGAATCAATAAAGACTTTGAGTTTGATGTGATGGGACGTATGCTCAACGTATCGGCCTATTGTACCATCTCCAATGTCTTCAACTGGGTGAACGTGACTTCCGTCTACGCCACCACAGGACAACCTGACGACAACGGATTGTACGAAAACGCAGCGGCTGCTACGGATCCCTATGCCGGTGACGACTACACCTTTGAGAATAAGTACAAAGAGTATTTCGGGGCCAACCCGGAATTCTACGGTGCTCCCCGTTACGTCAGATTCGGATTGGGAATTTCCTTTTAAAGGAGGTAGCGGATGAGGAAATTAGGTTTAATTCTGTTGATAATCGCACTTGCATTTTCCGTTTCCTTCGGAAAAACAAGTGGACCTAAAGTCCGTTACAAAAGCCTCGACCTGAAATGGTTGAAGGCCAACGGATTTTGGTTGACCGTAAACAACTTCGGCCAGCACGGCGTGGATGACGGAATCACCGACGCCGGCGGCTACTGGGCCTACCAGAACGGTGATGCCCAGTATATCTACGGAGCCGGAATGTGGTTCGGCGCCATGGTCGGCGGGAACAAATATGTCACAAGCGGATATATCTCCTCCGACGGTTCGTCCGAGTTCACCCCCGGCGAGATCGGGACCAGTTACATGGATTCCCAGTACAAGGTCTACCTCAGCAGCGACGGCGACTGGCCTCTGGCCGAGATCAAGTCGGTGCTGGACAGTTATGCTGTCTACAATGACGCTAACACTGATCCTCCGCTTCAGTCAGCGGGCAATATCCATACGCCCCTGAACATCGAAGTGGTGCAGAAGACCTATGAATGGAACTATCCCTCCAACAACGATATCATCTTCGTACTCTACGAAGTGACCAACGAAGGCTCCAGCACACTTACCGATTCTTATCTCGGTATCGTGCAGGACCCTGATGTGGGTAATGCCGTGGATGATATGGTGGGATATGACGCCACTTATAACGTGGGGTACTGCTATGACAGCGACGGAACGGAAAGCTACGGCCATGCCGGTTACATCGGCTACGACTTCCTCGATTCTCCCGATGACGGAGGAGGAAGCCCCATCGGCCTCACGGCTTTCAAGATCTTCTCCATCGATGTGGCGCCTGTCAACGACGTGCAGCGCTACAACCTTATGTCCGGTTGGAATATGGCCGGCGATGACTACCATCCCTTCGACGTGGACAGCGGACCTGCCGACAAGCGGTTCATGATGACCACAGGGCCCTTTGACCTGGCCCCCGGAGAGACGGCCAATATCGTCCTGGCTATCATCCCCGGATATGAACTGGGTGATGACACGACGCCGGAAGTCACAGGGACTGACGGGCGTTCCTACAGGACGCTCATCGGGAACTCCATCGCTGCCCAGTTTATCTTTGACAATGAATGGCTTCTCCCCTCCGCACCGGTGAAACCCGCTGCGGTGGCCCAGTCTCTGGACAGGAAAGTCTTTGTCAGCTGGGGAAGCGCTGCGGAAAATACACCCGACCCCTACTACGCTGTTGCCAGCGATCCGGGTTCAGCGGTGTATGATCCCGACTATATCGAGTATGACTTTGCCGGATACCGTGTCTACAGGGCCATGTCCCCCGCGGGACCCTGGACCGAGATCGCCGATTTCGATCTGGCCGGCCTGCAGCACTCCTATCTGGATACCAATGTCATCAACGGTATTCCGTATTACTACAAAGTCGTGGCTTATGATGCCCAGCCCAACCCGCCGGAATCCCTGGAATCCTTAGGGGATACCCTCTTTGCCCAGGGACGGACCAATGCTGCCGGATACAATCCTCCTGTGGCACCGGAACCGGCCAACGGCGGCAGTGTTGTCGTGGGTGGAAACCCCGGCACCATCACAGCCACCATCATGGAGCCTCAGTTTGTGACCGGCCACACCTATCGGATCATGGTAGAGCCCGGATCACATGCTAACCAGCTCGTCTACTCTGTCATCGACCTGAATACATCCGAATATATTGCGGACCATTTCCTGGCTCCCAATATCGGCGCAACTTATGACAAGGTCTACCAGACAGAGATCCTCGACGGAATCCAGTATGAGATTTCAGCGACTTACGACTACACATTCGATTCCATCGCTACCACGTCTTCCAACCCGGGCGAGTTTGACGCAGCGAACCAGGCTGACGCTCTTGATTATGCCTGGACGGCCCGTATGGGGACCGGCCATGACCTGGTCATGGATTTCGCCCAGTCTGACACACCCGGGGTCTTCGACCTCACCGTGCTTGACGTGGACGAGACAGCCTATGCCGGGGAAGATGTCTACCTTCCCGGGATCACCAACGGCGACCGCTATGCCGGCGGCTGGCTGGTGACCCACTGGGATCTCTTCGGACTCAACTGGTCACCGCGCTTCGAGCCCGGGATCGACAACTGTCTCTTCATGGACGGCTATTACGTTGTTCTTGCAGAAGCTTGGGCCGATGATGTCTATCTTGAAGGGGATATCGTTGCTGCCACAGGCGAAGCAGACGAATATGATGCTGCAGTATATATGGGGATCGAACCCTACTTCTACGCAGCCCGTTTCGCCGATGAAGGCGATTTCCGCGTGACTTTCCACGACAGCGATGTCTATGAAGTCGCCGTAACCAGGAATGCCGGAACCGGCGGAAGCGTCTCTGTCCATCCCGATACAGACCTCACAACAGCGGGACCTGTAACAGAAGACCTTATTGTGCGCGGGGATGCCCTGTTCAACCTGCCTTTCTTCTTACTGAAGAACAGGAACACAGGGACCATCACAGCAGCCAATCTCGTCTCTGTCTCGGGAACGGTCTATACGATTCAGAACAGCGGAGGCACGGATGCCTACTACATCGATGTTCCTTCCATCAGCTACGGTGACGAGTTTGAGATCAATTTCACCGAAGCCGGTGTGGATCATTACGCCACTGTGGAGAAATGGGACGGCGCGGCATGGGATATCTACGGAGATTACCTGCCCGTGTTCCTGGATGGCGATAATGCCTTCACTCTCTACGGAAAGAACTTCAACTATGCTGACGGTATCGCCACCACGGATCCGGACTACATCCTCACAGCCGAGATGACCAACGGGATGTATCTCTACGGGACCTATGATGACGGAGCCGGCGCTGCCTTTGCAGACGGCGACCGGATCTATTACACCGTCAGTAAAGCTCCCATCGTCGATGGTACACAGATCACACTGGAACAACATGGCGACATCATCAGCGGCGGCGAGTATTGGGAAGTGGATACTTACGCTATGACACAGGCAGCCGATATCGACCTGTCTGATGTCAAGGTCGTCCCCAACCCCATCTATCCTATCAACAGCTGGGATCAGAATGTCACCAGCCGTAAGGCGGAGTTCACACATCTGCCGGGCGAATGTGACATCTACATCTACACTGTGGCCGGCGATATTGTCAGGATCCTGAATCATGACAACGGGACCGGAACGGAAGAGTGGGATGTGCGTAACAAGGACAACCAGGATCTGGCGAGCGGTATCTACATTTACGTGATCTACGTGGATGATGAGACCAAGACTGAGGGCACGTTTGCCGTCATCAGGTAGGGGAGGTTAGTCTATGTTAAAGAAAATAGTAATCGTAACGATTATCGCTATAGCAGCTTTGGCTACCTCGGTAAGTGCCGCTGACATGACTCAGACCGGACAGGCTACAGGCGTCTTTTTGAAAGTCGCTCCTGATGCCCGTTTTGTCGCCATGGGTGATGCCGGTGCCGCTGCTTCCCAGGGTGTCTCAGCGCTCTATTATAATCCTGCAGGACTTGTAAATGTCCAGGATTATGAAGCCATGTTCACACACAGTGAATGGCTGGCCGATGTCAAGTTCGAATATCTGGCCGTCTCATTCCCCATGTCTGACATGGCTCAACTCGCGTTAAGCTTCACCTATTTCGGGTATCCCGAAATGGAAGTGACCACCATCACAGAACCCGACGGTACGGGAGCCAAATTCACCGCTTCCGATACAGCTGTGGGACTGACATACTCAAGAAGGCTGCTTAAGACCGTTGACTTCGGTATCACAGGTAAAGTGGTATCCATGAAGATCTGGGATATGACAGCCAATGCTGTGGCCATGGACGCCGGTGTAAAATATCACACCCCCGTCAAAGGGCTCACAGCAGCGTTGAGTATTGCCAACTTCGGAACCAAGCCGAAATTCGAAGGCGGGCAGCTGGACAAGGTCTTCAGCTATATCGAAGACGCCAGCACAGGTGATGGCGAGGATTATGAGTATACCTTCGGCCAGTACACAGAAGATCACGAACTGCCCATGGCACTTCGTGTGGGTTTTCTGTACACACCTTATGTGACTGACGAGATGACCGCTGCCATCGCCGTGGATTTCTACAATCCCGTGGATAACAGCGAACAGCTCAACCTCGGCGGAGAATTCGGGTACAACGTATCCGAAGATTTCCATGTAGCCGCACGCGGCGGTTACAGGATGGCCACTGTGGCTGATTCCATCGATGCCACCTATTCCTTCGGCGGCGGTCTGCAGTATATGACAGCCGGCCTGGGTGTGGGTGTCGACTATGCTTACAACGGATATGACAAGCTGGAAGAGACTCATCTCTTCACGCTGAAACTCCGTTTCTAAGTTCTATCCCAACGGGTGCGGGGATTCTTCCCCGCACCCGTCCCTTTTCCTAATTTAATTCAACGTAAAGCGAAAAATTGTCTTGACACTGGAAAATCATTAACCTAATCTATATAAAACACTGTGTAAAAAGAGGAAAAAAAGTGCATTCGACAAAGGAGGTGATGGGGTTCAACAGCTTATGGAAAAATTTGGGTTGGTTGTTTTTTCTATGAAAAGGAAAGGAGTTTGCGGTATGGTTTTTAAAAAACTTAGAGCGCTAATGATTATTATGTTGCTCTTAACTGTTACTGTATTCGCAGGTACTACCGGTAAAATAAGAGGTAGGGTTGTGGATGAGGCCACCGGCGAGCCGCTGGCCGGAGCGACAGTTATGATTGAAGGAACATCACTTGGTGCTTTTACGCAGGCTGACGGAAACTACTTTATCCTGCAGGTTCCTCCGGGAATCCATAAGGTAAAGTGTATGATCGTCGGTTATGCCGACTACACCAAGGAGAATGTTATCGTATCCGCGGATACGACCACTGCGGTTGATTTTGCCATGGAGGCAAAAGTCGCCGGACGTGAAGAGATCATCGTTCAGGCCAAAAGGCCTATCGTCCAGAAGGACAACACCTCTTCATCCAAGACCTTTGACAACACACAGATCGCCAAGCTGGTCAATCCCACCGTTACCGGTGTCCTTGAACAGCAGGCCGGTGTCGTCACAGGCGGCGGCGGAGAGCTCCACGTCCGTGGAGGCCGTGATAACGAAGTTGCCTATATCATCGACGGTATCTCCGTTAACTCGAACCTCTTCGGGACATCAGCTTTCAACCTCTCTTCAGATGCCATCGAAGAGATGAAAGTCGTTACCGGCGGATTCAACGCCGAGTACGGTGGAGCCATGTCCGGTATCGTCAAAGTAGTAACAAAGAGCGGGCAGAAAGAGTTCCATGGAAAAGTGGGATATAAGACAAGCCGCTACATCACCGAGTTCGGCGATGACATCGGCCATGACATCATCGATGCTTATATCTCCGGGCCCATCCCGGTGCCCTTCCTGAAAGACGCTTCTTTCGCGTTCTCTTACAACTATGATGATGACAACGGGTATTATCTCTATCATCCCGAAGCCAAGTTCTGGACAAAATATGTGGATCTTCAGGAACTCATTGATATCTACAATGATCCTCTCCATGCTGACAACGCCACAGCCGAATGGCTGATCGAGAGCGGCTATGAGCCCTTCTATGCCGGCTGGAGGCCTGAAGAGTACAACAGGACCTGGAAATATTACGGTAATGTTTCCTTCCGCCCCATTCAGACCATGAAAGTCAGCGCTGTAGTAAACAGGCAGGTCTATCATGGATTTGATAACTACTCTCCCTGGACAACAGGGTACGGCGGACACTCCTCTTACAGGTACCTTGAGCATTTTGACTCAGTGACCTATCATGATTTTTACACAGTAAGTTTGACTCACACTCTGAATTCCAGCATGTTCTATGAACTGAGCGTCTCTTCTCAGTATGATGCCCAGACAACAGACAACAACGGCATGCATTATACGGATTTCATCGGATGGGATAACGACTCTGTCTATTCCTCCAATGTCAACCTCGGATACCTGAACATCAACGATTATTCATGGCTGATGTACACAGGTTTCGCTCCCTATTACTACAGGTATCAGGACGAAGCGATCAAAGTCAACTTTGCCTACACCTGGCAGGCTGACCGCTTCAACCAGTTCAAGTTCGGTGCCATGTATAACAGGGATGACATCGAGTATGAGGTCTACAATTCACTTCGTTATGAAATGGTCGCGGCGGATATGTATGAAGTCCAGCCCTGGAACTTCAACGCCTATGTCCAGGACAAGATCGAAGTGGAAGATATGATCATCAATATCGGCGCCCGCCTGGAACATTATAATCCTAATGTGGATTATTATGAAAACCCGGGCCTGGCCATCAAAGACCATCTTGAAGAAGTCTCTTCCGGTAACCCCCTCAAGGGGACCTACATGGAAGACGGAAAGATCGCTTCCGAAGGCAAGACCTATGTCATGCCTCGTCTCGGGATCTCCTATCCGCTGAGTGATACCGGTGTCTTCCGGTTCTCTTACGGACACTTCTATCAGTATCCTCAATACAGTGCGATCTTTGCCCACATTCAGCGTCCCGTGGATCAGGATTACTACGGTAACCCCGATCTGGAAGCTCAGAAATCGGTCCAGTATGAGATCGCTTTCGAGCAGGGGCTCTCTGATGTCCTGGGATTCAGCATCGTAGGGTACTTCAAAGAGACCTCTGATGTCCTGAGTGTCGTTATCAATGACTATGAAGGCAAAAAACTCTATCAGTACGTGAACAAGGACTTCAGCCGTATCATCGGTGCTGACTTCTCCTTCACGAAGAGGTTTGCCGATCATTACTCTTATGATCTGACCTATGGTTTCTCCATGGCTAAGGGATCTGCTTCCACACCGGAAGCTGACGTCTCACAGCTGGAAGAGCCCGATTATGTTCCCCCTGTACGTACCACTTACCTGGATTACGACAGGCGTCATACGGTCTCTGCAAGCTTTGCCATGGCCTACGGGAAAGGCGAAGGGTTTGAGATCTTCGGTGTAAAACCCATCGAGAATACCGAGCTGTCCATGAGGCTTTCAGCTCAGTCAGGGCTTCCCTATACACGGTCCAATATCTCCGGAAACGCCGTTTCCGAAGAGAACGGTGCCCGTCTGCCCTGGACGAAGTATGTGGATATGAAGTTCTCCAAGGGCTTTAACGTCTACAAAAACTTCAGAGCAGCTCTCATCGTCGAAGTGGACAACCTCTTCGATTGGACAAATATCGATTTCGTCGACACCTACACCGGTGACGTTACTGAAAACAGTATCGACCGTGAGGATTTCGCGGACACCACCATAGGAGAGATCGAATACAGGATGGTTCGCGAAAACAAAACCAATCTTGGCACTTACGGGATGCCCCGTGAGATCCGGTTGGGCGTAGAATTGTCCTTTTAATGAGGGAGGAGAGAGTTTATGAAAAAAATAACACTCGTATTATTACTATGTCTCCTGATGCTCTCCTTTGCTTCGGCTAAGGAAGCATACGTAGACGTAAATAATGTGCGCTTTTATTTTGTCGATTCCTCCGGATACTTTACGGGGCCTCAATATCCCCCGAAAGCCGGCGGATTGCTGAATAATTCCTTCCCCACACCCGGCGGAAGGACCTATGCGCATGGCCCCATGTTCATGTGGGGAAACAGCATCAACGCTCCCGGTGCTGTACCGGACGGCGTGACCACCTTCGATGTCTCTGAAGAGACCGTCTGGGACGGGTCAGAATACACAAGCGGTGCTTTTGTGACCGGTACCAAGAGTAACAGTATGGTCGCCACGACCTATACCATCAACAGCCTGGGCGGCGAGAACTACAGAGTCGCCAACGTCACCACATCAGCTGACGAAGATTGGTATAACATCACTCTCGGTTCAGGGACCCCTGACAACAAATGGCCCTACAGTAACCTCGAGTTTGCCTACAATCCGGCTTCTGTGGAACCCTGGATCAACGTGAACACAGGGGACTATCACACCAGCGATGCGTTTTTGAACCCTCTTCCGGGTTATGAGACCGCTCCCCTGGGTGAGAGGGCCTATGCTCTTTATGTAAGTGATGTCACACAGATCACCGACCTGAAAGACTACGTCATGATCTATAACGGAACGAACTTCAACGTTTATGAAGTCACCGGTTATGATGTGGATTATACCCCTCTGTATGGTGCGACTCCTGTTGCAACATTCGCGCCTGATACAGATGCCACTTTCAACGGGATCACCATCAACATGAACGTGGGAAGCTCGACGCCGCTCTCCAACGGCGACGCCTATATTCTTCGCGCCCGCGGTGTTGTGGGCGATATGGATATGGTTCTTCCCATGACCGATTCCAAACTGCTGGCAGACGGGCCCTTTATGACCGGGGACCCCACTGCTGCCTCTTATGGAAGGTTTGACGTCGTTATCCTCATCAGGGCTTATGCCTGGACCGCATCCTACATCGACACCACTGTCGTGTTTGATGTGACCTTTGACAACCAGAGCAGCCGCACTTATGAGAACTTCGCCGCCGGCTTCCAGGAGTATATGCTGTTTGCTTTTTCATTTGATGACGTCGTCCAGTATATGTCTGATGAAAACCTCATCCTCATGTATGACTTCGATGGCGACATCGATACCACACAGCTGGGTGCCGGATCAGCAGGCGACGTTCAGTGGCATACAGGCGACTTCGGTTCTTCTCCCTACGCAATGATCGGGCTGAAGATCCTCCGTCCCCTGACTAAAGAAGGCTCCGCTCCGGCCAGCCGTATGACGGTCAAGACCGGTTACGGCGCTGAGTTCTTCCCCTATCAGAACGGTGCCTCTACACCTGGCGATATCACAGGCAATGTCCTGGATTTCGTTCCCGTTGTAGAGACTCTGGATACAAGCGGCGGGGCTGCCGAAGCCTTTGCTTCCTGTGATCCTTCAAGCGCCACCTGGGGAGGCGTGGAAGTCCGTGGCGACGGGTCATGGAACACATGGCTCTGGAACGACGACATCTGGGACCTTCTGGCTTCCGGACGTGTCAACTACTGCTACGACCCCGCAGTCCTGAACGATACCACCCGCTTTTACTACGCTTTCCGCGGTTCTAACCGTAAGGGCAGCGCCAGTACCGTCGTGGGCTGGTATCTGGGCGAATTGGCTCCCGGCGACAAAGCCAACATGATCTTTGCTGTCTTTGCCGTGGGAAAAGACGAATGGGAATGGGCCTCGGATATTCCCCAGGCCGGCGATCCCACGTTCGATGCCGCGATGGACTTGAGTGCTAACCTGGATCTCCTCTATGAGAACCATTTTGCGCCCAAATTCACACCGCTTCGTCCTATTATGGTGTCTGTCCAGGGTTATTCGACTTACTTCGGTAACGAGAATGAAACCATGGAACTGGAGTGGCTCGCAAATTCAGAAAGCTCCTTTATCACACAGTTGAGTGATGAGTTTATTGTCTCCAACTATGTTGTGAAAAGGTATGACGGCTCGAGTTACAAGACAATACTGAATCTTGCAGCTTTGCTGGATCCGTATTGGTGGGGTGACCCGACTGGTATCCTGGGATTCTATGAATACATCGTCAGCGTGTTGGGTGAACCCAATAGCTACTTTACCAAAGATGAAGATTACGACAACAACCACATCATCTGGGTCGGTCCGGATAACATTCCCAACGTTGTCTTCGAATCGGATGCGGATCTCCAGTATCAGATCGGCTTCCGTGTGAATGATGCCGAGACTCTGCCTGAATCCTATGTCGTTGTGATCGCGGATAACGTCTTCGGTTATGCTTATAAGTACATTGTTCAGGCTCAGGACTACTCCGGATCGCTCTCCGCTGCTGCGGGTGAGAACAAATTCGATATCGTGACGGCTTCACTGCCGGCCACCGGTATGGATGCGATCAGAGTCGTGCCTAACCCGTTGTTCGTGGGAACCCGCTGGGATAAATTTGCTGATGTTTCCGAAGTGAAATTCAACCATATCCCCGGCGAATGTACCATCCGGATTTACAACATCAACGGTGACCTGCTGAGAGAGATCAAGCATGACAACGGACTGTCCTGGGAATCATGGGATCTCCTGACGAAATACAATCAGGAAATTGCCCCCGGTATGTACATTTACGTGATCGAATCTGAGTTAGGTAAGGCTAAAGGCACATTTGCTGTCGTAAGATAGAAATGGAGGAAAGTATGAAGAAAATATCTATCATATTTCTGTTGATCGCCTGTATTGCCTCGCTTTCCTATGCGGTTGATTTCGATCCTACAGCTCAGGCCAATACGGACAACCGGGGTATGTCAGGCTTTGCATTCCTGAAACTGCCCGCAACGGCTCGTCAGGCTGCTTTAGGCGAAGCAATATACGCAAATGACGCATCGGCTGCTGCGATGTTCGGAAATATCTCTGAAATCGCTGACATCGAAGGCACATCAATGTACTACACCAATATCAGCCTTTATGATAACCTGTTCCAGGTCAGCAACTTTGCTCTCACGACAAAGCTGAATGAGCGTTTGGCTGTTGGTGTCATGGCTCAGTATCTCTCCACCGATCCCATCGAGATCACCACACTGGACGATCCCGACGGAACGGATGTGGAATACAAATACCATGACATGGCCATCGGAGCCGGGCTGGGTTATCGCGTCACTAAACGTTTTTCCATCGGAGCAAAAGTGAAGTATGTGGAAGAGAAGATCTACAACACCGTGGCCTCCACCATGCTCTTCGACGTCTCCACACTCTATCGTCTCCAGTATTCCAATATCAAGATCGCTGCGATCCTGGAAAACTACGGATCCGATACTGTCTTCGAAGGAAACGACCTGTGGCGTCAGGTTGACACCACTACCGGGGATGACATCCCCTCCGGAACAGATCCGGACCGTCCCGTTGAGTTGAACACCAAAGAGTTTGGTGCTCCCATCAAGATCGTCGTGGGTTTGAGCGGCGATTTTCTGGGTGCCGATTCTGCGCTCTTCAACGGGTTGGAAGACCATGTGGGAACACTGTACACTTCCATGTTCAAGACCAATGACCAGAAGGAATCCTTCCATTTTGGTATGGAATACAAATACATCGGCCTTGACAACTTCCAGTTCGCCCTTCGCGGCGGATACATCATGTATCAGGAAGAAGATTGGGAAAACAGGTTCTCTGCCGGTGCCGGCCTCATGGCCAAGATGAGCGATACCTACGCTTTGGTTATTGATTATGCCTACAAAGCACATGACGACCTTGATGCGTCTCATGTCTTCTCTGTGGGCTTTAACTTCTAAATCAGTAACCGGTTTCAGGGGGAGGGGCTTCCCTCCCCCTTTTTTTTTATTCAAAACAGGAGGATGTTCAACTCATGAAAAGAAACGTTCCCGTTATGTTATTCATTATAATCACTTCTCTGCTCGTCTCCTGCGGGAAAAAAGAGCAGAAGGTCCTCGTGGGACATTACCGGGGAGAGCCCATCTATGCCCGGAGCAAAGAACCGCTCACGGTGATGGAAGCCGTGGAAAAAGCCCTCATCGACCTGGACCAGTTTAAAAAGAGAGAGACCCAAAAATATCAGGAAGTCTTACAGAGTGCAAAGGAAGTCGCCCTGTATAACAGGGAGATCATTGGAAAGATCAAAGCGTATAAAAAAGAATATGTGAAAATAATCCCGTATAACTATACGATTCAGCATATATTTCATACTGACCGGGCTGTGATCCAGGATCTTATGCTTCGAAAAGAGCAGCTGAAGGATTTTGATTCCTTTGCGGCACTGGCAAAAGAGTACTCCATGGAGACAGGGACAAAAAACAGACAGGGGCTCCTGGCTGAGATAAACCTGTCTACTCAGAAGGTCTCAAGCCACTTCTTTTATCAGCTCGCTGACAAGCCTCTGAACGAACCATTTGTCCTTCAGGACCCCTTCGGTTATCATATCATTAAAATCCTCAAAAAAGAGGACCATGATGTCTCCAAACTGCTTAAAAGCAAAAATGCATTGACCCGCGGGGTCATGGATTACAGAAAATACCTCTTCTTTGAAGAGCTGAAAGAAAAATACGGGGTAGAGTACTATTCGGTAAACTATATGGACTTCTTTTCCAAAGGGCCTGAAACGCCTCTCTACAAGATCGCAGATGATATCGTGACTAAACAGGACCTGCTGGATCAGATGCGTCCTGAGCAGAAAGACAACCCCTTTCTGCAGGCCAAGATCAGCATGTCAACTGTGGCCCCTCTCATCGAAGAGTATGTCCAGAAGTCCCTGGCCCGCATGGAAGCGGCCACGCTTCCCGTGGACAAAGAGATCACAGAGATCGCAGACCGTGAGTTTGTCCAGCAGATTTTGGGGACATGGTATGAGACCATGATGGCTCAGACCCAACCTAACGATCTTCCTGAAGATAAGATGCTTGAGCTTTATAAAAAAGAGAATTTCAAGGATGTGGAGAGCACCCGCTTTGCTCTCATCATGAGCCCCACAGCAGCTGGAGCTGAGATGCTGGCCCGCGAATTGACCACAGAAAAGCAGTACAAGGATTTTACGGCAAAATGGTCCAATCGTGTGCGGTTTTCTCCCTTCATGTCTCAGGGACAGGTCTACGATGACTTCAAAGACCTGGCGTCTTACCTGGATACTCCTGTGGGAACGATCCTTCCTGTAATGACATGGAAAGATAATTATGTCCTTCCCATGACCTGGGAAAAACAGGTCGCTAAAGAGATTCCCTGGGACACCTATAAAAACCGCTTCAAAGTCACTGTACAGAATATGAGGCTTTATGAAAAGGTCCTTGCGTTCTGGGATACAGTGGACGGACTTGAGATCGAGCCGGAGATTTTGGAAGGATACCGGACATTGATAAATGCCATGAAGCGTGCTACACTTGAACGTTTGGAGAAAATTGACAACGCTGAATGATATGGTACAATGAGCCCCGAGGAGGAAAGTTATGAAAAAATTACTGATTATTCTGGTCATGATGTTTGTTTTTTCCGGAGCTGCTCTTGTGGCTCAGGAAGAGGATGCTACAGGCCAGAGCTCTGATAAGATGACCATGGAGGAGTTTGAAAAACGCCTGAAAGAAGAGACAGCCAATTATGAAGAGCAGCTTCAGAAAATGACGGGGTCCATGGAAGCCTATTACTTGATCTACGATTATATGGGACGAGGCTATGTCACTTTGGATGCCGACCTCATCCTGCAGATCAAAGACTTTGAGAGCCTGGCCAGTACCAAGTTTGATGTGGCCTTGTCGGGAAAAGACGATATGGGCTTTACGTTGAGCAAAAAGTGGAAGTTTGACAAGAAAGAAGCCTACGTGAACCCCGAAGGGGACGCTGTGGTGGTTCTCAAATTTGCCCTCGAGAAGGGGAACTATAACAATATCAGCATCACCATAACAGGCAACAAAGGGGAGAATGCCACGACTGTGGTGGAACGTTATGAGACTCTCCATCTGAGTGACCTGAAACTCAAGCTGTCTGACACCTTTTTGATCGGTGATGTCAACGGGATCCAGAGGAATGAGTTTTTCCGCCGCCGATATTTTATTCTTCCCAATATCAGGGCCTATTACGAAAAGAATATGCAGATGGGGTTCTACTTCGAGTATTACCACCTGGCAGTAGATGCCCTCTACAAAGAAGGCAGTTATAACGTTGATTACAAGATTACCTTTGCCCCCACGGAAACAGAAGTCTACCGTTATACGGATGAAAAGAAAGAAGTGGGGGAAAACGGCCAGTATATCATGTATCTGCCTGATATTTCAAATCTTATCGACGGGATCTACCGCATTGATTATGTCTTTACCGATCAGATGACCAGGGAAGAGAAAAGCGGAACCCTCTACTTCATGGTCCATAATCCTGAGGAGAAAAATAAGGAGACAGTTGAAACACAGGAAGAAGGGCAGGAGAAGTAGGATGAAGTTAAACATCTTTTCTGGAAGAAGAGGCCTTCTTATCAGGCCTCTTCTCCTTCTTCTTGTATATTTTTCAGTGACCTCCTGTACATCATATCTGAAAGTCTATCGGAACCTCACATCAGAATATGAGAAAAAGAGTTTTCAGGTCATGCTCTACTGGATCCCTTCGGAACGGCTGGATCAGATCTTTTCCCAGACTCCTGATAAAAGGAAGTGGATGATCGAAAAAGAGATCGAAGAGATCGCCCAAAGACAGGAACTTCCGGTAACAGCTTTTAAAAACAGACAGATCGAACGGGTCCGCATGGCTAATATGAAGTACGGGACATACAAACAGGGTATGTTTACGGACAGGGGGCGTATCTACATCAAATACGGGGACCCTGAAAAGATCGTTCCGGGACAAACGGATGCTTACGGCCCTGTGGAAACATGGTTTTATCCTATGTATAAGGTCGAGTTTGTCTTTCAGGTGGACGAAGACCATAATGAATACCGGTTGACGAATATCAAGGATGACCGGCTCTAGCAGACAAGGAGTGATGCTATGAAGAAAGGATTACTTATTCTGTCCATGATGATCATGGTTTTTTCGATTTTACCCGCTGAAGAGATCGTATTTCACTCAGAAGAGGAAAAACAGGCCAAGATACGGGAAAGCTATGACCGTTATCTGGCTGACATCAACACGCATAAGATGGAAGGCAACCTTGAAACCTACTATTTTCTCTATGATTATATGGGATCCGGGTACATCAAGCTCAGTTTGGATTTCATTTTTGAAGTAAAAAATTGGGATGCGGTAAAAAGCAAGAGTTTTACAGTGGAGGTGAACGGTGTCGACGAGACCGGATTTACCTATAAAGACCGTTTCAAAGTGAAGAACAAAGATTTTTATGTGGATGATGAAGGAAACGGGATCATCGTCCTCACAAGCACCATTGAAAAAGGAATCTATAAAAATATGACCATCACTCTCAGCGGAGACAAAGGGGAGACAGCCACAGTGACTCTTCCTGAGTTCAGGACATTGAACCTCAGCGACCTGGAGACAAAGATCACGGATGTCTTCTTTATCAGCAGCCTGAACCAGGTCGAAAACGAGATGTTTCTCCGCCGCAGGAGACTCATCGTCCCCACGCTGATCCGTGAGTATAAAAATAATAAAAAAGTGGGCTTCTATTTCGAGTATTACCATCTGACTGTGGATGCTCTGCATAAAGAGGGCAAATACCTCTTCGGTTATAAGCTTATCCACGACCTCTCCAATATCGAGATCTATACCACTGAAGATGAAAAGACCGGGGTGGGGGAAAACGGAAACCAGCCTGTATATCTTGACCTTTCAACAGCGACTCCCGGTGTCTACCGCTTCGAATATACCTTTAAAGACCTCGCGGGCGGGGCGGAGTTTTCGGGCGTGAAGTATTTTTATATTGCTGATACAGAGAAAAAAGAGGAAGGGATGCCCGAAGCCGAATGAAAAAGCTCATTCTGACTCTCCTTTCGCTCAATCTCATCCTGGCAGCCTGTGTTTCCTATCAGACTCTCTATAAGGAAGCGGAGACCCAGCTTGATGAGAAGATGATCGGCTATCTCCTCTATTGGGAAAAGCCGGATAAGATCAAGGAGATCACCCTCATGCCCAGGGACAGGCGTGCTGTAGCTTACAAAAATGCCATCGAGCGTGTGGCCTCTCAATTGGGAATGAAGGTGGACCGGTTTAAATCACGTCAGGATGAACGGATCCGGGAATCAAATTTAAAATTCGGGTCTATTCAGCGGGGAATGTTTACTGACAAAGGAAAGATCTGGATCAAATACGGAGAACCGGACCGCATGGAGGAGAACGTCTCTTCCGATTTTGGTACAGCAGATGTATGGACCTATGTGAATCCCGCCAGGACCTTCTACTTTGTGGAACGGGGGAGCGGCTCATTTCTAGCCAATCCCGGTGAAGACAATTTATAACATGGGATACAGGGAGGCGGCAGCCTCCCTTCTTATATCATGAGGATAATCGCAGGGAAACTCAAGGGAAGGAAGATCATCTCGGCTCCACTGGGCCATCTTCGGCCTACTCTCGGCCGTGTCAAAGAGACCCTGTTTGCAATTCTGGAAAATTATATATCGCTTGAAGATGCATCTGTTCTTGATATCTTTGCGGGGACAGGAAACCTCGGCTTTGAAGCTTTGAGCCGGGGGGGGGCGTCTGTAACCTTTATCGAGGAGCATCCTGACAGTCTCAAGCTAATTGCTGAAAATGCCTCTCTGTTTCATGTGGAAAACTGTACTGTCGCTTTAAGGACTGACTGCTTTCGCGGCATCGATCTCCTGGCCGCTCAGGAGAAAACGTTTGATGTGATTTTCATGGATCCCCCTTTTCGCAAAGACTATATGAACAGGATTCTGGAAGAGAGTAAGATAGCCGGGCTGCTGGCTCCCGGCGGGATCCTCTTCTGTGAAACGGAAAAAAAACATGAGTTGCGCCTGCCTAAGGGGTGGGAGCTGCTGCGTGAACGCCAGATCGCTGACAGCCGTCTTTATTTTTTAAAAAGAAGTGAGGAGGAGGGAAATGAAAAAGGGGTTGTATCCGGGGACATTTGACCCCATCACACGAGGGCATATTGACATTATCCAGAGAAGTCTCAAGATATTCGATCATCTGATCATCGCTGTGGCGCGGAACGAAAAAAAACATCCCTTGTTTACTGTTGAGGAGCGGGTGGACATGATCCGTGAGACTTGTAAAGGGGATGACCGGATAACAGTGGAGCCTTTTGACGGGCTGCTTGTCAGTTTTGTCAAAAAGAAGAATATGGATGTCATCATCCGGGGAATGCGTGCCATCTCCGATTTCGAATATGAGATGCAGATCGCTTTGACAAACAGGAAGATCGACGAAGATTTCGAAACGCTTTTCCTCATGCCCTCCATTGATTATATCTATCTGAATGCCAGTGTGGTGAGAGAGCTGGCCTCTCTGGGGGCCGATCTTCAGACTTTTGTAACTCCTTATGTGGAAGGAAAGCTGCGCGAAAAGTTTCCGCTGTCCTGTTAAGCGATGCCCTCTTTCTTTCCCGTATTGACGCTGAAATAAAATTAGGATAGAGTTAAGATGTGGTAAGGAGGAATATTGGCTAAGGAGGTTAAGGTCGTCATCGGGTACGGACGCTCGGCAGAAGACCGGAAGACGATCCGAAAGATGATAAAGGCATTCGAGGAGAAAAGAGCAAACGTCCGATTCGCGCTGACGTCGTCAAAAGAGGAAGCCCTCGAAGAGATCGGAGATGCTCAGGTCTATTTCGGATTCCGATTTGGCCCGGAGCTGCTAAAAAAAGCCCGTGAACTCCTCTGGATCCACTACTCGTCAGCGGGAGTGAATCACGCGCTTTACCCGGATCTTCTCCGCTCATCTGTGCTGCTCTCCTCATCCAAGGGGCTTCATCCCCCCTATATCTCGGAACATATTCTTGCCGCCATATTTTATTTTTATGCAGATCTGGATCGTATTACGCACCTGCAGAAGCAAAAAGAGTGGGATAAAGCGGGTATTGTGCAGGAGAAACAGCTCCTCCGCGGGAAAAATATCCTCATCCTGGGGCTGGGGCATATCGGGAAAACAGCAGGGCTGCAATTATCTCATCTGGGAGCCCGGGTTCACGGGATAAAACGGCATGTGGAGGAGACCTACGCAGACGGGATCTCACTTCACCGTATGGAGGAACTAGATGACCTGCTTCCTGATTCGGATATCGTTATTGATGTTCTTCCGCTCACAGAAGAGACACGGGGAATCATGGATGAGGCCTTTTTCCGTAAGATGAAAGACGGCGCTCTTTTTATTAATGTGGGACGGGGTGAACATGTGAAAGAGGAAGCCCTGCTTGCCCAAGCTCCCCGTTTTCGGGGAATCGTTCTTGATGCCACAAGCCGGGAACCGCTGCCTGAGGAGTCTCCCCTCTGGGACGTGCCCAACATCCTGCTCACCCAGCATACATCGGGTGATTTCGCCGATTATACAGAACAGGCCACGCTCTTTTTTCTGGAAAACCTTGAACGTTTTCTGGATGGAGAGGAGCCTGAAGGGCTCATCGATAAAAAAGAAGGATATTAAAAGGAGGAAATATGCCTGAAATCATTGAAATAATAGCAAGAGAAGTCCTTGATTCCCGTGGAAACCCCACTGTGGAAGTCGAAGTCTATACAGAAAGCGGAGCCTTCGGACGCGCGATTGTCCCTTCCGGTGCCTCAACGGGTGAACATGAAGCCCTGGAACTGCGTGACGGAGACAAAAAACGTTACCTGGGAAAAGGGGTTGAAAAAGCGGTCTCCAATGTGAACGAGGTCATAGCTCCTGAACTCATCGGAGTCGATGCCACGGAGCAGAGGCTCATCGACACGCTTCTTCTTGACCTTGACGGGACTGAAAACAAATCTGTCCTGGGGGCCAATGCCATGCTGGGAGTCTCCATGGCGGCGATGAAAGCCGGGGCGGATCTTCTCGGCCTTCCCCTCTATCGATATATCGGCGGGATGGGTGCCAAGGTGCTGCCGGTTCCCATGATGAATATCTTTAACGGCGGGAAGCACGCCGCTAACAATGTGGATATGCAGGAGTTTATGATCGTCCCGGCAGGGGCTCCTACAATCAAAGAGGCGGTGCGTTACGGAGCCGAGGTCTTTCACCATTTCAAAAAGATACTGGAAGAGAAGGGTTTTGCCACTTCAGTGGGTGATGAAGGGGGATTTGCTCCCAACCTGTCCAACAACCGCGAACCTCTTGAGTATATGATGAGAGCAGTGGAAAAGGCCGGGTATCGCCCGGGAGAAGATATCTATTTTGCCATGGACCCCGCATCATCGGAGTTTTTTAAAGACGGCTTCTATCATCTCCAGGGCGACGGAAAGAAACTGAATTCGGGGGAGATGGTCGATTATTATGAGAAGCTTGTGAAAGATTTTCCGGTGATCTCTATCGAAGACGGGCTGGCTGAGGATGACTGGAACGGGTGGAAAGAATTGACAAAAAGGCTGGGCAGCCGGATCCAGCTTGTGGGTGATGACATATTTGTCACCAACGTCAAAAGACTGCAGCGTGGTATTGATTCCGAGTGTGCAAACTCCATTCTCATCAAAGTAAATCAGATCGGTACCATGAGCGAGACACTGGATACCATTGAGCTGGCCAAGACTCACGGATATACCTGTGTCGTCTCCCATCGGTCCGGAGAGACCGAAGACACTACCATCGCTGATCTTACCGTGGGCCTGAATTGCGGCCAGATCAAGACCGGGTCTCTTTGCCGGACAGATCGCGTGGCCAAATACAATCAGCTGATCCGGATAGAAGAAGAGTTGACTGATATCGGCTTTTACGGAGGGAAAAAAGTCTTTTTCTCTTTATAAGTGAAGGGAGAACCATCTTTGGATGAGAAAAAAAAGATGAAAGTCCTGGTCGTTGACGACGAACTTCCTCTTTTAGAAGTCATGCAGGATATTCTCAGAGAACTGGGGTATCACTGTATCGGGGCCAGCGACGGCCTGGAGGCTCTGGATGTCGTCCGGTCCACTCCTGATATCGATATTGTGATCTCTGATATCAAGATGCCCCGTCTCAGCGGATTGAACCTGGTCAAGACATTATCGGAAGAGCGCCCTGATATCATTACCATCATCATGACCGGATATATCGATTCGGATATCCTGGTCTCGGTTCTCAGGGCCGGGGCTTATGATTTTCTTCCCAAACCGTATGACGCGCGAGCCATCACCATGATCCTGGAGCGGTCTGTGGAAAAGCGGCGTGTGGTCCTGGAAAACGAACGCCTTCTTGAGGAGTTGAAAAAGGCTAACCGGAAACTGACAAAACAGCAGAAGATGCTTGAGCAGAAGGTGCTGGCCAGTGATAAAACACTCCAAAAGAAGTATCAGGAACTCCGTTTTATCAACGATGTGATGAAGACTATCAACTCGTCTCTCGACTTTAACGAGACGATCCACTATATTCTGGAAGTGGTCAGGGAAGTCCTTTCAGCCACCACTGTTTCGGTGATGCTGCTGGATGATGAAAAACGGTATCTTACGGTGATCGACGGGATCGGAGACACCAGCGGGTTTATCGGAGAGCGTGTCCGCGTGGGGGAAGGAGTCGCCGGCTGGGTGGCTCAACATAATAAACCCCTTCTTGTCAAAGACACTGGTGAAGATGACCTGCCCGTGGAGCTTCAGGGAGAACGGAATAAATATGCAGCCTCTTCGTTCATCTCTATTCCCCTGGTCACTATTAAAAAAGGCGTGATCGGAGTACTCAACGTGACAAACAAAGAAGACGGAAAAAGCTTTAATGAAGAAGAACTCGAAGTACTGAAGATCTTTTCTGAGCAGGCGGCCATTGACATCGAAAACACCATTATCTATGAAGAGCTGGAAAGCTACTATCTCCAGACTGTCCGTGCCCTCTCGAAAGCTATTGAAGCCAAAGATGTCTACACTCGGGGCCATTCGGAGAGAGTAACGATCTTTGCACTGGAACTGGCCCGTGAGATGGGATACAGCGATGAACAGCTGAGAAACCTGGAACTGGCCGGAATCCTTCACGATATCGGCAAGATCGGAGTCCCTGTCCACATCCTCACCAAGCCGGGAAAGCTCACCGATATCGAGTTCGACCAGATGAAACGCCATCCTGTCATCGGAGAAGAGATCATCAAGGATATCAAATTTCTGGAGTCTTGCCGGGTGATCATCAGGAACCACCATGAACGCATGGACGGCCGGGGGTATCCCGACGGAACCGGGGGAAGCGAGATTCCCGAGGAGGTCAGGATCATGACTATCGCAGATGCATTCGATGCCATGACATCGGACCGGCCTTACAGGGCTGCCCTTCCCGTTGATGAAGCTGTCCGTCGCCTGCGTCACGATTCCGGGACGCAGTTTGATAAAAACCTAGTGGAAATATTTGTGAACAATGTCGTTCCGAAGATGCATTGACCCTCATTGTCTGTTCAGTCTGCGCATACTTTGAGTGACAGAGGTAATTCATGATCTTACTTGGCCTGGATTGGGGAAAACAGCGGACCGGGATCGCCGTGAGCGATTCATCCTGGGTCATGGCTTCCCCTCTGGAAGTCATCGATACAAACTCCCGATGGAGGCGTCTTGAGGCCATTGTCAGAGAGTATCAGGTACAGCGCGTGGTCATGGGGTATCCGCTTTCTCTCTCGTCAGGTGAAGTGAACAGGGAGTGGGGAGGATTTCGTTTTTTTGAAAAGGTAAAGCCTCTTATCAGGCGGCCCTTTTCCTGGGTGGACGAGACCTTTACCACACATGAGAGTTATGACCGTCTCTCTGTGGAAGGGATAAAATATAAGAAGAAAAGAGAAGCTGTGGACAAGATCGCGGCTTCTCTCATCCTCGAGCGCTTTATGGAAGAGCGGCGGAGCCGAAAGAATACCATCGTGGCTGTCACGGGAAACCTGGGGAGCGGGAAGAGTTTTGTCGCCAGGAAGATGGCGGAACAGTGCGGGGGAACCTTTCTGTCTGCTGATGCAATCTCCCGGAAGCTCACCGCTCCGGGGTGTGAGGGGGCGAGCCTTGTTAAGGAGCTTTTCGGGAGTGAGTTCTTCCTTCCCGGTGGGGAGCTTGACAGAAAGAAGCTGGGAGAATTTGTTTTTTCCCGGCCTTCCAGGCTGAAAGAATTGAACCATGCACTCCATCCTCTGATCAGAAAAACAATGATCGAGGAGATCGAAGGGAGAAAAGAGGCTCTTATTTTTGTGGAGATCCCTTTGGCGGCTGAGAACCGTCTTTATTACCTCTATGATTTTTCTCTCTTGACAAAAAGCGCTCCTGATGTGATAATAGCACGGGTTAAGGAGCGGGATCGCCGTTCTGACAGAGAAATTAGCCACATTTTGAAACAGCAGGCTCCCCCGCATGACGTTGAAAGTTTATTCGATTGCGCCGTTGATACGTCTCACGGCTGGGATTCCTACAAGGAAGAAGTAGACAAGTTCTTGAATGAGGTCATTTCATACCATAGTGAAATCGCGTTAAAAGGGAAGTAACGAGGAGGTGTGATGTTACTGGAGGATTTGAAAAAGAAGGATATTAACGACCTTCTGAAAGAACTCTCTGATCTGGACAGAGGGATCGATGAAGAAAGTCTTTTGGGTTTTCGGCGGCACGAAGTTCTCTTCCGCATTGTCGAGAAAGTGATCGATAAGAATGAAGAAGTGGCAGGCCAGGGTGTCCTGGAAGTTCTCAGCGACGGATATGGATTTCTGCGCGCAGAAGAGAATAACTACCTGCCGTCACCTGAAGATATTTATGTCTCTCCCAATCTGATCCGGCGCTGGCGCCTGAAAACAGGAGATACTCTGGAAGGGACTATCCGTGCCCCCAGGGACAATGAAAAGTATTTTGCCTTATCTGACCTGAAAAAGGTCAATGATGATGTCCCTGACACCTCAGTCAGCCGAAAGTTCTTTGATACACTGACTCCGTACTATCCCACAGAAAAGATCGGGTTAGAGATCGACCCCAAAAACATGTCCACCCGGATTATGGATCTCCTCGTTCCCCTGGGAAAAGGACAACGCGGACTCATTGTGGCTCCGCCCCGTACGGGAAAGACCATCCTGCTTCAGCAGATCGCCAATGCCATAACCACAAACCATCCTGAAGTCCATCTCATCGTGCTGCTCATCGACGAACGGCCTGAAGAGGTTACAGACATGAAAAGGACAGTCAAGGGAGAGGTCATCTCCTCTACTTTTGACGAACAGGCGGAAAAGCATGTCCAGGTAGCTGATATGGTGATCCAGAAAGCGAAGAGGCTCGTGGAATATGGTAAAGACGTGGTGATCCTTCTGGACAGTATTACACGTCTGGCCAGAGCGAACAATACCGTTGTCCCGCATAGCGGCAAGATCCTCTCCGGCGGTGTGGATTCCAACGCCCTACATAAACCTAAACGCTTTTTCGGGTCAGCCCGTAATATTGAAGAGGGGGGAAGCCTCACCATCATTGCCACGGCTCTTATCGACACGGGAAGCCGCATGGATGATGTTATCTTTGAAGAGTTCAAAGGGACTGGTAATATGGAATTGGTTCTGGACCGCCGGCTTGTGGATAAGCGCGTCTTCCCGGCACTGGATATTGAAAAGAGCGGGACCCGGAAAGAAGAGCTTCTCATCGATCAGAAAACACTGAACCGTATCTGGATTTTGCGTAAGATCCTGGCCCCCATGGGTGTTGTGGAGCGAATTGAGTTTTTAATCGATAAAATGTACAAGACAAAGAGTAATCAAGAGTTCCTGGATAGAATGAATTCATAAGGAGGATACCGTTATGAAAAAAGGCCTGCATCCGGAAATGCATGAAGTGACCATCAAATGCGCCTGTGGGAATGAGTTTACCACTCTTTCCACCAAGAAGGATATCAAAGTGGAGATCTGTTCAAAGTGCCACCCTTTCTTCACAGGGCAGCAGAAGATCATGGATACCGCCGGACGTGTTGACAAGTTCAACAAGAAATACGGCAAAAAAGAGAAATAATCCGTTAATGCGGGAGGCTTTAAGCTTCCCGCTCCCCTTCTTTCAACTTTCCATGACCCGATTCAATCCGAGGAGATGAGATGCTGCTGGAACGGTTAAGCGAGATTCAGGAAAAATTCCGTGATATTGAAAAGAGACTTTCCAGGCCTGATATTGTTCAGAAACAGGAGGAGTATGTGCGTCTCACTAAAGAGCGCTCTGCTCTCGAGCCTCTGGTGGGGCTCATCGGGATATATAAAGATGTCCTGGCCAATATCGATGAGGCCGAAAAGATGCTTCATTCCTCTGATGAAGAGATGCGCGAACTGGCAGAAGAGGAGTTGGGGAGCAGCCGCGACCGTGCCCGGGAGCTGGAAGATGAGATAAAACTGCTTCTTCTCCCCGGGGATCCGAATGACGAAAAAAACACTATTATGGAGATACGGGCGGGAACCGGCGGAGATGAGGCGGCTCTTTTCGCAGGAGACCTCTACGGGATGTATACCCGGTATGCGGAGAAGAACGGCTGGAAGTATGAGATCATTGACGCCAGCCCGACAGGGCTCGGCGGTTATAAGGAGATTATCTTCATGATCCGCGGAGACAAAGTCTACAGCCGGTTGAAATTCGAAAGCGGCGGGCATCGTGTCCAGCGTGTTCCGGAGACCGAATCAGGAGGGCGTATCCACACCTCTGCAGCAACAGTGGCGGTCCTTCCCGAAGCTGAAGAAGTGGAAGTGGAAATCGACCCCGGGGATATTATCGTGGACGTCTACCGGGCTTCCGGAGCAGGGGGGCAGCACGTGAACACAACAGAATCTGCTGTCCGGATCACTCATAAGCCCACAGGGCTTGTAGTCATGTGTCAGGATGAGAAGAGTCAGCATAAAAACAGAGCCAAAGCCATGAAGGTCCTTCTGGCCAGGCTATTCGACCTGAAGCTGAGAGAACAGGAAGACGAGCTCTCCTCTACCAGGCGGTCTCTCGTGGGCAGCGGTGACCGGTCGGAACGGATCAGGACTTACAACTTCCCTCAGAACAGAGTCACGGATCACCGGATCAATTATACCACCTACCATCTCCAGGAGATCCTCCACGGGGATATGGACGAGATCATCGACAAGATCATCACTGAGGAGCAGGTCCGAAAACTTGAAGAGGCTGATCTTTGAAATGCAGGAACCCTGGACCGTCAAACGGCTTCTGGATTGGAGCGACCGTTATCTGAAGGAGAAGGGAGCGGATACCTCGCGATCCAACATTGAGATCATGCTTTCCGAGATCCTCGGGACAAGCCGCATGGGTGTCTATCTCAATTTTGATAAAATACTTGCCGATGATGAACTGAAGCGCTTCAAAGAATATCTGCTTCTGCGCCGGGAGGGGACTCCCGTTCAATATATTATCGGAAAGGCCTGGTTTTACGGCCGCCCTTATTCAGTAAGTCCGGGATGCTTTATCCCGCGTTTTACAACAGAAAACCTGGTTACTCATGTTCTGGACAAACAGAAAAAAAAGGATCTGGGGACAGCGCTTCTAGAGATCGGCGGGGGATCAGGGGCTGTGAGTATCACCCTGGCCCTGGAAGATGAACGTTTCACCATTGATGTGGTGGAAAAAGAGATCCGGGCCTGTGAGATGATCGAGACCAATATTGAAGCCTATGATGTCTCCGGGAGAGTGACGCTTCTCAAAGGCGATTTTTTTACACTCGCCCCTTTAAAAAAATATGATGCTATTATCTGTAACCCCCCCTATGTGGTTCCGGGGGATCCCTGCCTGGAAGGCCAGGTCCGGGATCATGAACCCCCGGAGGCTCTTTACGGCGGGGAAGATGGATTGGAATTCTATCGCAGGCTGCGCT
>Ga0068713_1000475_pt1 | contig 74173 bp, 53 predicted proteins | sample MTBAKSrepl2MetaG_FD_62223 | JGI IMG/M metagenome (GOLD analysis project Ga0068713, IMG submission 62223) | Enrichment culture microbial communities om Arthur Kill intertidal strait, New Jersey, USA, that are MTBE-degrading - MTBE-AKS2 (Arthur... | ecosystem: Environmental > Aquatic > Marine >... | reverse complement strand
CGGAAACCTTCCCCCGTGTCTTTCAATGGGAAACGGTGCGTTATCATCTTGCCCACCTCCACCCTGCCGGCACGAATGAGCCCGAGGGCCGCCGCGCAATCGGCTGGTGAGGCCGCATAGGTCGTTGTGAGCACAACGTCCCTGCGCCAAAACAGGTCGTTTATGGAAAGGGGGAGCGTAGCCCCCTGCCCCGTCGGGGCGAACAGCAGCACCGTGCCTCCCCGATCCACCGCTTCCATGCCCTGTTTCAAGGCGCCCAAAGCGCCCGTGCTCACCAGCACCACGTCTGCCCCCCGGCCTTGGTTGATTTCGCGGAAAAGGTCGGGAACCTGACTGTCGCCCGGCAGGGTGTGATCGGCGCCGAAGCGCCTGGCCCCATCCAACCTAAAGGGGCTGATGTCGGTTGCCACCACGAGGCCCGCTCCCAGTGCCTTGGCCAGGGCCACGTGGAGTAGACCGGAAATACCGGCTCCCAGGACCAGCACGCTCTGCCCCCGTTTGACTCCTGCCACACGGTGGCCACGCAGGACACAGCCCAGGGGTTCGACGAAGGTGGCCTCGTCGTAGGAAGTCTGTTCGGGGACCTTCCAAGTGCCCCGCGTCACGTTGATGGCGGGTAGGCGCACGTACTCGCAAAAGCCCCCCGGGTCGAAATGGGTGCCGGAAAGAAGGGTGTCACAGACCGTTTCGTGGCCCGACAGGCAGTATCGGCAGGAGAAGCAGGGCACGTGGTGGGTGCCGCACACCCGGTCGCCCACGGAGAAGGACTCGACACCTTCTCCCACCTTGGCGACCTGGCCGGCGATTTCATGTCCCAGCACAAGAGGCGCCTTCTTTATCCTGTACCACTCCATCACGTCGCTGCCGCAGATCCCGCTGGAAAAGATCTTGACGAGGATTTCCCCCGGCCCCACCGCAGGGCAAGGCAGATCTTCGATGCGTATGTCCTTGTTGCTGTAATAGACGGCAGCACGCATGGCAGCAAGCTCCGGTCGCTCGAGGCGTCCCCTGGTTTCCCCACGGGGCTCGGGGTGGCCGCGCCTCCCCGGTTGGGTGTGGATCAGTATGGGAGAACCACCGGGGAGTGTCAAGACAAAAGCACGGAACCCCGCGCCCTTACGCGATGGGCGCCCTCCGCCGGAGGGATTGGGGGCCAAGGGGAATTGGATCGAGAAAGGGTCGGGAGGAGGGTATAAAAAGGGCACTCTGTGGACGCACGAAGGACATTAGGTGGTTGTGGCCGGGAACATTCGCAGGCACCAAGAGAAGAAGGCGCGTCCTGCCATTTCTCACGGATTGCCCGGTGGCGCGGCTTCAGGACCGGCTGCGGAGGCTCACACCGAGAGCTTGGAGCATTTCCAGGGATTTTTCCTGGCTGTACATGGGCCCATCCACCCCTCCGTCCACACGCAGGGTGTGCCCCGTCACGAAACCCGATTCGTTGCCGGCGAGCCAGAGGGCGGCCCGGGCCACGTCTTGCGTCGTGCCGCTGCGGGGGATCGCCTGTACGTCGTGGAACACCTTTTCCAGGGCCCCCAGGGTTCCGTCCGTCCGTTCGGCGGACAACCCGAAACTCGTCCCGAACATGGGTGTGGGAACGGCCCCCGGGCAGACGCAATTGACGCGTATGCCAAAGGCCCCCACCTCCATGGCCACCGTGCGGGTCAAGTGGATCACCGCGGCCTTGCACGAGCTGTACGTATGGTATCCGCAGCCGGTGTAGATGCCCGCCACGCTGGCCGTGCTGATGATGCACCCGGACCCTTGCGGCTTCATCACGCGAACCGCATGTTTCATCCCCAGAAGCACGCCCCTGTAAATGACGGAGACCGCGGCGTCGAATGCCTCCACGGCCGTCTTTTCGATCGGTCCTGCAGGGCCCCCCACCCCGGCGTTGTTGAACATGCAGTCGAGCCTGCCGAAAGCGGCGACGGCATGGTCCACCACGCTGCAGATGTCTTCTTCCTTCGAAACGTCCGTGCGTTTGAAAAGGGTCGCACCCCCGCATTCCGAGGCGAGCCGGCGCCCTCTTTCCTCGTTGCGATCCGCCACGACCACCCGGGCCCCCTCTTCCACAAAGAGCTGCACCGAAGCCTCGCCGATTCCGCTGGCCCCTCCGGTGATGATCACGACCTTCTGGTCCAGTCTTCCCATCGCCGCTGCCCTCCCCGCACCGGTCCCCCGCCCAACATGGACTTCTCGGCCTCGATCATCGTTCCGGCCGGTTCCTTGCACTGCCTCTCCCGCCGTGGGAGAGGGGTGGGGTGAGGAAGAAACTCGGCATCCCTTATCACCTCGCCCAGTCAAAAGGGGCGATCCCCTGCTCGGTGAGCTGCCAGATCGTCGCCTCGACCTGGCCCGAACGGATCTCCAGAAAGCCGATGGTTCCCAGTTGGGTGTTGAGATTGTGGGGGTAGGTGGGCGAACCGGGGTTCACGCACAGGGTGTTGTCTATGGTGTCGATGGCCTCCACGTGGGTGTCTCCGTAAACGACAACGTCCAAGTCGGTACGACCGAAATGCCGCAGCATGGTGCGCTCTACGGTCTGGTGGGGGGGATACTGGGGAATGGGAATGATGTGGGTTATGCCCACACGGATGCCCCCGAACTCAAGGAGCCTGGCTTCCGGCAGATCCTGCAAGGCCTGGTGCACCGGCCTGCCTCCAGAGCCCTCGTCCCCGTTTCCCCGCACCGCGTAGGTGGGCGCCACTTCGTTGAGCTGATGCAGCACCACGGGATCGTGGAAATCCCCCGCATGGAGGATGGCGTCCACGCACCTGAACGCATCGAAAACCTGGGGCCACAACGCGTGCCGCGCTTCGGGAATGTGGGTGTCGGAGATGAGTCCTATACGCATGGTCGTGGGGCCCTCTTGCCGCGTCACGCGAGGCTTGCCCTAGCTCCACGGGGAGCCGGTGTGGGTATGGGGATCGTCCTGGGCTACGTGGTTCACCCTTCGGCCACTTCCTGTTGGATGGCGAGCGAACCTGTTGCCCATAATATGGGCAGAGCACCGGAAAATCAACCGCAGGTAAGGAAATAGCACGCAACGAGCTTTCCGGCAAACGCTGTGGGCCATCGGCTTCCTTGCCACAGGAGCGCCGCGCTATCGCCGGTAGGACCCCCTTTGGAACCCGTCGAGCAGGCCGAGCCGTCTTAAGGGCTCGTGCAAGAATAACTTCCCATTTTGATGCGCCGATCCATCACGCCTGGCGGCGTTGCTCGTCGGTTAAATGGCCAGCCATTCGCCATCCTCGCGCCTTGCCATGCGCGCGCCTCGACACCTGAAAAGGGGAACCTATTTTTGCACAAGCCCTAAAGAGCGCGTTTGAAACTTCCGTTCGCTTTCCCCGCCCCCCACCCGATCACCCTTGTTGCATCAGGTCATGAAGAAGCCGCCGTCGATCAAGAACTGCGTTCCCGTATGGTACTGGCTCGCATCGCTCATCAGGTAGACCGCGATGCCCCCGAAATCGTCTCCGGTGCCCCACCTTCTGATGGGCAGCCGGGGCATCACGTAGCCGACGAACTTCTGGTCCGTGGCGTACCTTGTTTCGGTCATGCCCGTTTGGATGTGTCCGGGCAGTATGGAGTTGGCCGTGATCTTGTAGCGGCCAAGCTCCACGGCCAGGGACTGCATGATCGCTATCAGCGCCCCCTTGGTGCCGGTATATGCCTGGGCCCGGGGCAGACCGGCAATGGCCCCCAGGCTGGAGGTCGCTACCAGGCGCCCCCCCACGTCCCCCTCCAGGCTGCGTTTTACCATATGCCTGGCCGCGGCCCTCAGGGTGTAGAAGGCACCGTCCAGGTTGACACGCATAACCCTGCCCCATTCCTCGTCGTCCAGGTCGATGAAAGCCTTGCCGCCGCCTCCCACGCCGGCATTGGCAAAACAGCCGTCCACCCTGCCGTGATCGTCGAGGACCCGTGCAAAGGCTTCGTCAACGGCCCTGGAGTCCGATACATCCACCAGATGGGCGGTGATCCTGGGTCCTATCTTTTCCAGTGTCTCGAGGGCCGCCTTGTTTTTGCCGGGGTTGGTGCCCCAGATGGAAACTTCGGCTCCCGCCTCGGCCATGGCCTTTGCCATGCCCAGGCCGATGCCCGAGTTGCCGCCGGTGATAAGCGCCGTCTTTCCGTTAAGATCAAATGGTGCGTATGCCATCGTTGCTCCTTTTCAGTTGTCCGCCCCGGGAGAACCGTGAACGGCGTGCTTCGCCCAGGTCTAAGGTGCTGAGGAAATGTCCGTGTCCGGGAGACGGACCGAACCCCGGCAAACCCATACCACGGTGTCTTTGCCCCCGCAACCGTGACCCCTTGTCGGCCGTGATCATCGTCTCGGCCGCTCTCGTTCTTCGGGCCTCTGCCATCTTTCGAGGAACCTTTTCTCTTCCTTCACACGGACTCACCTCGACCCGGCGGCACCGACCCGTAGCGTCGCGCTTGCGCTGTGGGCAAAAATGCGGGGGTGGTACATCCCGAAAAGCCTTGCCGGAGGAACGTGAAAAAGGCCGTTGAGCTCGCTTCGAAGGATATACTGCACCGTCACTTCCCGGTTCTTTTGCAGGGCGTCGAAAAAGTAAACCACCTTGTTGTTCCGTCGCTCCTTGTGGGAATAAGGGCGCCACCAGGCCGTGTCGGTGTCCGCATCGAAGTCGGCCACTTCAAAGCCCGAGGGAAGCGCGTCCTCCAAGACAAAGAAGCGGTAGTCCCTGTCGGCAGCGAAGCGCAGGTCCACCTGGATTTCCTCTCCCACGTGCAGGGTTGCTCCCGGTTCCAGGGGATTGGTCAGAATCCTCGGACGGCCCCTGGAATCATGGACCCGGGCCACCGTATGGATTTGTTTGGCAAGCGCGATACGGCAGCCTTCCGATCCCGGCTCCATGGGATCTCTCTCCACGAACGAGCGAACCGAAAGGCTGTAATGGGCCTCGCGGTCTCCCACGATGCGCACCCGGTTGGTTCCATGCACAAGGTCCGCCCCGGCAAGGCCCAGGGTCAGCCCGCCTTCTCTCAGGATCTTCTCTGGACTCACGGCGAGGCTGCCCACCTGCCGGTCGTTCACGAAAACCGTGACGGACCCCTCCTGGAGGGCAAGATCCTGTGGCAGGGTCTCTAGGACCGCGCAAAGGGCCATGACCACCCAGCCGGTGGTCCTCGTGGAGATCCAGGACGGACCGGTCCTTTGGGAAAGGAGCCACTGCAAGATATCTTCGATTTCGCCCCGTCCCGGCAAGGTCCTTGCCAGGGCCCAGAGGGCCAGGGCGTTTGTTTCCACGGCCACCCGCTCCCTGTACGACCCGGTTTCCGGAAAAAAAGAGCCTTCGTTGGTCTTTTCGAGCTTTTCCAAGAGCAGAGAGGCTGCCTGAACGGCCTCGTCCTTCATGCCGCTGCGTTCAAGGGCAAGGATCGTGAGGGAAAGGGTGAGGGCGTCCATGTGTGCGCTTCTGCGCGCCAGGGCCTTTACCAGGGATCTTTGGGGCTGACCCGCCTCGGCCAGGGCGAACAAGGCAAGAGCCGTCATGTCCGGTACCTGGGGCTTTCCCAGCTCCCCTGCCACGTACCGTGCCGCCGCCGAGGCCAGGTCCCCGGTCTGCTGCTGGGGTATGTCCGGCAGGCTGGAGACGCCGAGAAGGACCAGGCAGGTGAGATAGAGGTCTTCCTGGGAGTCGTGCCACCATCCGAAACCCCCTCCCTCCTTCTGGAAGCGTGCCAGCTTGGCCAGTCCCTCCTCGATCCTCCTGTGGGCCTGCGGGGCGTCCTCAGGGACAAGATCCACCCGCGCGAGGGCCGCATGGTAGCGGGCCAGGGGGACGAAGCGGTTCAGGGTCTGTTCCACGCAGCCGTAAGGAAAGCGTGCCAGGTACTCAACGGCGGTCAGGCCGGCCAGCGCAGGGTGGAAAATGATTTCCAGTTCCGCCTCGGTGCCTTCCACCACATGGTCCTCGGGCAGGGCCACCAGGACCTCGACCGAGCCGTCCCGGGTCTTGCCGGCGAAATCGTAGACCATGGGAATGCCCCTCGAAAAGACCGGCACGGTTTGGCGCTCGGCGTCCTGCAGGGCTCCGGCGAGGGTCCGGGCGGTCACCACCGCTTCCTGGCCTCCCCGGGCCACCTCCACATCCCAGCTCAGGCTGCCCGTGCCCTGCCTGGGCATGCGCTGGGTCCGGGTGGGAACACCCGTCAGGACAAGGGGCGGCCCCACATCCACCGTTGTCCGGACCTCTTCGAGGGGGGACTCGGTGCGGTTGAAGGTGACCGCGCGCACCTCGGTCCTGTCGCCGCGTACGAAAAAGCGGGGCAGCCTCAGGGAGGTGACAAGGGGCTTGGTGACAAGGGCTTTTTCCTTTTTTTCCCCGAAAAGGTTGCCCATGCTGTGCCCGCGCACGGTGGCGACCCATGTGGTCAGGTTGTCGGGCAGCGGGACGTTGACCCGGGCTTCACCATGCTTGTCCGTGGCAACGTTGGGCAGCCACAGGGCCGTATCCTCGAAGCGCTCACGCAGAGGCTGGTCGCCCGGGTCCTTCACCGCACCGCCCAGGTACTTTATGGGAAAGGAGTAAGTGGTTGTGATCCACTGGGGTCTTTTGGCGTAGAAAAAATCGTGGATGGGAACCGTGTGGTCGGGCCGCACATAATACACGGCCTCGTCCACCACACCCACGGAAAAATCGCCCTGCACGGGCCGTCCCCGGGGGTCCTTGGCCTTGATGCGCAGCACCGCCTTGTCGCCCGGACGGTAGGCGCCCCTGTCAAAGGCCGTGTCCAGGGTCATTTCCCTTCCCTCCACACTCACGTTCAGGGAGACCCTCTTGTGGTGGAGCCGCGTGCCGTCGTGCTGCACCACGGAGAGCCAGACATTGGGGGCAAAGGCCTCCTTTACCGGTATTTCTAGGATGCGCGTTCGGGCGGGCATGTCCAGTACCCGGTATTCCAGCACATCGGGGCCCTCCATGGTGAAAAGGACCGTGCCGTGCTGCCCGGGGGTATTCATGAGGAGCCGCGCCGTTTCCCCGGCCCGATAGTTCTCCCTGTCCAGGCGGATTTCAAGACCCGTGTAGTTGTAATCAAAGTCCCCTAAGGGCGTGTCGTAGAGCCAGAGGGACGCGGACCGTATGGCCTTGTAGCCCTTGGGGTCCACGCACGAAAAGACGAAGCGCACGTAACCGGGGCGCAGTTCGGACACGGGGACCTCCACGGCCCCGTTTCCCCAGGGGTCCGTGTCGCCCTGCGTGGAATAGAGGGGCGCCGACGGCGTTTCGAAGCGGCTGCGGATGGGATTCCAGATTTCCTGCTCCAGGGCTGCGGTGAACCGGGTCGCTACCGGTCGACCCTGGATATCCATCACACGGATCCGAAGTTCCAGCGGGGCGTCCTTCTTGTGCACGAACGGGTGATCCACCACTTCGATCTGATAGGCGCTCTGATGCAGGGCCACCGATTTGCGCGCAGACACCTTTCGTCCCGAGGGGGCCGCAACCTCCGCCTCTACCGTGATGATCCTGTCGTACGACTTGGGAGGGGGCACAACCTCCACGCTCACGAAGCCCTGGGCGTCTGTCACCGCGTTGCCGCTTCTTATCAGGGAATGGAAACCCTCTTGCCGGTAATACTCACCTTCCCACCAGAAACGGTAGTGAGGCTGGGCGGTCATCTTCTGGTACACCCGGTAGGTCGCGCCCGCGTCGGCCAGGGGTGAGCCGAAGAAATAGGCGGCCTGGATGACGCACCTTAATGTTTCATCCCCTGTGTACGCTTCCTTGTCGGTGGCGACCGTCACCTTGAAGTCCGGCTTTCTGTAGGCCTGGACGAAGAAGTGGGCTTCGTTTGCCTCGGACTGACCCTGCACGGTCAGGGTGTATCTGCCCAAGGGAGCGTCCGGGGACAGGTCGAAGGAGCCGTTCACGGTGCCTGCCGTGTCCGTGACGCCCTTGACCGTGGCGACGAGCCGCCCGTCCCCATCCTTCATTTCGATGAGGACCTCCCGGTCCTTCCCGCTTCCCAGCGCGGTGCCTTCGTCCATGCGGAAGATCCCTTTGAAAAAGACCCGGTGGCCAGGGCGATACACGGGCCTGTCCGTGTACAGGTACGCCTTCCATCCCTGGGAGGCGGCCATGTGGGAAAGATACGACTCGGCGATGCCGATGCCGCACCCCGATTTGAGGGCCAGCACGGCAACGTCGGCCGGGGCGAGCTTGCCGATGAGCTCCAGGAGGCCCTGATCGTCGGTCTTTCCCCTGAAAAGGACCCTGTCGTTGGTGAAAAGGCTCAGGATCTTCTTGAAAAAGCTCTTGGAAGCGTCTTCTTCGGTTTGCGGCGTGCGGGGGCTTTTCAGGACGACAAGCTCCACCTCCGGTTCGGGCCGGTTCGTCTGGAAGTTCACCGTGTAGGCCAGCAGGGACTGCCTTCCCCGTTTGACCACGACACCCAGGTCCGAGACGAAGACGAACCGGCGGTCCTGGGCGTTGGGGGTGGCGGCCCGGATGAGGTAGATGCCGGGGGTGAGCGGTTTGTCGGTGCGCACTTCCCTGGTGAACCACGTGTATGGACGGTAGCGATCGAAGCCGAATCGGGCGCTGTGGACCTTGTCGAACCCGTCGAGGGGAGTTTGGGGTGCCAGGAGCCCCGCGAACTTGTGGGGGCTCTCCAGGTACCAATCAACCGGGATGCGATAAAACTCCAGGGTGAAGTCCTCGCTTCGGAAAGCCCTTACCGCAAAGGCCATGCGTTCTTTTTTCGGATAGACCTCCTGGTAGATGGCGATGGCGACCTTCTCCCGGTCGGCCTCGAGAAAATGGTCCACGTCCTTGCGGTTTTCCCCTTCTTCGATGGTGACGGCACCCTCGTACCGATACGGGCGAAAACCGGTCCTGGTGGCCGCAAAACCGTAGGTCCCCGGCTTCAAGTCTCGCAGGGAGTATACCCCCTGGATATTGCTGGTGGCCGTTTGCTCACAGGGCCCGCCGGCCACAAGGGTGATGCCCGCAAGGGGTGCTCGCTCGTCCCTGAGAAGGACCCTGCCGGAAATGGAGCCCGGCCTATACATGGGAACGTGCAGGTCTTCGGCACTTCCCGGCCTGAACGAAAGGTTGGTCAGTTTCTCGACGATGTACCCCTCCTTTTCGAGGACGAGCTCGTACACCCCTTCGGCAATGCCGGCAACGCCCACGCCGCCCCTGTTGTCGGTCTCCTTCTCGAATTCGTACACCGCGTAAGGATCTTTCCTCCATCCCATGGGCTTGAGGGTGACCCGGACCCTTGCGAGGGGGGTGGCGCCGTCGCTGGCGGTCACACGACACGTGAGTACGCCTTCTTTTGAAAGGGGCACCACCATCGACTCCATCTGTTTGTCCGCCTCCACGAACCAGTAGAGCCGCCTGTACGAGGTGAATCCCTCCTTTTCCACGTAGAGGTTGTAACTCACGCCACCTGGCAGGTCCTGGAAGGCGAACCCTCCGCTTCCATCGGTGTGGGCCCTCGAGTATCCGGACCCTCCCGAGGCGTTTTCTATCTCCACGAAAGCCCCCGGGACCGGGGTGCCGGTGTCCCGATCGATCACCCGGCCGGTTATGGTCAGCCGGGAGACCTCTGCGCGAAGGGGACAGGCTGCGAGAACAAGGACCAGCAAGGGCGGAATCGCTCGGACAATGCCTCTTCGCATCACTTTCTCCTTTCATCGAAGGCCACCACCTGGAAGGAAGCGTAACGGCACGGCCCGTGGGGCTCCCGAGACCCGTTGGTCATGAGGGTCCTGATCCCGTGCTCCAGGGTCCTGGTCTCACCGGGAAGCAGCACACGGGCCGTACCGCCCCGGACCACGAGCAGACCCTCCCGGCTGAAATCGAGCCGGTAAGGGTCATCGATCTCCCTCAAAGGACCCACAAACGAAACGACCACGGAAAGCGCTTCCACCTCGGAAAGACAAACGGGCGGATGCCGGGTGTCCCTGTAGACCAAAAGGTCGGCCAGCCGCGCAAGAGCCTCAGCCACCCGGGAGACATCCGCGCTGAAGGAGCCCACGCAGGCCCTCACCTTTCCCCCGTGCATGAGCGTGAGGTAGATGCCCGTGGGCGGCAGGTTCGCAAGGGCCTCGCCGGGTGTGGGAGCCGCCTGTCCCGGGTCCAGGGCGCGGAGAATACAGCCCCTGGCATACCGGGTCACTTCCGTTTCCACCGAAGAGCCCACCAAGGACCTGTAAACATCCAGGGGCCCCTGTGCCCGAACACCCGGCACCAGGAACATCCCGCAAAGGAGCACGATGAGGATCCCTGGTCTCACGGTCGGATCACAAGGGGCCGCGACGAGGACCCTCCCCCCTGCGGACCGATCTTTCGCCTGCCTTGGTTCATTGCGTATCGGCATGGGCTTCGTGCCCCTTGCTCTGCCTTGGGCCCGCTCCCACCGGATGATAGTAATCCCTGCCGACATATTCCTTTTCCATCACCCTGCCGTCCTTGCTCCTTACCCGGTACACGAAAACCTCTTTTCCCGATTCAGAGGCACCGTCTCGGAAAGGGGCATCGATTTCGTTTACCTGCGTGACAAGGTCCACGTCGTAGGAAAGCGTCTCCTTGCCGATGATCGACAAGGTCAGGGTGTCCTGGACCACCGCCCCCGCGATGCCGATGGGAAACGGATGGGGGTTCTTGAACTTGAGGTCCTTGTATCCGTACGAGACCGTGGCGTCCAGCCCCAGGGGAAGATAGGTGATGGGCGAGGAATGACGGTGCCTTTCCACGATCACCAAGTCGGCGAGCAGGGCGGCGTTGTAAAGGGCGGACGACACCTGGCAGACGCCCCCGCCTATCTGCACGCTTGTCTTGTCCTGGAAAAGGACCGGCGCCGGCAGGTAGCCGCCTCGTGCGGACCGGGACCCGGTCGCCCCGTTGAAGGAAAAAACCGCCCCCGGTTCCACGGTGTGCCCTTCGAGCCTGGTCAGCACGATTTGGATGTTGCGTGTCCTCTCGGGATGATCCGCAAGGTGCGTGGCGCAGCTTCCCAGTATGGGCCACCCGGCCCTCTCCTCGGCCTGCGCGGCGTTGAGCGTCGTCACGGCGCCCAAAAGGAGCAGGAACAACAGATTTGTTTTCCCCATGGCTGGTCACCGTTGAGCCCGGAGCCCGTGTCCGAAATGGCGGGTGAGCCCGTTCCCGGACCTCCGGGCCGTGCCGGGTTGCCGTGCCCATGGGTCCATCGCCCATCGGGGTTCCTTCGCGGGCAACCGCGGCGGGATTGTTCCTACAGTTTCTCGGAACCCCGAGGCGGAAACGGCATGCACGGGCAGGCCACCGGGCCTGCCCTGTCCATGCCTGGAAATCCACCTGAAGCACAAACCCCGGCATGCCGGACAGCCTGCCCCCACGGAAGATGGAAGCCGGTATTGGGTCAAGCCTGAAACGAACGTATATAGAGGGCCGATAGCAGTGTCAACGTCTGCGTGGGGGCTTCGTGGCAGGGCGCTCGGGGTTTCCGTTTTCTCGGAAGTCAAGGGCGGTTGACACCGTATGGGATCAGTTGTACTTGCAAAAGAAAGTCGTGCGTTACTCTTGGAGGAAGAACTCACATGGTTATTGTAGGAGTTTCGCCCAAGGGCCAGATCCTCATCCCGAAGCGTCTCAGGAACAAGTTCGGGGTGAGACCCGCTGGGAAGGTCCAGCTTCTGGAGGCCGAAGGGGCCGTCCTCGTCAAGCCCAGCCCGGAAGACCCCCTGGAGGTTGCTTGCGGCTTTTTGAAAGGGGACTTCTCTCTCACCAACGATCTTCTTGAAGAGCATCGCAAAGAGCAAGACAATGAATAGGCTATTCGTGATGGACAGTTTTGCTTTGTTCAGTCTCTTCCACAAGGAGCGGGGGTGGCAGAAAGTCCGACGAATCCTGAGTGAACTCAGTCAGGCCCGTGCAAGAGGCTCGATCTTGTGTATCATTAACTGGGGAGAGTTCTATACTGCGCGCGGTCATAAATTGCGATTTCCCACATCCCCCTCGCCCTCTGGGAGAGGGTCGGGGTGAGGGTATAAAAAGCGCAATTTGTGGCCGCGCAAGGTTATACTACATAGTGAGACGACGGGCGGGCGGGAGAAAAGCCGAGGAGGCTCTGACCTTGCTGGATCGGCTGCCGATCTCCATCCATTCCGCGGACGACCTGCTGGTAAAGGAAGCGGCGGTAATCAAGGCAGACTACCCCGTTTCTTACGCTGACGCCTTCTGCATAGCCACCGCGCAACGTGTCGATGGCCGAATAGTCACCGGCGACCCGGAGTTCGAATCGGTTCAGAGGATCGTGCCGGTGCAATGGCTAAGAGACGAGTGATCGTGGTCGCATCGCGGCCCCCTTGTCCAGGCATTTGACCTTGCGCTCCGGCCGGAAGGTGACAGACCGTCGTCTTGCCTCCCAAGCCGGAACCATGCCGGTTGGGTATCTTCTGCGGGATGATCCGATGGAAAGACCCTGCAGATGACACATTGAAATGGTGGCCAAAGGTGACACTTGGCCCACAAGGAGGACGGAAACCATGGCTTACGATTACAAGACCATTGCCTGCGAGCTGGATCCGCCGGTGGGAAGGATCGTGCTGAACCAGCCCGAAAAGAGGAACCCCCTGTCCCACACCCGGCTCAATGAGATCGCCGAGGCGCTCAAGGAAATGGAAGCGGACGATGGTGTGAATGTCATCATCATCAAGGGAGCGGGACCGTGTTTCAGCTCCGGTTACGATCTGACCCCTGGAAAAGGCGGCAAGGGCACGGTGTACCCCGAAAGCGGGGTGTACATCCATCGGGACCGTGATCACCTCTGGGGTGCCTACAACCGCCATCACATGAGTGTCTACTTCACCATATGGGACCTGCAAAAACCGGTGATCGCGCAGATACACTCGTGGTGTCTCGCAGGGGCCAGCGAGCTCGCCTCGTTTTGCGACCTGAGAATACTTGCCGACAATGCCCAGATCGGTTGGCCCGTTTCCAGGGACATGTCGCCGGGAAACATACAGTACATGCCGTGGATGGTGGGGATCACCAAGGCCAAGGAATACCTTTTCACCGGAGAGCCCATGGACGCCCAGGAGGCCCTGAGGGTGCGCTGGGCCACGCGGGTGTACCCTGCGGACGTTCTGGAGGAAGAAACGGAAAAGCTCGCCCGGAACATCGGCGGGGTCCCCACGGACCTGATCATGTTCACCAAAAGAAGCGTCAATGCACAGTTCGAGGTCATGGGGTTTCGGACGGGCCTCATGTGGGGGTCCGAAATCCTCAGCCTCCAGAGTTTCCGAAAGAGCGGGGGACAGATGTTCGATGCCATAGACACCTATTGGCTGAAGAGGGAAAAATCGGATTATGCCAGGCTCGCGGAGGGAAAGGGACTCAAGGAGTTTCTCGACGCTCGGGATAAGGACAGGGGCGTGTACCGCACCTCCAAGTCGGACGTGGAGTCCGGGAAGGGCAAGCCCGTGAAAAAAGAAGCCAGGAAAAAGTCCTCGACTAAAAAGGACCTCAAGTGACCGCTTCATGCGGTGAGGGGGCCCTGGAAAACGAGCGGTCCTTTTTCGAGAGACTCTTGACGGAAAGAAAGGGGGATTTCACCGCGGCCTTCCTCGCCGTTCGCTCCTTGCACGGTATTGCGAGGGCCCACCCGCAGACGGTGAAGCCCGAGACCCTCGATGCCCTGGGGAAGCTCCTGCTGGCCCCGGAGCACGCATCCCAGACCCAGGCCTTTTTTCTGTATAAGGAAGCGGCCGGGGCCGTGGCGTCCACGATGGTCTCTGCCCCGGAAAACCGGCTGGTTGCCCATGCCCGAGACACCCTGCACGCCGCCTGCCGCCGCGCCGCAGGGCAGGTGCACCGTGCCGTGTGCGAGGCCCTGGGGTCGGTGCCCGTTCGGGTACGAGGGCCCCAGGCGCCTGCCTTCTCGGGATCACACGTGCCGGAAGTGGACTGGAAAGGAGTCCTGGCACGGGCGGGAGTCCCAGGAGACGCCCGTGTGTCAAGAAGAGGGAGAAGCTACACCTTTCCTTTAGACCACGGCAAGAGGCTGCTCGTCATCAAGATGGCCCTTGACGGTTCCGACGGCAAGGCCCTTGCCGCGGAGGTGCGTTGGATGAAGTTCCTGGGCTCCGGGGCCTGTACGTTCCCTTTGCGGTTCCACGTGCCGGAGCCTGTCATGGTCGAGCAGTGTCCCCTTTTTCGGCTCCTCGGGGCGCCTCCCGGCCCACTGCCCGGACTGCACCCGGAACGGATCGCGGTGGCCTTTGTGGCGGACGGGGATTACTTCCGGTACATCGACAATCCCGCGCCCGAATCGAGGCTGGACTTCGAGAGTTTCCGGGAAGCCCTCCTGCGAAACGCCCTGCTTTTGGGCAGGTTGGCGTCCCTGGGGCTGGTGCACACGGCTCCCATTCCCCTTTTTCACAACCGGGTCCAGGCCCACAGGAGGGACGACGCCGGCCTGTACCAGTGGCAGCGGGGAGGAAGGCTCGACAGGTGGCTCCGGTCATGCCGCTACCCGAATTTCGGTGTCTCCGGGCTGAGGGATTTCGAGCACTTCCTTTCTTTTGAGGGAAGCAGCCAAGCGCTCTACCGGCACGTGGGGACCCACTTTTTCAGTCTGCTCCTCGTTTTGGGGGCCTACTTTCGCAACGAGGCTCCGCGCCTGAAGGGATGGGATGCCGACGGCGCCCCCGTGGATGCGCGGCATCTTTTTCGGCAGCCCCTCCTGCGCGATCTGGTGGAGGGGGTTTTTCGCGGGTACTACAGGGGTTTCGTGGGGCACGATCCCCAAGGGGGACCGCCGGTGGATACGGACAGGCTCGCCTCTCGGATGATCGAGGAGATGGGGGTGGACCGGCACATGGAAGAGGTGCTGCGCGCCTCGGACCAGGAGAGCATGAGCGAGGAGCGTTTCCACGATCTGCTGCGGGAAGGGGGCATGTCCGAAAAACGGATCGCTCGGGTGGAAAAGGGCCGGCGCGACATCACGATCCGCACGGGACCCCACCTGGGAGGATTCAACGACAGGATATCTCTGCCCGAGCTGACCCGGTTCGCGGCCGCGGCCGCAGCCTGGTGCGTGTCCGGAAAGCACTTCGCCGAAAGATCCGGGCAATGAGATACGCGGCAGACAACAACCATGGCACAGCAGGAATCTGCGTTCTTGACACGAAAAGGACGGACCGGTCTTTCTTCAACACCGAGCACCCGCCTTAGGCGCAATACCCGTGAATGAATGCGCTTCCGGATAGAGGATGCTCACATCAGTCCTCGTTCGACGGTAGCGTCCAGATTCCCCCCTTTGAGGGGGGCGAAGGGGGGTGTGGAGGATTTTCGGAGCCGGGAAACACCCCGCCTTGACCCCCCTCAAGGGGGGAATTGATCGGACCCAGCCAAAGTCCCAAAAGGGATTCATTCACGGATATTGGGCCTAGGCGAGCCCATTCGCCTGCCTTTCTCCATCTGTTTGTGGTATTGGCGGTTTGAATTTCCCCCAAAGGACAGGTTCCCCATGATAGCGACAACACCACCCAGGCTGGTGCTCACAACGGATGTCAACGGCACCACCACTGCCCACAACACGTTCGCGGAGCTCGTCCGTCCCGATGGCCTGTACGAGCCCATGGCACGGTTGATGCGAAGCTACACGGGCGGTCGGTGTTCTTTCGCAGAGGTCCTGCCTCAAATGAAAGCGCTCACGGCCCGGGTGGACCGCTCGCGGCTGGAAACCTATGCGAAGGAGCTTCCCCTTTTTCCGGGCGTGGTGTCCACTCTCGAAGGGCTGGGCCTTTCCGAAACGGTAGAAGCCAGGCTGGCCCTTTCCACTACAGGCTTCGCGGGTCTGGCGGCCCTGGTGAACAAGTACCGGCACCGCTGCCTGCTGGGCGTGGCCGCATCCCCGGTGCTTCTCGAATTTCTCACGCAGGACGAACGCTCGTGCCTGCTGCGGCCCGTTGCCGCGGAAACGGACAAGGTGCTGGTCACGGGGGACCTTGTGGAAGCGCACCGCCCCACTTCAGGCCTCCTCTTTCATGTGGGAGATACCCTGGGCGATTTTCCGGCTTTGCGGCACGTGGCGGAAAAAGGGGGAACCGGCATCGCCTTTTGTCCCAACGAACCACTGGTGCGAAAAATAGCGGGTCTTCCCAGGGAGGTGCGCACCAGCATCTGCCTGGTGGAGCCGGGTCGTGACCAGGGACCCGATTACCACAAGGTCGCCCACATCATCCGGAACGTTCTCTGGAAGACGACCCGCACAGAGCTATGAGCCCCTGAGGCAAGGAAAACGGCTTGCAAACCTCCGGCCGTTGGTGTAAACGTCCCCCGCATCGGGAAAGCCTGAACACGACTTGTCCGAATCACGCCAAATTGCCCCCGTAGCTCAGTGGATAGAGCAAAGGATTCCTAATCCTTGGGCCGCAAGTTCGATTCTTGCCGGGGGCACCAACAGGATCGATGGGTTGGGTCAGTCATATTTTCAACCATATCCTCTAACCCACCCCATGGGATGGCCCACGAGCCGTTCTCGCCTTCCCCTCCGGTGCGACGTGAAATACTACGGGGTGAATGCCCTTCAATGCTTCACAGATACCTGCAAGCCCCTTGCGGACCGCACCCGAAGGATCTCTATGCCTCCAGTCCGTTCCATCGACCCCGGCGTGGAGAAACACAAGTTCCGGCCCCCCCTAGTGAGACGCCGCAGCCGGGTGTGTGGGTGTCATGCTTCATGTCAGCCACCGGCAGCCTGTCGTGAAACGGAGTGGGACGGATTTTGCCTACGATAGCCGCACTCGAAGATGGAAGTGCGCCATCCAACAACCCGTGTTCATCCTCCGCGCAATCATCATTGCTTGCCCTTAAGGCGATGGTACAAATACCAGGCAAGTCGAACGACAGCATTTCCAACTAGAGCAGAAAGGACCGAAAAAACTAAGGAACCAGTCCACAAATAAAGGCTTTGTTCCACGAATTTGCCGCTCTTGCTTTCGAGGTTGAAAAGAGACAACGCAAATTCGCCCAGTGAGGAGTTGAGAAGGAAGTACCGACCAAGGTTCCGAGCGGCCAGATAAATTGGAAGTGCCGTTATAGGATTCGTGATCCAGCATGCTGCCAATGAGACTGGTAGGTTTATTCGCAAAAATATTGCCAGCACAGCGCAAAAAAGCATTTGGAAAGGAATGGTCGGCGTAAAAGCTACAAACAGCCCCAGTGATAGCCCTCCTGCCACAGAATTTCTGTCAAGTGCCCAGATATGGTGATGGAAAATATGTTCACCAAGGATGCGGTGAATATAACTATCTCGCAGAGTGCGTTTGATATCTTGTTGTTTGCCATGCCATCGATTAAACCACTTTTGCATAATATGCATCTCTTCAGTCTATTAAAATTTTACATATCTATATATGAAATCGTGTAGTGGTAAATCAGCGAAGGTTACATATATGGCGACGACTTCAATTTTGCCTCTAAATCTGATCTCTACACATATCACTACGTGAAGGCTTTCGGCACCCTTTTCTCTGCCGCAAGCAATACCAGTGAGAGAACTTCCGAAAGCCTACAAGCATCATCTCACCCTTATCGCCGTCAAAGAACCCCGTCCAGAAACTCAAAACCCATCAACCCAAGCACCAGGCCCTTCACCAAACCCGCAATGGCGATCTTCCTCGCTCTGTTATCGGCCCGCGCTCCCATGATCCACTGTAGGGGGGCCGATTTCGACCGAGTGAGAGATCCGCAACCTAAAAAAACCGGCACCGGGAAGGAGACATTTTGGCTATGGCATGACTTTTTCAGGAAATCAACTCCAATGAAGCCCAGGGGATTGGACGCCTGGAGAAGGACCTGGAATACTCGGTCTGGGAGAAACCGAAGTCCTTGGCATGGAACCGGGCGGTCAATGGAGAAATCTGGGGCGCTCCCTGAGAAACGACTGGTCCGCATCGAGAACCACATCCTGCCTCTCGAAAATCTACCTGGATCATCGTTCCGGCCAGATCTTTTCCCCCTCACCCCGGCCCTTTCCCACCAGGCGAGAGGGCGTATGAGGCGGTGGTCGGAACGATGATCCAGGCCCGAAAGTCGATTCCGCCAATCACATCCACACCTCCCGCGACCTGATCAGCGGTCACAAGGGTGCAGCAACCGCGCTCCTGCACATCAGTGGGTAGATGGATCTTTCTGTTTATGCGGCTGTGCTAAGGCTCGTGCAAAAACAACTTTCCATTTTGATGCGCCGATCCATCGCGCCTGGCGGCGTTGCTCGTCAGTTAAATGGCCAGCCATTCACCCTCCTCGCGCCTTGCCATGCGCGCGCCTCGACACCTGAAAAGGGGAACTTATTTTTGCACAAGCCCTAAGATCCCCGAGACGACAATAGTGTTTCTTCTCAACCGCCTTTGGGGGGCCGCTGGTTACCGGCCCTGAGAACCGGCTTGGGCGAGATCGTGAGAAGACAGCTGCATCCATTATGGAGTGCTTACGAACGCGGATCATGGTGTGGAGCAGGTAACCGACCACGGCGTCCTGAAGCCCGTCGTTCAGATGCAGTTGTAACGGCACGTGGTTTTTCGGCTGTTGTACATGGGGCAGCCTTCGGTTCGTGGGGAGCACCCCCCGCACAGGGCGACGCCGGGGAACCAGAACATCAAGCACGTGCCAGATAGGTAACCTACTGACATCATGTTATAAAACCAGGCCTTGCCATCTGGGTTTTTTACGCTATTATCTTGCCTGGCCTCCCGCGGATTCGAGACCCATGTTGGCCGCGAGCCAGCATTCGGGGAGAGACCCGTGAATAGGCACCTTGGGGGGCCACCTTCTCGCCCAACCGGGGTTATTCGGTGTTTCCCGAGCGCACGGGGCCGACAACCGCGCCAGACAGCCCTTTTAGGGAAAGCGCGGCTATGCCTCGCGCGGCCACAAGCTGCGCTTTTCATACCGTCACCGCGACCCTCTCCCAGAGGGCGAGGGGGATGTAGGGAATCGCAATTTTTGACCACGCGCAGTATAATTCGGGCAACACACGAGCGGTTATGATCGGCCCAGCCCCACTGCCCGCACGCCCGTTTCATAGCAGTGCCGTGCGGTTCGGGAAAAGCTCAGGCTCGGCTTGGGGGCTTGGGACAGAGAAGAAATCGGAGGGTGTCCTCAGTTTTGAATCAAGAGACGGCACCCTCTGGGTTAATCGGGGAGTACCTACAAGAAAATGTTTTGAAGGAAATCGCGGAATAAGGAAGAGGAGAATAAGGATATGGGGAGAGACAAGGAATCCGAAGGGTTGTCATGGCAGCCGGGTGAAGAGAGGTTGACAGTCGTTTTGAACAGGGTCATTCGCTTAGGGATAAGAGCCCTGGCAGTACTCATGACCCTAGTGATCCTTTGGGGAATCGTAGATGTCATTTGGGTCATTTACAGACATGTCGTGGAGCCTCCATTTATGATCCTGAGAATGGAGGACATTCTGGATACCTTCGGCGCATTTCTTGCGGTGCTCATTGCTGTTGAAATCTTCCTAAATATAACGCTTTACTTGAGGGAGGATGTCATCCACGTGAAGTTGGTGGTTGCCACAGCGCTTATGGCCATCGCCAGAAAAGTGATAGTTTTTGATTTCTCCCAAATCGGCTATCAACACGTGATGGCTGCCGGCGTGGTGGTTCTCGCCCTCGGCATTACCTACTACCTCATAGTAAGCAAAGAGAGTACGGGATCTCATATCGATTAAGCATGTTGGCATGAGAATTCGTATGAAAGACAGAGAACATGCCCGCCGGCTGTGTGAAGAAAAGCGGCACTGTCTGGAAGAACGGCAGGTTTGCTAAGAGCTTCAAAGCCTGCCCGAGGGCGGTGACGCGCAGGAGGAGACCCGGCGTCTCCGGTTTTACGGACCCAAAACCTTGCCTGCCAAGAGACCCACCGGGCACGGGGGCCATACGGATGGTGCCTGAAGACGGTACGGTGAAATACGTTTTCGGAGTAGTGGCGGCCCAGGGCATACATATCCTGAGGGTGCAACTTCCGTTCATGCAAATGATCTTCGGCTCCGAGCCGGTCAGATGCACCCAGTGGATCACCATTACGGCCCGTTATTATCGGTTCTGCTGGTCATGGAGGAATTCAAACGGCTCATAGGAAAACCGGACCATGCACCTTTTTGACGGATGGAAGTTTCTCGCCGGACTGGGAATATTCCTGTTCGGCATGTTGACGATGGAGGAATCCATAAAACTGCTGGCCGGCCGGTCGTTCAAGGCGATGATCCGCCGCTATACCGGCACGCGCACCAAGGGCCTGATCACCGGGATTGTCAGCACGGCCATCTTGCAGAGCAGTTCGGCCGTGTCGTTGATGGTGCTGGCCTTTGTCGGGGCCGGTCTCATGACCCTGGTCAATGCCATTGCCGTAATCATGGGAGCCATGGTGGGCACGACGCTCACGGCATGGATCGTGGCAGTATTCGGGTTCAAATTCAAGATCGATGCCTTCGCACTGCCCTTGATCGGCATCGGAGGAATTGGATGGGTCATTTTGTCCGGAACCGGCCGCTATGTCAACATCGGCAAGATCTGTGCAGCGTTCGGTTTTCTCTTTCTCGGGCTGGATTTCATGAAAACCAGCGTCGAAGTCCTTGCCTCCTGCCTTGACCTTTCATCCTTGCCCGATCTGGGCCTGTGGGGATTTGTCCTTGCAGGAATCGCGCTGACTGCCATCATGCAGTCCAGCTCGGCAACGGTCGCCGTAGTTCTCACCTCCCTTTTTTCCGGCATCATCGACTTCGGGCAGGCAGCGGCCATGGTGATCGGCGCCAACGTGGGAACCACGGTGACCCTCCTGCTCGGCTCCATCGGAGGCATACCGGCCAAGAAACAGACGGCGGCCGGCTCGCTGGTTTTCAAGACAGGAACCGCCCTGGTGGCGCTGCCTGCACTGCCCCTGATGTTCTGGGTGATCCGCAACGTATTCGGACTTGCCGACAACGCCGTCATGGGGATAGCGGCCTTTCACACATTGTTCAACGTGGTGGGCGTCATCATTTTCTTACCCGCAATTTCTTTGCTTGCACGCTATCTGGAACGTATTTTTCCGGAAAAACGAGTCATGCTGAGCCGATACATTCTCAACACCACCCCCGAAGTGCCCGAGGCTGCCATTTCGGCCCTGCGCAAGGAAGTGCTGAATCAGTTGTTTTTTTCTATACGGTATATCGCAGACAGGTATCGGCTTCGCCTTAAGCTGAATCCGGAGCCTTACGGGCAACCGGAAAAAGCACTCACTTATGCGGAACTGAGCCAATTACATGCGGAGATATTCGCTTTTTACGCCCGAGTGCAGACCCAAGAGATGGACGAGCAGGAGGCAGTGCAGTTGGAACCCGTGATACGATCCAGTCGCAGCATCATGAATGCAACCCGGAATTTTTACGAACTGCTCGATGAGATCCAAGATATGGGCAGGGAAGACAATCTTTTTATCGTCTCTGCGTATCGTGATTTCAATGATCGGCTTGAGCAATTGTCGACCGTCGTTGAAAAGATGACCCAACAAACCGAAGATGAAGAAATGGCAGATTTCTTGGGTCGTTTTTTCGAATCTGTCGAAGACGCGGACAAACGATTCATTCAATCCTGTTCCAACTCGGTCGCACGGGGAATCATCCTCGATCACGAGGTAACCCGTTTGCTCATGACCAACCGACTCTTTACCCAATCGAGCCGGATGCTGATTCTGAGCATGCAGGCATTGACACGAAGACACGGTCATGATGATTGAGATGCTGGCCCACAAGACGAAGACATACACCTCACCCCCTTACATTTCGGGTTCCTTTAACATGAGTAGCAGCCGCCGGTGAGCTTATGTGACACCAGGAAATACCAAAGGAGATGAATGGAATGATAGGCGCAAATTCATTTGTGGAAATTGGCGTGATCTTAGCCCTCGCAACACTCACTGGAATTGTCGGACAAAAATTGCGTCAACCGTTGATCATCATGTTTCTCGCCACGGGTATTATGGCCGGCCCTTCGTTTCTTGGAATCATAAGCAGCTATGAGAAGATCGAACTGCTGGCGCACATCGGCATTGCGCTTCTGCTGTTCATCGTCGGGCTCAAACTCGATCTCAATCTCATCCGCACCACCGGCCCTGTCGCTTTGGCAACGGGGTTGGGGCAGATCATCTTCACGTCCCTTATCGGCTTCTTAATCGCCCTGGCTTTCGGCATGTCGTATCTGAGCGCAGCGTACGTATCCGTTGCACTTACCTTTTCAAGTACGATCATTATTGTAAAACTTTTGTCCGACAAGAAGGAAATCGATTCTCTCCATGGCCAGATCGCCATCGGTTTTCTGATTGTTCAGGATATCGCTGCTATTCTGGCCTTGGTCGGGCTGACCACCTTCGGATCATCTCTTGCCGGGAGCGGACCGGCCTACATCACGATACTGATGATCGGCGCTAAGGGCTTGGGCTTCTTGGGTATTGTCGCTTTTTTAATGAAATTCATCATACCCTATCTGACCAGGCGCATCGCTCACTCGCTGGAGCTGTTGACGCTTTTCGCAATTGCATGGGCGGTTCTTCTCGGCGCGGCCAGTGACATGTTGGGATTCAACAAGGAGGTGGGAGCGTTTCTGGCCGGAGTTTCACTAGCCTCCACGACTTACCGGGAATCAATTGGAGCGCGCCTCACCAGCCTCAGGGATTTTCTTCTCTTGTTTTTCTTCATCGACCTCGGCGCACGTCTCGACTGGTCCGTGGTGGGCTCACAATTGAACGCATCGCTCGTTTTCTCCCTATTCGTGCTCATCGGCAACCCACTGATTGTTTTGGTCATCATGGGGTTTATGGGCTATCGCCGCCGTACGGGATTTCTCGCCGGGCTCACGGTGGCACAAATCAGCGAATTCTCGCTCATCGTAGCGGCCCTGGGGTTGACTCTCGGCCATATTACCGATCAGACCATGGGGCTGATCACCCTCGTGGGCGTTGTGACCATTTTCATATCCACCTATATGATCCTCTACTCCTATCCGTTTTATCGCGTCCTGTCCCGTTTCTTGAAAGTATTCGAAAGGCGTAATCCATACCGGGAGGCGGCCATAGACACTCACATGGAGAGAGAAGCGGTGGATGCGATTTTGGTGGGGCTGGGTAATTATGGAAGCGGACTTGTGGAACACCTCTTACGGCGAGGGAAAAGCATACTGGGAGTTGACTTCGATCCCGGTGCTCTTGATAAATGGCGCAAAAGAGGCGTGGCCGTTCTCTATGGGGACATGGCGGACCCGGAGATGCACGAGGAACTGCCCCTGAACAAGGTGCGATGGGTGATCAGCACGGTCCGTTCGAGGGAGATGAACATGGCCCTTATCCATAATCTCAAGAAGGACGGCTATGGCGGGAAAGTGGCATTGACCGCCACGAACGACCAGGAAGCCGCCGAGTTTGAAAGAGGCGGGGCCCACCTGGTGTTTTTCCCCCTTAAGGACGCAACGGAGCAAGCGGCCGATGCACTGAGCTATTCCATGGACTTCCTTCCGAAAAGCATTGACTGGCCCATTTCATTTCTTGAATTGCGCATTCGTTCCGATGCATCGGCAGCCGGTCAGATTATAAGAGAACTTCCCTTGTCTGCATCGGGGATATCCGTTCTGGCGGTCAGCCGGGGAGGGCGGGTCTTTTATGAACCGAGCCCCGATTTGAGGATTTTCCCGGCCGACCGCCTGCTCCTCATGGGAGATCATGCGGGCTTGAAAGAGGCTGAAAACTTGCTCAACCGGCTTGAAATGCAAAAGGACGCCCAAGATGCCGATCGATTTGAGATCGCGGAAATCGAGGTGTCTCAGGATTCAAGTATTGCAGGCAAATCCTTGGCGGAACTCCACTTCCGGCAGAATTATGGCGCGACCCTGGTCGGTATCCGCAGAGGCGAGGAACGGATCACGACGATCAATCCATCCGAACGTTTGCTGGGCGGTGATGGCTTGATTGTTATCGGCAAAGCCGGAAATGTCAGGAGGTTAAAGGACCAGGCCCCTCTATAGCGATGAGCAGAAGGGGGTCTAAACCATCGAGCCGGTAGGAGTCCTGAAAGGATTCTCATTGGGGCGAACCGACAGGCAGAAAAAAGGCGAGGTGATCTATGAAGCGATTCAAGAACATTCTGTACGTTAATGAGCCAGCCGTAGATCAGGCTTCGACCATTGCGCGTGCAGTATCTCTGGCACAGAACAATCAGGCGAATCTGACCGTTGTTGACGTGATCCCGACCCAGGTTGCCACGGCGAGCATCGGATTGCCCCCCGGTGCCCCGATTTCCCCAGAATCGCGGGCTGTCATTGCGACAGGTCACCGGAAGACGCTGGAGTCCCTGGTTGCATCCCAACAAAATCGCCTGCACATCCGGCTGGAGGTGCTGGTGGGTAAGACGTTTCTTGAGGTGATCCGTGCCGTATTGGGCAACGCCTACGATCTGGTCGTGAAACCTGCAGAGGACCCGACCTGGCTGCAAAGGCTGTTCGGCAGTGACGACATGCACCTGCTGCGCAAATGCCCCTGCCCGGTTTGGCTCATGAAAGCATCCGAGAAGTCCAACTACAGCAGCATCCTGGCGGCTGTCGATTTGGATCCGTTCAACCCTTTAACCTCAGATCGGGAACTCAACCGCGAGATTCTTGAAGTGGCCAGTTCCCTTGCACTTTCCGACTTTGCCACCTTGCACATTGCCCATGCGTGGGAAGCAATCGCCGAAACAACCCTCATGTCAAGGGGTGGCGCATCGCTTGAACGCGTAGCCGACTATGTTGGAAAAGAGGGTTCACTCCACAGCAAGGGGCTGTACATGCTTGGGGAGGAGCTACGCGAATGGATTGGCAATGAAGCCTATAACCACCTTTCCCCCAGGTTTCATCTGCCCAGGGGACCGGCAACGAAAATGATCGCCCCATTGGCGGCGGAGCTGCGGGCGGATGTTGTCGTGATGGGGACGATTGCCCGTACGGGCATTTCAGGTCTTATCATCGGCAACACCGCCGAGGCTATTCTCGACCAGCTATCCTGTTCGGTACTTGCCATCAAGGCCCCTGGATTCAAGACCCCTGTGAAAATAGAGTGATGGTCCCTCGATTCGACAGGGGCGTGCTGGTGGCTTTTCGCTGACCCCATGGGGATTTCAGCCGACCGTGTGTCAACCATAAGTGCAGCTCATTATAACGGATTTTGGGGACCCTCCCAATCCAAGCGACCGGCGTCCCTGCTGCGGGAGCCCATTACGAAAGCGCCCCCCTGTATCCTCACCAGTTCATACCCCGAAGGTTCGGGCCGCAGAATATCTTGCGCCGCCACCGCGGCCCTTTCCCCAAGCCACCGGCGAATCTCGGGGGAAGGATGGCCGGCAAGGCTACCTCTGAGCGTTTTTGCCGCTTCCCCATCCAGACCTCCCGGGCCGCCAGGTGCTCCTGAAAACTTAGGTGCATGAACCCGAATTGCTCGGGCCCCCAGCCCGTGAGCAGAACGCTTTCGTCCCGGATTGTCCGAAGGAAATCCGGGGCCGTCCCCCCTTCCCAATTCGCGGCTTTGAGGGCGGGCTCGATCTGCGGCGCCAGCTCCTCTGCCGTGGCACGCGCCCTTGACAAGGCCTTTCTCCACGACCTTGTACCAGCCCCGCACGAACCTTTCCACCTGATCCTGGGGCGGGGGACGGATCTGCGTTTCGAGAAAATCGCCTCCCAAGCGCACGGAAGGGGTGTATCCCGCGAAACGGCAGGTGACCACAAAACGGCAGGTACGGTGGAATTTGAGAGCATGCCGTATCCACCCGGAGACCCTCTCGCGTTCGGACAGGTCCGCCACCTCGTCGAGCCCGTCGAGAAGGAAAACCAGACTCCCACGTTTCAGAAGGCGTGTGCCCAATCCCTTGGGCGTTCTCAGGTGGGGGCTGTCGATCTGCTACTCGCTGAAGGCATCGAGGCCCTGATCCAGGTTCTTCAGGTCCCGCAGGGGCAGGAACACGGGCAACATGTCCGCCGGAAGATGGACGGACTCGGGGTCATTACGCAGACACCATAGCAGCAAACGTTTCAGGTGGGTGGTCTTGCCGGAACCGGGGTCCCCGAGGATCACCACACCTCTTCTGTTTCGCCTTTCCGCCTGCAGAAAAGCTTCGGGCAGGAATATCTCCAGGGCGCCATCGCACAGCCTCAAACGTTCTTCGGCCTCGGCCGCATGGGGAAAGGCCCCATCGGCCACTCCCCTTAAATTCACCACCGCGTTGAGGGGAACGTAGATATCCTGGATGTCGATGGGAACCTCAAGCTGTGTGACAAAGCCAGCGACCGGCAATGTGGCATGGAGGGCATCGGCCTTTTCGCGGTAGAGTTGGATGTCCTTTTCCAGGTCGTCATCCGGGTTGGTGGGCTTTCTGGACGGTTCGACGGGAGGAACGGTCGGGGGCGCTTGCTCCCGGTGCTGCCGCCAGCGTTTCAGGGTGTGGAGGACTTTTGTACCAAGTTCGGTGAAGGGGGTCGGCATCTGATCCTTGGCGATCCTCTCCTTGAAGGCCTCCAGCTTCTTCTGCTTTTCCCATCTGTCAGGCGGGGGGGTCGAAATCGTTCTGGGGGACGGCCGGGAGCTCCGGATCGACCACAAACATCAACCGCTCTCTGGCCGCGTCGTATTCCATCTCGGTGATGGACTTGTCCGAGTCGTCGGGTATCTGCCCGTACCGCCAGGCGATGATGTCCACGAGCACGTCCGCCTCCCGGACGCGCCGCAGACATTCCTACACGGCGGGCCTTGTGCTCGCCGTATAGACCTCCATTGCTTGCGAGAGCATGTCCGCCATGGAAATGGCATCCTGCACCAGCTTTCTTCTTGCCCGATTGTCCCGATAGGTGCTTGCCGCGAAGATTTTGTACCCGGTTTTTTCTTTCGATGGGGCGGGGGGCTTGGCTTTGGTCATGCGTGATCTCCTGCGGCACCTGGGGGCTGCAGACTGCTCGCGCCGCCGTGCGAAGTGGGCCGCGGCGTGGAAGCCCCGATGGGCCATCACTGTGGAGGAAGCATGAGAGACGTAAGTCGTGACTGTCAAGCCGAGTTGCCCGCACACTGCCCGCAGCGCGCCTTTAGAGAACAGACCAGGCTCTGGACTTCCTTTGGAACCATCGTCTGCACGACGATTACCGCTCCCAGCCCGGCAAGCTCTTCCGTCTGACGCGTCCTGACCAGCAGAAAGCCCTTTTTGAAGACACCGCCGGCGCCATCGATGGGGTAACGCCGGAAATTTAGATCCGTTACATAGGCACTTGCCTGAAGGCCGATCCAGCCCACGGCAAGGGGGGGCCGCCCCATGGGCGTTCGCCTTTCGGAAGTATCCAAGAGCTGAGATGGTGACAATAGGGTGCCGGAGGGCCTGTGGACTTCCTACCATTCTTGTTCCGCTAGGGGGCGTTGAATCATCGCTATCGAGTCTTGGCTATTGACCAATGACTTCTGACTTCTCCTTATTGTATTCTTCTTATTGAATGAATCGCTCCGCTCTGATAGGGTTCCGCAGGTCGGGTTCCTTCGGGGCCCATTCACGAGTCCTGAGTTGGAAATGGCCCTGGAACAAGAGTGGGGGAAAAGAAAAGGTCATCGAACGGATCGGTCGGTGGCGTCTTTGACCTGCCATCTAACCCCCATGTCCGGGGCGGGCACAACGAAGCATGAAAACCCGTCTTGCGCTCCCCCTTTGGAACCGGGGGCTTGGGGGGATTTTCATATAAATGGCTCGTGCAAAAATAACTTCCCATTTTGATGCGCCGATCCATCACGCCTGGCGGCGTTGCTCGTCGGTTAAATGGCCGGCCATTCCCCCTCCTCGCGCCTCGACACCTGAAAAGGGGAACTTATTTTTGCACAAGCCCTAAAAACAGATGCCGATGATTTCCAGGCCAGGACATTTGGAAATCCCAGGTCCGGGCCGGTAATTTCTTTCAAAGCGGGGCCTGCGCGGCAACCCCCGCACTCCCCAATAATAAGGATCATGCCATGTATTTTAATCAGATAGCAGTACCCGGCTTAGGCTGCTTCTCCTATGTGATCGGTTGCCCCGGAGCGAAAGCCATGGCCGTCGTCGACCCAAAGCGGGATATCGAGGACTACCTGGATATCGCACGGGAAGAGGGGATGCAGATCACCCATGTATTCAACACGCACGTGCATGCCGATCATGTCAGCGGCGATCAGGAGCTCAGAACGGCAGCAGGTGCGGATATCTATATCCATGAAAGCGCACCGGTTGAATACACGCACAAAGATATCAAAGAAGGGGATGTGTTCACGATAGGCGCAGCCAGAATCAACGTCCTCCACACACCGGGGCACACCCCCAATGCCGTTTCATTCTTGGTTACCGATACCGCAAGATCAGAGGAACCCCAAATGCTGCTCACCGGCGATCTGCTTTTTGTGGGAGATATTGGAAGACCGGATTTGGCCGGAGAGGAAATCCTTGACGAGCAGGTGCGAAATCTCCATCATAGCCTCTATGTCAAACTCGCAGGCTACCCGGATCATTTGGAAATCTTTCCGGCACACGGGCAGGGGTCCCTTTGCGGACGCGGTATGAGCGCCAAGAAAAGCTCGACCCTCGGCTATGAGCGCCGGGCAAATCCCATGCTTCGCTTCCCATCGTTTGAGGCGTTCAAGGCCGAAGTCATGTCCGCTTTTCCCTACAGACCCAAGAGTTTTTCGCACATTATCCAAACAAACCTGAAAGGGGCGGCAACACTGGATGCCTGCCCGATGGACAAGCGGCTCACACCGCGGCAGTTTGAACAAATGATAGCCGATGGGGCAACGATCATCGACGTGCGCAATGCCGCTGCCTTTGGAGGGTTCCACATTCCCGGAAGTATCAATATCGGGTTCGAGAAACAGCTTGCCAACTGGGTCGGTATGGTCGTCGATCCCAACGCCGAAATCATTCTTGTGGTCGATGATCAGAGCGACTATGACCGGATGGTGATCGAGCTGCACCGGATCGGCTATGATCTCATTTTCGGCTATCTTTCCGGGGGGATTATGGCCTGGCTGATGAGCGGAAGAGCCGTCGCGCAACTGGAGCAAACTTCCCCCCATCAACTTTCGGAACAGTTGAAATACAACGGCATCCGCATCGTCGACGTGCGGACCCCTTCCGAATGGGAAAGCGGGCATATCGAACAGGCCGAGCTTTTTCCGCTGTCCGATATGCTCGCCAACCGTTTTCCGGGAGCCCAAAAAGACGAGCAGCTCGTCCTGCAATGCGGCAGCGGGTATCGATCCAATATCGCCGCCAGCATCCTTCGCCAGGCGGGGTTTTCGAAGGTCAAGTCTCTGGCCGGCGGGGTGTTTGCCTGGTCCAACGCAGGCTTGCCCTTGACCACATCAACTTGATTCCCGTCAACGACATATGGGCCTTGATCATCCTTCCGGCCGGGCGGGTTTGGTTTTGTGCGAGCCTCACCTTGGGCGACCCTGTTTTAACACGCTCGGTCCCGCGCCCGAATTGAGATTTTCGATAGGGTGGGCACTGCCCACCAAAAAGACTCTTCCGCACTTGGTAGGATGTGGGCGGAACGATGATCTGGGCCGACACATGAAACCTATGAACGGGGTGCAGTGGTCAGAGGCAAGTTCTCTTGGCACCTGTTGCTTGGGCTGGCAGGGCTCACGGGGTCTTGCTTGCTCTCTTCCGGCTTCTGCGAAGAGTTGCGGAAGCAGGAACCCCAAACACCACACCCCCGATCTTACGAAAACGACGGGTCCCTCATCTCTCGGGTTGACCCGCAACTGTGCGGCCGAAGGTGCAGGAAAGGCCCGGCAACGGTCGGGTTCTCGCAACGATGGTCACTGGACCGTGCTCCCATCAGGGATCTCCACCCCCAGCCAAAGGAGGTTGTCATGAAAGGTTGCCCAGGATACGCAGGCGGCATTCTGCGGGTCGATCTCACAAACGGCTCTTCCCATCGGTCCCCCACCGCCGAATACGTGGATCTGTTCGTGGGAGGAAGGGGACTGGCCGCCAAGCTCTATTGGGACGAAACGCCGGCCGACAAAGGTCCTTTTGATCCGGAAAACAGGCTTGTCTTCGCCACAGGACCTGTCACCGCCTCCACCGGATTCGCAGGCTCCCGGTGGCAGATATGTGGAAAATCTCCCCTACGCAATCTCTTTTCATACAGCAACTTGGGTGGCTCCTGGGGGGCACAGCTCAAATTCGCCGGTTACGACGCCCTGGTGCTGCATGGAAAGGCCGAAAAGCCCGTCTACCTATACATGGACCAGGAAAGGACCGAGATGCGCCCTGCGGCCCACCTGGTGGGAAAGGGTGCCATCGCCTGCCGGGAGGAACTGAAGCGCGAGCTGGGAAAAAGCGTGCGGGTCGCAGCCGTAGGACCTGCCGGAGAAAACGGCGTGCCGTTCGCCACCTTGCTGGCGGACGACGATTCCAGTGGTTGCAGTGGGCTGGCTGCCTCCATGGGGGCCAAGAACCTCAAAGCCGTTGTGGTGAGGGGCTCAGGGAAAGTGCCCGTGGCCCATCCTGAAGAAGTCCGCGCATTGAGAGATCGTGTGCGCCTCCTGACCGAAGGCCTCAGCGCGCAAGAAGAACCGCTGGTCCCCCCGGAAGGACTGAAAAGGGACATCTGCTTCGACTGCATGGGCGGATGCATACGCAAGAAGTACCAGGCCCGAAGCGGCAGAGTGGGCAAATTCATGTGCGGCTCGTCCCTGTTTTACAGTGTGCGGGCCAAGCGTTATTACGGCCAAATGACGGAGGCGCCCTTCGAGGCCACCAAGCTGATCGACGAATATGGTCTCGACAGTTACAGCATCGAGACCATGATCATGTGGCTGGTGCGGTGTTACCACGAGAAGGTCCTTACCGAATCAGACACGGAGCTTCCCCTTTCCAAAATCGGAAGCATCGAATTCCTCGAGGCCCTGCTGGGCAAGATAGCACGACGGGAGGGTTTCGGGGAACTGCTGGCAAGAGGGACCCATGGGGCCGCCCAGGCCGTCGGGGGAAAGGCGCCGGACCTTATCACCGACTATATGACGCGCACCGGCTATTCATCCGTTTACGGCGGACCCCGTCTCTATCTGACCACCGCCCTTTTCTGGGCCATGGAGCCGCGGCTGCCCATTCAACACCTCAACGAGATCGGCATTCCCCTGATGAAATGGGTCAGCCGTGCCATGCAACACCAAGACAACCCGGTCACTTCGGCCGTCATGCGGGCAGTGGCAAAGCGCTTCTGGGGAAGCGAATCCGCCGCGGATTTCTCAACTTACGACGGCAAGGCCCTGGCGGCCGCCAAAATCCAGAACCGCGAATATGCCAAGGAGAGCCTCCTCGTGTGTGACTTCATGTTTCCCGTCACCCACTCCAATGCCACCGAAGACCACGTGGGGGACCCCACGCTGGAAAGCCGGCTCTACAGTGCCGTCACCGGCAGGGAGATGGACGAAGGGGCCCTGTATCGGGTGGGTGAAAGGGTCTTCAACCTCCAGAGGGCCATCCTTGCCAGGGAAGGCCACAAGGGCAGAGAAGCCGACGCTCTGGAGGAGTTCCACTTCACGGTTCCCTTGTCCTTGGAATGGGCAAACCCAGACTGCATTGTCCCGGGAAAGGACGGGGCGACTTTCTCCCGCAAGGGGATGGTGCTGGACCGGGAGCATTTCGAAGCGATGAAGAGCGAGTACTATGCGCTCAGGGGCTGGGACGTTGCCACAGGGCTTCAAACCCGGGAGAAGCTGCGGGAACTGCACCTTCCAGAAGTCGCCGATGCCCTGGAAAGACGTGGCCTCTTGGCTTGAGGGGCACGCTTATACGTCGCGCCTTCACAAACGGCGCTTTTTTGTGCCCTCACCCCGGTCCTCTCGCGGGGGTCTCGCCTGCATTGCGGCGTGGGTGCGGGCAATATGCCCGCTCTCTTAGGAGAGTCAACAACAATGGGTAGGGTCTCCCTTTGATCCCAAAGCGGCGGCAATGCCTCCCGGCCGGAACGATGATCAAGGCCCAAAAAAAACGCTCAATCTTTTCGGCCATCCGTCCGATGGTACGTGCAGCGCTTCGATTTCTCCTCGATAAGCATTTTTCTGGACATCGAGACACTGTTGGGAGAGCAAGTCGATGCAAGGAACTGCATACCGGGTGATACTGCTCGGAGGTGTCTTGGAGCAAGGCGATCCGACCATGCTGAAGAAGACGCTGGCAGACCTCTTTCGGGTGAACGAAGAAAAGATGGAAAGCCTCCTGTCCGGTCCAGAGCTCGTCGTCAAACGAGGACTGAACCGAGAACAGGCCGGGCAAATCCTCAGGACCCTCCACCGAGCCGGAGGCCGGTGCCGGGCCGAGGCTGACACACCCACCGAGCGACCCGAAGCGTTTCAGCCCGATGAGCGAACAAAGAAAAGCGCTCATGTCGCCAGCCCCCTGTGTGGTTTGCAGGTTGCCCGCGACCTGAAGCGCCCTTTCCCGAATCGGGAGCCGCGATCAGAAAAGAAGGAAGGGCCATTGGGTGTCCGAGACCTGTTCCGCAGAAAACTTGCTGCAATTTATCTGAAAATCACCGCAAACGGTTGGTAGCCATGAACGGGCCATCCACCACGACAGTCAAGGCTGTCAAGTAATCGCAGTCGCCAGCATCCGCGGCAAGAACAATGCCTGCGCAAAGGCGATCTCCGCCCCCGCCTCCGCAAGACCCGATGCTACTGCTTTGCCAGTGCCCCTTCCGCCACCTGGGACGATGGCCATCCCAGCCTCTTTCACCTCCTTCCCCACCGCATATGGAACTTCCTTTGGCCTTGCCGCTTCGATCTTCAACAATGGTGGCCATCCATACCGTCACCTACGCAGAGCGCTCCTGATACCTGACGACAAGCACCGGACAGGGAGCTTGCCGCAATACTTTTTCCGCCACACTCCCCATAAGTACGTGCCGCAACCCCGTGCGTCCTTGTGTTCCCATGACCACAAGGTCCGCGCCGCGCTCCCGAGCCATACGCACAATGCCCTCTGCCGGGTCACCCGTGGTGATCTCAATCTCACAGGTCCCGGAAAAGTCGGGGGGCACCAGGTCGCGGAGCTTGTTATGTGCTTCCTCCACGAGGTCCCTGCGATGGGCCGGGGACGAGCCCTGCAAATGCGGTTCAACGCCCGCAAAATCAGCCGCCAGCCTCCTGGGGTCCTCCGGGGAGCCCTTCAAATGGTAGATCTCAGTGTACGGCTCGTGGCGCAGAACATGAACCATTGTCACCCGGGCCTGATGGAGCCGTGCTTCGTCAAAGGCGGTCCCCAATGCATGGTTCGCCAAGGAAGAAAAATCAGTCGCAACTAGTATGTGTGCAAATGCCATGGCAGAGTCCTCTCTTGGACATGTAGGCGGGGCACCGCTTGTTGTGGCTCCCGCGGGCTGCTGTCACGGTGGCCTGGGCCCAGGGTTTCAAATCAAATGCCCTGAGCCCTGCGGACATGACCGGTCTCCTACCAGAAAAACGATCTTGAAGCAATCCATATGCTGATCGGTGCGTGTCCGAGTGACAGGGTAACAGCAACGCGTCCAAATCGGTCCTTCACTGTTGACCGGTTTTTGGACCTTCGAATCTCCGGATCTCTGGTCTGTATGCCATGGCTTCGGAGGACTTCTTGGAGGTCCAGAAACCGGGAGGACACATCTCGGCGGTTTTGGTCGATGTTAGACACCGCAGTTCAATGCAGTCATGACCAAGCCCCAAAAAGCAGCCTCTTATCGCTTATTGACAGACGATCCTTTCCTTATTATTTTGATCCGTTTTGGTGACATAGCGGATGAGTCCTTGGCGTTGCTCATTTACAGAACAGGAGGTTTTTGATGGCGGTGGTAACCGTTACCCGGCGATTAGGGGCAGGTGGGATGACTCTCGGCAGCCGCGTGGCCAAGGAGTTAGGTTACCGGTTTATCGACGACGTGGTGATTGAGGAGTTGGCACGGCGTGTCAGGGTGACCCATGAAGCTGTTCGAGATATAGAAAACATAGCAGGGGGGTTTTTCTCAAAGGTTATTTCCGCGATGCTGAACAGGAACTATATGGAGAGGCTGACCGGGGAAGATTTCGGCTATATCGACGAAGTAGTCTATTTAAAGACACTCAAAGAGGTAATTCAGGATCTGGCCAGGAATGATAATGTGATCCTCTTGGGGCGTTGCGCAGAATGTATCCTGGAGGACCATCCGAAGGCATTGCATATCCACCTGGTGGCAGAAGAGAAAGACCGCATTGAATTTCTACAGAAAACTTACGGCTTGACCCTGGGAAAAGCAAAGAAAGCAGTTGAAGATGGTGAGAAAAGAAGGCGCAAGCTCTACTCTCTTTTTGGAAGAAGCAATTATGATGATCCACTTGCCTATCACATCGTAATCAACACCAGTCGCGTCAGCAAAGATCAAGCCATGGAGCAGATGCTTACCCTCGTGAGGCAGTTTGATGAACGGTAGTTTGATTGCTTAAGGTCCCGTCCTGAATTGGGAGAATAGTTGGCAACACCTGGTGTCCCTTGCTCGCTTTCTGCCCAATGAGGTTGCCACTTTGCGGTGGCTCTTCGAAAAGGAGATCCCTGGGATACCGCGCACACGCGTTGTTTCCTCTGGTGGAGAGGGCCTTACCTGTACAAGACCTCTCGAATCGTTGCGGCGATCTGCCTCAGAATGATCGGCTTCATCACGAAGGCGCCTATGCCCATTTCTTTGGCGCTTGCCTCGTCGATCTGCTCACTGAATCCCGTACAAATGATAATGGGGATACCTGGCCGGATGCGCATCAATTCCCCTGCCAGTTCCCTCCCGGTCATGTTGGGCATGGTCTGGTCCGTGATCACAAGATCGTAAGCATCAGGCTTGTGCTTGAAGGCTTCAAGCGCCTCGATACTGCTCGTCCTGGCAGTGACCTTGTACCCAAGCCTCTCCAGCATGGCCTGAACTGCATCAACCGCAGCCCTCTCATCATCGACAACAAGGATCCGTTCGGTACCGGTCGGCAGGCCCCCAGAGCCCTTTGCCTTTTCTACGACTGCCAGATCCCCTTCGACCAGTGGGAGGTACACACGGAAAGTTGTCCCCTTTCCAATCTCGCTGTCAAAGGTCACCCCTCCCCCATGGCTTTTCACTATGCCGTGTACAAGAGCAAGGCCCATGCCGGTGCCCTTACCAACAGGTTTGGTCGTGAAGTACGGATCGAAAATCTTTCCTGTGATATCCGGCGCAATGCCATGCCCCGTATCCCTCACGGTCAATCTCAAATAACTGCCGGGTGTCAGGTCCGGAAGGCCCTTTGCCTCTTCGGCACCGACGTATTCCGTCGCGAGTCTCAAATCGAGGACACCCCCCTTTTCCTCCATTGCGTGGGCTGCGTTCGTGCACAGGTTCATCAGGATCTGGTTTACCTGGGTGGGATCGGCAAGCACTATGTCTTGCAGTGCGTCAATGTCCGACTGGATGTCTATCGTTGCGGGGATGGCCGCCCTGAGCAACCCTATTCCCTCTCTCACTATAGGGGATATCCGGATCGGAACACGCTCCTTTGCTTGCTGCTTGGCGAATCCGAGAATTTGTCGAACCAGCTCCCTGGCGCGCTCTCCGGCACGGTAAATCTGTTTCATGTTGTGCTGCAAAGGACTGTCGGGAGGAAGGTCCATCATCGCCATCTCAGCATATACCAAAATCGGCGACAGAATGTTGTTGAAGTCATGGGCGATTCCCCCAGCAAAGGTTCCGATGACCTCCATTTTCTGGGCTTGTTGGAGTTGGCTTTGGAGTCTCTTTCTATCCATTTGCATTTGCTTCAGTTGAGTTATATCTCTTGCAATACCCTCTACACCTGCAAAATCTCTGTTATCATCTTCCAACATTCTTCCGTTGACCGATACCCATATCGGAGAACCGTCTTTCCGTCTGAGTTGGGACTCGAAATTATTTACGTAGCCATCCCTGAGGAGATCTCTCAGGAAATCCTCACCCAGACCGGGGTTAACATAAAAATCTGTAATAGTTCTCCCAAGTAACTCATTCGGCTTATATCCGGTGTATCTTTCGACGGAGGGCGAAATAAGGGTAATAATACCATTAACGTCGGCTCTGTAATAAATGTCATATAGGTTCTCAAAAAGGTTGCGATACCTTTTCTCGCTTTCCTCCAATTCCTCACGTGCGCGCTTCTGTTCTGTGATGTCTCGAAGAAACGCAAAAATACAGCCTCCTTCTGTCGCTTGGTATCCTGTGCTTATCTCGACATCAAATATATGTCCGTCCTTTCGGCGATGCTTGCTTTGAAATCGGTCACCTCCCTGGGTAATCATCTTTTGTATGTGAGACGCAATGTCAGGGCAACTCTCACACACTTCCAGATCCGAAATACTCATGGCCAGGAGTTCCTCCTCACTGTAACCACTCATCCTGCAATACGCATCGTTGACCTCCTTCAAACGGCCCTGCAAATCGACCAACCAGAACCCTTCCATGGTGGTCTGCAAGATGCTCCTATGTGCTTCCCCGCTTTCCCGTAATGCCTGCTCTGCCTGTTTGCGCTCGGTGATATCACGGATGGCGCCTACCCTGAGGGTTCGTTCTCCAATTTTCGTTTCTCGAACCCGGATTTCCATCGGGAACGTCCTGCCGTTTTTCGTCAGCCCGATGGACTCGTATGGACCCCTGCCACCTGTGACAATTTGCTCGATCATTGGCTCCCTGGCCTCGGGGGCCACTGTCAAAGAGACAACCTGGTTCCCCAATAGTTCATGGGGTTCATACTCGAACAACTTGAAATATTGCTCGTTTGCAGTAATAAGAACGCCCCCCTCGTGAATCGCTATGCCCTCGAAAGTTGCTTCGGCCAGGCGACGAAATCTTTCTTCACTCTGCCTCAGTGCTTCGTCCGCCTCTTTGCGCTGTGTGATATCGTGCAAGATACAGTGCATCTGCCTGAACCGACCATATTCGTCGTACCCAACTTTCCCGTCAATGCGCACAACAATCCTGAAACCCCCTTTCTGGACCATCTCGACATCAGCGTGCACCTCCCCTGACTCCTTCAAAACGGCGTATCTCTCCTCAAATGACTCCATTTCCTGCTGTGCAAGAAAGTCACCAAAAGATCGTTCGATCACTTCACTTCGGGAGTATCCCAGAAGCTCCAGCCATGCCTCGTTAACATTAATAAGACGGGCATCCTCATCCAGTGACTGATAGCCCAATGGCGCTCCTTCGAAGATTTGCCGGAAACGGTCTTCGCTCTTGCCAAGTGCCTCTCGGGCCTTCTTCCGATCGGTGATGTCATCGACAGCCATGACAGCGCATGCATCACCGATGAGCCGAATTCCGCCGACCTTATATTTCACCCAGATCGGGTCGTATCCTGTTTCACGTGAAAGGAAGGCTTCCCCTTCCTGGGCTTCGCCATCGGCTGACAATGCGAGACGAATACTCTGGGAAAGTGGACAGGTGGGACACAATGACGTGTGTCCGCAGCCTCGAGGGTCTCGATTCCGGTTGGCGCAGCCGATGAAATCCCCGCATTTGGCTTCACCCGGTACGGTCAGTTTCTTCCCAAACAGTTCTTCGGCGTGTCGGTTGGCGTAAAGGAGCCGTTCGCCTTGATCGAAGACCAAGGTGCCCACCGGGCAGGCATCCATGAGCATTTTCAATTCGGGCTTTATAGGGCCACGATCTGGACTCCGTCCGCGATCTTGCATCGTCTTGCCACCCCCGTGAACTCGGTAATGCTCCGGTCTCAAACATTCATTGAGTCTTCTAGGTGACATTAGCCCTTCACGGACGGCTCTGCAAGATCAAATCCCGGATCCATGGTCCATCAGCCCTGTACCACCATCTTCCTCATGGAGTATTTCAATCCACGCAACAACCAACTTGTGCTTCTTCGCAGGAACCTCACCCGCCAAAACGGTTTTATCGGGAATAGAGTACACAGCAACTTGTCCCTGATATTCAGCCTGAATGTGCGGCATTTTATGCTTCTCGGTATCATAAGAAACATCCGGATAGGGATGTCATAATACATGGAAATTCTCGGCATGATAATTTGGATCTCCTCCTACGCCCAAGGTTGCGGTAAGCTGCGAGCCAAGACTCTCCGTCAATCCAGGTGCTTAAGGCAAAAGCGAAAATTTATCCCGTCAGCGTGAATGGCGGGTTATGTTTTCCACTTTGTTATTCCTATGGTCAACCGAATGCCGATCTAAGCACTTTTTTCTTTTCAAAATACGTTACAGTAGCTATCAAACACTTTCGTGAAGCAATTTAATTCGATTCTTTTCCGCTCCTGACAAACTTTTATGATTTTGAGGTCTGCTCCAAGTATTGTATATAAAAGTGCCAATCACACAAGTTGGCTATTGGTACGTTCTTTTTATCCAACTTTGCTTCCACGAACTGGAACGTGCCATCTTTTCTGATAAATCAAGAATCACGAGGTGTGATTTCAGGAATTTTCGCGGAAGGCATGTCAGCATAAGCTGGATTCAAAGCATGATCAAAGACGCAGGCGCCATGGCCTGCCTCCCATCTGCGTTGACATGCAACGTGCGACGCCACACTTTCGCAGTCCACGCCGCCGATCGCCACGGCAAGGTGGTCACCTAATCATTATGCGGGAGAGAGGGCATGAGGAATCGGCCGAGTCGGCGGGCCTTGCCGGCGCCGATGACCGTGGGTACGAGCAAAGGCACTTGCACCCAGCAAGAGGAAAGGACTTTCCAGCCGGCGGCGGTTGGGGTAAGAGGGGGAGGGATTGGAAGATTGCCGGATGGCAAAGAAGCCCCCGAAGCACCCCCTTTGCTCCCCTGAAAGGGGGAAATTGCGGAGAACAAGGCGTTTGCCCGGGCCGTCCTCCAGTCGCGCATTGGTGTGACACCCCGGGAAGGATGGGAAAACGAGGAGTCACCCAAAGTCCGAGACGGATTCATTGACGGGTATCGTGTCACCATCAGTAAGGAGCGTTACAAATGATCCAGGAGATTACCGCTCAAAACCTCGACACGGCGCGTTTCATCGAGGAGAAGGTCAACGAGATCACCCAAATCGTCGGTGACGCAACGGCCATCAATGCCCTTTCCGGAGGGGTGGATTCCTCGACGGTGACCATGCTGGGGCATCGGGCCCTGGGGGATCGGCTCCAGACCGTTTTTGTGGACAACGGCCTCATGCGCCAGGAAGAGCCGGAGGAGGTGATGGGCCTGTTCCGCGGGCTAGGGGTTCCGGTGCAGCTCGTCGATGCGCGCGAGGAGTTTTTCGACGCACTCAGGGGGATCACGGACCCCGAAGAAAAGCGCGAGGCGATCACCCAGGTTTTTTACAAGCAGGTGTTCGGACGGATCGTCAGGCAAAGCGGCGCGAGATACCTGCTCCAGGGGACCATCTTGACGGACGTGGACGAGACCGTGGCGGGGATCAAGCGGCAGCACAACGTGTTCGAGCAGCTCGGCATCGACCCTCAGGAGGCCTTCGGCTACAAGATCATCGAGCCGCTCCTCCAGCTTCGCAAGGACGGGGTGAGGAAGGTGGGCAAGGCCCTGGGCCTGCCCTCGGAGGTTTTCGAGCGCATTCCCTTCCCCGGGCCGGCCCTTTCCGCCAGGGTCATAGGAGAGGCCACGGCAGAGCGCGTGGACACCGTCCGCAGGGCCACCGTCGTTGTGGAGCGGCTCCTCAAAGGCACCGGGGCCTTCCAGTACATGGCGATCCTGCACGAGGACAGGGTGACGGGGATGCGAGACGGTCAGCGAGCATTCGGCGGACAGATCGAGGTGCGCTGCTGGGACAGCGTGGACGCCCGGTCGGCGACCCCGACGGCCCTTTCTTTCCAGATGCTCGACAAACTCGCCCTGGAAATCGTCCGGGAGGTTCCCGGCATCGTGAGCGTCACCTACAACATCACCCGCAAGCCCCCTTCCACCATGGAGGCGGTCTGAGGGAGCGATGGGTTTGGGCAGCCTTTGTGTGCCTGTGCCGATCGATGGGTTTTGGCGTGAGGTGTCAGGCCGTTCGGAAACCCGTTGCTTGGTTCGGCAGCCACGGGGCTGCGTGGTGGGAGGGAAAAGACATGACCGATCCGAATGTGGAGAAGGTGCTGGATGATATACGAGTGCTCGACTTCGGCCGTTTCATCGCCGCGCCGTATTGCGGGATGATCCTGGCGGACATGGGGGCCCAGGTGATCCGTGTGGAGCGGCCAGGAGGAGAGGAGGACCGGTTCTACGGGCTTCCGGCGCCCAACGGGGAGAACCTTTCCTTCGCCTCCTACGCGCGTAACAAGAAGGGGATCACTCTCAACCTCCTTGTGAAGGAAAAGACAGAGGCCCTCGAAGTGCTTGAGGATCTTATCCGGCACTGCGACGTCGTGCTGCACAACTTCAGCCCGGGAGCCGCAAGGGCCATGCACCTGACCTACGAGAACGTCTCGCGCATCAAGCCGGACATCATCTACACGGGGGTTTCTTGCTACGGAAACAGCGGCCCCTACTCGGGACGCATCGGCTTCGATCCCCTGGCCCAGGCCTTTTCCGGAGCCGCCCATCTTTCGGGATTCGCCCACGATCCTCCCATGCGCTCCCAGTTGCCGTGGGTGGATTACAGCACGGCCCTGTGCGCGACCATAGGGACCCTGATGGCCCTGCGGCATCGGGACAAAACGGGGAAGGGTCAGGCCGTGGACTGCGCCTTGCTCCAGACCGCGGTGAGCTTCACCGCACCCATGATAGCCGAAGCCGAGGTGCTGGACCGGGAGCGTCCCCGGGTGGGCAATCGCACGACCTATGTGGGGCCCAGCGACTTGTTCCGGTGCAAGGACGGATACGTGTACATCTCGGTGATCCTGGACGCCATGTGGCAGCGGCTCATGCAAACGGTGGGGCACGAGGAATTCCTCGCAGATCCGGACTTCGACGACGATATGAAGCGTTTTGAAAACAGGGAACGGGTGGATCCCAAGGTGGCCGAGTGGATGGAAAGGCGCACGGTGGCCGAAGTCATGGAAGCCATGGAAAAGGCCCGGGTTCCCTGCGCACCTGCCAGATCCACGCGGCAGGTGGCCGCGGACCCCCACGTGCAGGCGCGGTCCATGCTCGAATACGTGGATGTGGGACATCCGGGTCTTGAACGGGTCCCTGTGAGCGGCATTCCGTTCAAGTTGTCCCGGACACCGGGAAAGGTGGAGAACCGGGCACCCCGTGTGGGTGAACACAACGAGGAGGTTTACGGGGGGCTGCTCCGATACGACGTGGCAAAGATCGAGCGGCTGCGCCGCAAGAACCTCATATAGCGCCGGAACCAGAAGCCGCGTCCAGGGATTTCCACCCATCAGGGTTCACCGAACACCGGGAAAGAAGGAGGGCGCCGGAAGCATGCGGGTTCTTGTCTGTGACGGAATGCACGAAAGCGGGCTGGAGATCTTTCAGGCAGAGAACGACATGCGGGTCCTGGCTCCGCCGCAGCCCGAGGGCGAGGAGCTCAAGCGACTGCTTCGTGACTGCGATGCCATGGTGGTGCACAGCAGGACGAAGGTGACCGCAGAATTGCTGGAGCAGGCTCCCGGGCTCAAAGTCGTCGGCCGGGCGGGTACGGGGGTGGACAACATCGACGTTGCGGCCGCCAGCGCCAGGGGTGTGGTGGTGATGAACACGCCCGGGGCAAACGCCATGGCCGCCGCGGAGCACACCCTGGCGCTCATGCTGGCCCTGGCCCGTCATATCCCCCAGGCAGCCTTTTCCATGCGTGAGGGTCGGTGGGAAAAAAAGCGCTTCGTCGGCACGGAGCTGTATCAGCAGACCCTGGGAATCATCGGCCTCGGGAGGATCGGGTCCATCGTGGCCGACCGGGCACTGGGAATGAAGATGCACGTGATCGCCCACGACCCCCACCTGACCCGGGGAGCCGCGGAGAGCCTCGGGGTGGAAGCGGTCCCCCTAAATGACCTCTTCGCCCGGTCCGACTTCATCACCCTGCACACCCCCCTGACGGCCGAAACGGCCAACATCATCAGCCGCGAAGCCCTCTCGCGAATGAAACACGGGGTGCGCATCGTCAACTGCGCCCGGGGAGGTCTCGTGGACGAAACGGCCCTTCACGGGGCACTGCTCGAGGGAAAGGTGGCAGGGGCCGCCCTGGACGTCTTCGCCCAGGAACCGCCCACGGGAAGTCCCCTGCTTCGTCTCGAAAACGTGATACTCACCCCCCACCTGGGCGCGTCGAGCCTGCAAGCCCAGGCAAACGTGTCGCGAGCCATCGCCCTGCAGATAGTGGACTTTCTCAGGCGGGGCATCATTGGCAACGCTGTCAACTTTCCCACCATCTCTTCCAAGGTTTACGAGAAGATACTTCCCTACCTCACCCTGGCCGAGCGTCTCGGGAGTCTCCAGGCACAACTTGTCGCCCCTGTCGAGGCGGTCGAAATCGAGTACAGCGGCTCCGAGCTCACGAGCCTTCCCGTGCAGCCCCTGACCCAGAGCGTGGCGAAGGGGCTCCTCGACCCGGTGCTTTCCGAGCGCGTGAATCTCGTCAACGCACCCATCCTTCTCAGGGAGCGGCACATCGATCTCACGGCCTCCACCACCTCGGAAACCACGGGCTACACAGGGCTCATAACGGTGAACGTCCACGGCGCAGGGACGACCCGTACCGCTGCAGGGGCTGTTTTCCCCGGCAACGAGCTGCGGCTGGTGCGTCTGAACAACTACCGGCTCGAAGCGGAACTGGAGGGGGTCAACCTGATCGTCCAGAACCTGGACAAGCCGGGGATGATCGGATTCGTCGGCTCCACGCTGGGCAGTTACCAGATCAACATTGCCAACATGCATCTGAGCCGCACCCCGGAAAAAGACCTGGCCGTGGCGTTCGTGCGTCTGGACCAGGAGGCCCCCGATCGAGTCCTGGAGGCCCTACGGGACCATCCCCACATCGTGTCCGTGCGTCAGGTCCGCTTCTAGATCACTTCTTCCACCGGGGTGTGCTCGAGCCCGAAGGCGTCTGAAACGCCCCGATAGGTGAGTTTGCCGTCGAAGGTGTTCACACCCTTGGCCAGTGCCGGGTCCTTGCGCACCGCCCCGTGCACTCCTTGCCGAGCCAGTTTCGACACGTAAGGCAGCGTGGCGTTCGAAAGGGCGTAGGTGCTCGTGCGGGGCACAGCACCGGGCATGTTGGTCACACCGTAGTGGAGTACGCCGTTTTCCACGTGGACCGGGTCCGAGTGGGTGGCCGGCCGGGTCGTCTCGATGCACCCCCCCTGATCCACCGCCACATCCACCACCACGCTTCCCGGTTCCATGTTGTGGACCATGGCCCGGGTGACCAGACGCGGGGCCCGGGCACCCTTGACGAGGACCGCGCCGATGAGAACATCGGCCCGGGACACTGCTTCGGCTATGCTGAGGGCATTGGCAGTCAAGGTGGTGAGCCGACCGTGGAGCACTTCTTCCAGGTACCGCAGCCGGTCCGTGTTGATGTCTAGCAGGATCACGTGGGCCCCCATCCCCAGCGCCACCATGGCGGCGTTGGTTCCCACGACCCCCGCGCCGAGTATGGTAACATCCGCCGGTCGCACCCCCGGGACCCCTCCCAGGAGCTTGCCCCTGCCTCCATTGGATTTCTCAAGATAATGGGCACCCACCTGCACCGCCATCCTGCCGGCCACCTCGCTCATGGGAACCAGCAGGGGCAGGGTGCCGTCCAGGAGCTCCACCGTCTCGTAGGCGATGCCCGTGACCTTTCGGCGCAGCATTTCCCGGGTCAATTCCCTTTCCGCAGCCAGGTGCAGGTAGGTGAAAAGCACCAGGCCCGACCGCAGGTAACCGTATTCCGTAGCCTGGGGTTCCTTCACCTTGACCACCATCTCGGCATTCCAGGCCTGCTTCGCCTCGGCGACCACCCGCGCCCCTGCGCCCCGGTATTCATCGTCGGAAAACCCGCTCCCCCTGCCCGCGCCCGATTCCACAAGCACCTGGTTCCCCAGCCCCACCAGTTCCCTCACACCGCCTGGAGTCATTGCAACGCGGTATTCGTTGTCCTTCACCTCCTTCGGGAGACCGATTACCATTTCGCACGTTTCCTTTCTCTGTTTTGATTTTCTGTCCCCGGCTCAAGACGCAACTCCCGTTCCATACCCGCCTGGCACTTGCCTGGAGCCATGTTACCGGGCCAAGGGTCTCGCGACGGCATCCTTGCCCCGTCCCTCTGGCACGCCCGGGCAGAAGGGCACGTTTCAACTCCAATCATTGTAGCTTTCGGTTGTAATGAGTCTTTTCAAGCCCATTTGAACAAAACCTTTGATAAGAAGGGAAGATAATGGTATCAGGCGGTTCAGATAAACAAATACGGCTGCCCCTGGGTAGTCCTTCTTTTCCGGAAGGTCGCGTCGACCGCGGGAAGCTCGGGCGCCCAGGCTATAACACTTACGGATTGCTTTGAAAAGAAACAGAGGAGGGGATCACGATGAAGAGGCGCGGTTTTGTGACGATGTGCGTTGTGGCTGCGGCGGTGGCCTTGGCTCCGGCTGCTCTCGCGGCGGACAAGACCGTCAAGATGTCCACCACCACCAGCACCGAGTCTTCCGGACTCCTCGACGTCCTGCTGCCCGAGCTGCAAAAGGACACGGGCATCCAGGTAAAGGTCTTCGCCAAAGGCACGGGCGCGGCCATCCGTGACGGCATCGACGGCAACGTGGATGTCATTTTCGTACACGCGAAGGAAAGGGAAGATGCCTTTGTGGCCGAGGGTTACGGCACGAAGCGTTACGCGGTGATGCACAACGATTTCGTGCTACTGGGGCCCTCATCGGATCCCGCGGGGATAAGAGGGCTCAAGCACGCGGCCGCGGCCCTGAAGCAAATAGCCGGGGCCGGGGCTCCTTTCGTGTCCCGGGGCGACGACAGCGGCACCCACACCAAGGAACAGGACCTGTGGAAGGCCTCCGGTGCGCCCATTGAAGAGAAAGCCACGGAGATGGTCAAGGACGGGAAAAGGATCGCCATACGCTCCCTGCACCCGGCGGGCTCGTCCGGGTGGTATCTGTCCATCGGTCAGGGCATGGGAAAGACCCTCACCTATGCGGAGGAAAAACAGACCTACACCCTTTCCGACAGAGGTACGTACATCAAGTACAAGTTCGGCAGGCAAGGCGGACTTGCACTGGAAATCCTGTGCGAGGGAGACCCCCTGCTTTTCAACCCCTATGGGGTGATACCGGTCAATCCCGAGAAGTTCCCCCATGTCAAGTACGAACTGGCCAGGCAGTTTGCCGAGTGGCTGGTCTCTGCCAGGGGCCAGAAGCTGATTGCCGATTATCGCTACGAGGGCAAGCAGCTCTTTTTTCCGGATGCCATGCCCGATGTGAAGTGAACCGGTTGGCCGGGGGTCTTTCGCCAGAGGGGCTTTGTAGTCAGTGCTTCGCCCATGGTGTGAGAAGACAAGGCAGCAGGCACAGTGCAGTACGCATGCCCCCACCGACACCCGGCACCTGGACGCAACATCCGTAGGATGAATTTGACGCCCGGCCTTTGGCCGATGGCACGTGAAAATGGACTTTCTCTACGACAGCTTTCTTTCCGGAGCGCTGCTGCTCATCTCCCTGGACCCTGAACTCATATCCATCGTCGGCGTTTCCGTGAAGGTGAGTCTGAGTTCCACCTGCCTTGCCAGCGCGGTGGGGGTGCCCCTGGGGTTCCTGGTGGCCTTTGAGGATTTCAAGGGCAAGAGGATGGTGGTCACGGTACTGAACACCCTGCTGGCCCTTCCCACCGTGGTGGTGGGCCTCTTCGTGTATGCCTTCATTTCGCGCAGGGGCCTCTTCGGGCCCCTGGATCTTCTGTACACTCAGAAGGCCATGGTGTGCGGTCAGACCATACTGATCATTCCGGTGGTGGCCACGCTCACCATTGCCGCCATCAGCCGGATCGACGAACGGTACCGCGAGACGGCCCTGACCCTCGGGGCCAATCGGCTCCAGACCGCCCTCGTGGTCGTCCGGGAGGCGCGCTTCGGAATCGTGGCGGCGATTATTGCCGCTTTCGGCCGCGTGATCGCAGAGGTGGGGATCAGCATGATGCTCGGCGGAAACGCCAAGGGTTTCACGAGGACCATAACGACCGCCATGGCCCTGGAGTATGACAAAGGGGAGTTCACCCTCGCGGTGGCCCTGGGGCTGGTTCTTCTGATCCTCAGCTTCGGGATCAATCTGCTGTTCCATTTTGTACAGGGAAGGCTAAGAGCTTGATATTGTACCGGGCTGCGGGGCTGAAGAAGGTCCACGGGACCAAGACCGTCCTGAACATCCCCGTGTTGGAGGTGGAAAAGGGGCGGATCGTGGCTCTTCTGGGCCCCAACGGGGCGGGGAAAACCACCCTTGTCCATATTCTGGGTTTCCTCGACGTTCCGAGCGACGGCACCCTCCTTTACAGGAACCGGCCCGTAGCGTGGAGCGAATCCCGGCTTCAGTCCCTGCGCAGGGAAGCGGTCGTGGTGGGGCAGCACCCCATCCTGTTCACCACAACGGTTTACAGAAATCTGGAATTCGGCCTCAAGGTGCGCCGTGTTCCGGAAAAGGAGCGTCGGCGGATCACCGAGGCCACCCTGGACCTCGTGGGCATGAAGGCCTTTGCCAAGTCTCCTGCCCATCACCTGTCCGGAGGTGAAACCCAGCGGGTGGCCCTGGCCAGGGCCCTGGCCGTTTCACCCCAGGTGCTCCTTTGCGATGAGCCCACTTCCAGCGTGGACCTTGAAAACCGGGCCGCGATCATTCACATCCTCAAGCGGATCAACGAAGAGCAGAAGATAACCGTCATTTTCACGACCCACGACCGATTCGAAGCCGCGTCCCTGGCACAGGATACCTTTTACCTGGAACACGGCACGCTCACCAATTCCCCCCAGGACAATGTCTTCTCCGCGAGGTTGTACCGGGAGGGCGACGGCCCGACCCACTGTGTTCTCCAGGAAACGGTTCGGCTCCTGGTTCCCACCGAGCGGGTCGGCCGGGCAAGGGTGGGCATCGAACCCGGCCGCATCGATATTCTGGAAGCCGGTCAGGTGAGCGGCGGGCCGAATCGTCTCGATGCCCGAGTGGTTCAAGTGATGGAAGAAAGGCGCAGAATACGCCTCGTGGTGGATGCCGGTGTATGGTTCACGGTGTTGATGTCCCGGCAAGAGTACCTGGAAAGGCGTATCATGGTGGGAGAATCCGTGACCCTCGTGGTTCCGCCCGAGTCCATACACTTGTTCGGAGAGCCTGCCTGAGAGCGTGCGTGAAAATTGCATTTTTTCCAGCAGTTGCGACCTTGCTCTCCTCCCATCCCTCCCTCCTGGCCATGAACGGAAATGCCATGTCGGCCCGCCCGGGCCCACACAACTTGCAGTGGCAAGTTTCGCCTTGACACGTATTCTGTCTTTTGCAATGTTCGATTTGGTGTGAGTAATTATCGGACATACTGGGAAAAAGGAGGGCATGTGGCATGAAGAAGACTATCTGGCTGGTGGTGACGTTGCTGTTGTTGCCGTTCCTGTTCTCGGCGGCTTTTGCACTGGCGGCGTCGCAGGAAAAGGAGGCGGGGGCGCCGGGAAAGGCGCATTACGGGGGGACCTTTGTCTTCGCCCACAATACCGAGCCTTTGTTGTTCGACGAGGCACAGGGAAGAAGACACATTGCCCAGACCCTCAACCTTACCAACGAGACCCTCATGCAAGGAGACTGGGCAAAGGGACCTGCGGGCACGGGACAGGTCACCTGGATCTACACCATATTTCCCAGTCCGGATGTTCACAAGGGCTGTGTGGCCACCCACTGGGAGATGCCTGACGACACCACACAGATCTACCATATTCGGGAAGGGATTCACTTTCATAATAAGGCGCCGGCCAACGGGAGGGAATTGACTGCGGACGACGTGGTTTTTTCGATGAAGCGTCTGTGGAATATCGAGACCAATGCCAGTCATCGCGGCAACTATCCCTGGGATGCCCATATGGAGTCGATAACGGCGCCCGACAAGCGCACCGTCGTCATCAAGTTCAAACCGGGCAAAATGGGGATAGTGTACGAGATAATAGCCGAGCACCTGTCCGTGGTGCCGGTGGAAATTGCGGAGGCCGACGGCACCGAGTGGGGCTCCAAGTTCTTGATCGACTGGAAAAACTCCATCGGCACCGGACCGTTCATGATGACCGAGTTCGTTACCGGAAGCTCGGTGAGTTTCGTGAAAAATCCCAACTACTGGGATACGGACCCCGTAGGCCCGGGAAAAGGGAACAAGTTGCCGTATCTGGACGGCGTCAAGTGGTTCATCATACCCGATGCGGCTACCCGATATGCGGCCCTGCGCACCGGCAAGGTCGATTGGCTGCACACCGTGCCTTGGGAGGACGCCGAGAGCCTCATAAAGACCAACCCGGAACTGAAGCATGTTGAATTTCCGTCAGGTGCAGCCGACACCCTCAACTGGCGGGTGGACAAGCCGCCCTTTACGGATATCAGGGTACGGCGGGCGCTGAGCATGGCGGTGAATCAGAAGGAGATTATCGACACCTACCACGGCGGTCATGCCGAAATACTGTCCTGGCCCATAGCTCCCTTGCCGGAATACAAGGACATGTACACTGCCTTGGATCAGCTTCCCGAGTCCACAAGGGAGCTTTTCGAATACCACCCGGAGAAGGCGAAGGCCCTTCTGGCCGAGGCCGGCTTTCCCAATGGATTCAAGTTCAGTGTGGTTTGCAATCAAGGCCAGGTGGACCTGCTGTCCATCCTGGCAAGCTCCTTTGCCAAGGTGGGCGTCGAGCTCGCACTCGACGTGAGGGAACAGGGTGCCTATAACAAACTGCTCCTGAGCAAGGGGTATGAAGCCCTCCAGAGCGGGCAAGTCGGTTACTTGCCCTACAAGTTCTTTTACTCGCGGACAGGAGGTGTTTACAACTTCAGCCAGATCAGCGATCCGCGTGTCGATGAAGCCTACAAGTTGAATGCGGAGGAATACTTCGACTGGCCGGCGAAGAACAAGCGGATGAAGGAGCTATCACCTTACATGCTCAGCCAGGCATGGCTGCTGCAACTCCCGGCTGCGAACTACTGGAACTTCTGGGCTCCCTGGGTGAAGAATTACCACGGTGAGTTGAACGTGGGATACAACTCCTACTGGAACTTCCATAAATGGATCTGGATCGACCAGAATTTGCGTGAGAAGACGACTGGCAAGAAGTAGTTTATAGGGGATGCAGTGAAAAATGGCCGGGGGGGGTACGCACTTCCCCGGCCATCTTGACGGCTTGTTTCCTCCGCCCATGGGTCCGGTGCGCAGTGATCGAGATGAGCCCCGGTCGCAAAATTAGGGCGCCACCGAGGATCAGGGACGCGATCCCCAGGGTGCCTGGGGCGTGAAAGGCATTCCGGGGCGTCCGTCATGGAACAGAACAACTTGCCCATAGGCGCTATTCAAAAAATCCTGGGGCATGAGAATCGACGCACCACCGAGCTCTATTTGCACCGCATCGGTGAAATAAAACGAACCGCTATCGCCGTATTCGAGCGTCCAGGCCGAAATTCTCACACAGAGTCTCACACAAATGAAAAAGGGGTTGAGACCTAAATCTCTAACCCCTTGATTTTCTTGGTGGAGCTGAGGGGGCTCGAACCCCTGACCTCATGACTGCCAGTCATGCGCTCTCCCAGCTGAGCTACAGCCCCGGCGAAGTGCCACTAATTAACAAAAGGCCTCGTAGGTGTCAACACCTATTTCCGGCATGCCCCGAAAGATCCCAAGCCTTCCGATGCGGCAGGAGAGTCGGGGCCCCATCCCGTGCTTCAGGGCTCCGGGCCCCCCCCCCCATGGTACACACTGGCCGGGGCCCCCTCCGCGTCAAAAGCTTGCCTCGCAGCTCGCCGTGATGGGGAAGCCGTCGCGCCGGCAGATGGCTTCCCGGGTCGCATCGTGCAGGTCTTGGAACACCATCTCGTCGATAAGCTGTTGGAAGGATGTCTCGGGTTGCCACCCGAGCTTTTCCCGGGCCTTGGATGGGTCGCCCAGCAGCGTATCGACCTCCGTGGGCCGAAAGTAGTGTGGATCGACGGCCACCAGAACCTTTCCCCTTTCCAGAGAAGCCACCTCGCAGTGGGCCTCACAGTCGGCAAGAAGGGGCGTTGGAGAAAATCGGCTCACAATGCCCTGTTCGGCGTCTCCCTTGCCCCGCCATTCCAGCTCTATCCCCAGGCAGAGAAAAACCTTCTCGCAGAACTCCCTGACCGAATGCTGCTCTCCCGTGGCGATGACGTAGTCATCCGGCTCGTCTTGCTGGAGCATCAACCACTGGGCTTTGACATGGTCCCGCGCGTGTCCCCAATCCCGTAGCGCCTCCAGATTCCCCAGATACAGCCTTTCCTGAAGCCCCAGGGCAATTCTGGACGCCGCCCGGGTTATCTTACGGGTGACAAACGTCTCCCCGCGCAGGGGCGATTCATGGTTGAACAGGATGCCGTTGCACGCGAAAATGCCGTAAGCTTCCCTGTAATTCACCGTTATCCAGTACGCATAGAGCTTCGCCGCTCCGTAGGGAGAGCGGGGGTAGAAGGGGGTTGTCTCCCTTTGGGGTGTCTCTTGGACCTTGCCGTAGAGCTCGGAGGTGGAGGCCTGGTAAAAACGGGTGCTCTTTTCAAGGCCCAGCAGACGAATGGCCTCCAGAAGGCGCAAGGTGCCCAGTGCGTCTGCATTGGCGGTGTACTCGGGCGTTTCGAAGGAAACCTTCACGTGGCTTTGGGCCCCCAGATTGTAGATTTCATCGGGCCTCACGTGCTGCACGATGCGCACGAGGTTCGTGGAGTCCGTAAGGTCTCCATAGTGGAGCACAAAGCTTCTCCGGGGATCATGGGGGTCCCGGTACAGATGGTCCACACGCTGGGTGTTGAAGAGAGAAGCCCTGCGCTTGAGCCCGTGCACTTCATAGTTCCTTGCCAACAGATACTCGGCAAGATAGGCCCCGTCCTGACCCGTTATCCCGGTCACCAGGGCGGTTTTCTTGTTCATGGAATGCCTTCCCTCCACCAGGGGGACAAAGCGTTCAAGGCCCCGGCCTCTCCCCTTGGTCGTGTGTTATATCTCGCGCGTCCACAAACTGCGCTTTTCGGGTTTGATCACATCATCGGCCACGGAGTTCGTCCTATCTTCGGCCAGGCGGTCGGAGCCGTCTCCCTCCTGTGAGCACCCCGGAGATGAAGATGCCGTCATTCCGGGCTTGATCCGATATCCAGCTTGCCCAGGCTCAACCCAGCCACCCGTATCCCCCTGCCTTGTGGCGGTACGCACGATCAGGCCCGGAAATGGCAATTTGTGACCGCACCCGGTATTAGGTGCTCCGCCCCGTTCGGTCCTCAAGGATCTGACAGCCTCAGCGGCGCGAGGAGCCCCCCGTGTACCACTGGTAGGTTTTCACCATGCCTTCACGCAGGGAGATCCGGTGGCTCCATCCCAACCCATGGAGGCGTGAAACGTCGAGGAGCTTTCGGGGCGTGCCGTCGGGTTTTTCCCTATCATACTCTATCTTCCCTTTGAACCCCACCACTTCGGCCGCGGTGCGTGCGAGCTGCTGCACGGTCAGGTCTTTTCCGGTGCCCACGTTGACAATGCCTTCCCCGTCGTAGCGCCGCATCAGAAACAGGCACGCATCCGCCAGGTCGTCCACGTGGAGGAATTCGCGCAAGGGCCTTCCGGACCCCCAGACCGAGACCACGGCTTCTTCCGAAGCCAAGGCTTCCGAGGGTGCCATTTCTCCATGGCCCCTGCCCTTGCCGGCTGCGCACACCGCGGACAGGTGCGCCCTAAAGACATGGGGTATGGGGCCGTATCGTTTCTCGTCTTCCACGATGAGGGACCATTGACCCCTTGCCGCGCACGCGGCCAGGTGGCACTTGCGCAGCAGCGCGGGCAACACGTGGGACGTTTCCAGGTCGAAGTTGTCCCCGGGTCCGTACAGGTTGGTGGGCATCAGGCAGATGGCACGAAAACCGTACTGGCGTCGATATGCCTGGCACATCTTGATTCCGGCAATCTTGGCAACCGCATAGGGCTCGTTGGTGGGCTCCAAGGGCCCGCCGAGCAGACACTCCTCGCTCACGGGCTGGGGAGCTTGCCTGGGATAGATGCATGAGGACCCGAGGAACAGGAGCTTGCGGGTCCCGTGGCGATAGGCTGCGTCGATGACATTTGTCTGCACAAGAATGTTTTCATTTATGAAATCAGCAGGATAGGTGCTGTTGGCCAGTATGCCGCCCACCTTGGCTGCTGCCAGAAACACGAACTCGGGCCGCTCCCGAGCAAAAAAGGACCGCACAGCGGCCTGGTCGGTCAAATCCAATTCACTTCGGGTGCGCGTCACGAGACTGCCGAAGCCTTCCGTCTGCAATTTTCGCACGATGGCCGATCCCACAAGGCCCCTGTGGCCGGCCACATAGATGAGGCTGTCCCTATGCATTCCTTCTCCATCCATTCAGATTCGCTCCGTGTCTCTCGCTCCTTCCCCCGCCCAGCCTTCCTTGCTCGGCGCGATGTCTCCTATCTGAAACGGGAACGCCCCTTCAGCCCTGTCTTTACAGAACCGGCTGAGGGTCTCGGCGATCACGGTGAAGGCAATCGCATCCCAGGGGATCTCTTCGCTTCTGAAAAGCCTTGTTTCCAGGCTCTCGCTGCCCGGTTGACAATCGCCTGTGGTCAGGCGTGCCCGGAACATGAGGTACACCTGGTTGATGAAGGCAAGGTTGAAAAGCGCGTAGGGGGAAACGATCTCGATCCGGGCTCCGGCCTCCTCGAGAGCCTCGCGCTCGGCTGCTTGGGAGACGGTTTCCCCGTTCTCCAGATATCCGGCAGGAAGGGTCCACATGCCGTATCGGGGTTCTATGGCCCTGCGGCACAGTAGAATCCGGTCTTGCCACTGGGGTATGGACCCCACGACCACCTTCGGGTTCTCATAATGAATCGTCCCGCACGTGTCACAACAATAGCGGGATCGGTCATCCCCCTGGGGAACACGATAATGCACCGGGGCCCCGCATCGGCTGCAAAAATTCATGGGCCGTGGTTCTCCTTCTCGGATCGGTTCAAAAACCAGTGGCGTTTGCCGGGGTGGCCCCATCTCCTGTTGCCCTTACCCTGCACGCCCCTTTCATCAGTTCTTCTATCCGCCTTTTCCTCAAAGTGCAAACGATTGGGGGGTCCCATCTCGCGGCCTTGACCCTCAGTGCATGGACCAGAGGCCGAGGACCGGCGCTTTGCAGGCCGTAAACAGGACCCCTGCCTGGATTGACAGCCGCCGCGGCCCTGTCCTATATAATGATGATTGCGGGCACGGTCCCGGGTCCCTCATCCCGGAATAGGCGCGGTGCGCATGTGGTGCAAGCCGAGGCTTGAAGGATCCAGCGCTCTTCCACGGCCGGGGGGGGCCAAGAGGCGGTACTTGCCAAAGGCACCAAAGGAATGGGAGCCGGCACCAAACTTCCCATCTGTCAATACCGAGAACAAGCCCATGCATATTACCGAGCTAAGATTGTTCCCCGAAAGGTACCCCGACAAGGAGCACTACCCCTTCCATCTGGAGGTCCTCCACCGCACCACGCGGCTCACCTTCCCCTCCCCCTTGACCTTTTTCGCGGGCGAAAACGGCACGGGGAAGTCGACGCTGCTCAAGGCCATCACCCGAAAGTGCGGGATTCATATCTGGAGCGGCATCGAGAGGAGCCGTTGGAACCGCAGCCCCTATGAAGACGAACTGCACAGGTACGTCTCCGTGCAGTGGAGCGACGGGGTCGTGCCGGGATCGTACGTGGCTTCCGACATTTTCCGTAATTTCTCCCAGATCCTCGACCAATGGGCGACCGCTGACCCCGGAGTGCTCGAATACTTCGGGGGCAGATCCTTGATGACCCAATCCCACGGGCAATCCCTGATGTCCTTCTTCCGGGCACGGTACCGGATCAAGGGGCTGTACTTCCTGGATGAACCGGAAACCGCCCTGTCGCCCCGGACCCAGGTCGAGCTTCTCCAACTGCTCCGGGAGGCGAGCATGTCCGGCCACGCCCAGTTCATCATCGCCACCCACTCCCCCATTCTCCTCGCCTGCCCCGGTGCGGTGATCTACAGTTTCGATCACGCACCCGTCAAACCGGTCGAGTACGAGGATACCGAACACTACCGGATCTACAGGGACTTTATGGAAGACAGGAGCAGGTTCCTCAAGGCGGTGTAACGGATTCTCGGCACAGCGTAACTACTTGGCCCCGGTGGCGGCGCACGGTCCGAAGATAGGCCGTAAACCCTGTGCGGCTCTTCAACCGTACGTGCGTGTGTGCCTCATGAGACCGATCAGCACTGCCAGCGTGAAAACCAGGCCGAACCCGAAATAGATGAGCGTGAACGAAGAGGTGGATTGCGCACCCGAATCGAGGAGGGTGTCCCGGTTGACGATGTATCCCCAGTACAGGGTGAAAAGATAGTTGATGAAAAGGGCCAGCTTGAGCTTTCCGGAAATCAACGACAGCGTACTGAAAACAAGGAGCAAAACCACCTGAAATAAGGGAATCGATATCTCAGTGGTGTAAAGGAATTCCATGGTCCGTACTCCGCATTCTTTGTGCTCGGTAGACAATAAGCCATACGTCTTGATGCTCCGCCTCATAACGGCTGTCTGCATCTCCCATCGCGTCCGGGTCCATTAAACCTCAACCGGATGCCGGGTGTCAAGAAGCAGGGCGGAATCCCGGCCGCACCGCGTGCCCTCTTCTTCACAAGACCCCGGGCAGATCGAGGAGCGAATCCTGCGCACCGTGCGGATAGAACCGGTCGTGTTCCAAACCCCTGTGACTCATGCTTCAAACCAGTTTTCAACCGTCAGATTATCGAAATGCTCGAAGTCCGACTTGTTCCTGGTTACCAAAATGAGTCCGTTCACCTTGGCGATGGCTGCGATTTGACCGTCCACGAACGAAGGGGTAAACCCCTTGGCCGTCAATTTGGCACGCTGCTGCGCATGCCACCCGGCCGCCCTTTCGTCATAGGCAAGAATGTCCATATTCCGCCAAATGACCTCTTCAAGGAAGCTCTCGATCATTCGCCGCTTCGGCCCGTCCGGCAGGCGTAAACACCCGTACCGGAGCTCATGCCAGATCGGCGAGGCGGTTGCCACCTCATACTGGCGCTTTTCCAGCGCGGACATCACGTACGGGTTCGGTGCAGGCTTTGTGGCCTCAGAAAGGATGTTCGTGTCCAACAGGTACTTCACCATTCGATCTCGCATCTCCTATCTGGAGTGGTATCCCGGAGGCCTTCGAACTCCTCTCCGGAAATCTCGATGCCTTCCTGTTTGATCCGCTCTCGAAATGCATGCAAGGCAGGCCCGAGTCCTGTCGTCTTTCGCCTCAAGCGGTCGTATTCCTCAACGGACAACAAGACAGCCACAGTTCTTCCGTGCCTGGTGATCCTGGCGATGGGCCCCTTCTCGACCGAATGGATGATCGACGGTAGCTTGTTCTTCGCCTCAGCCACCGTGAACTCGTATTCCATCCTCATCCCCCTTTCCTGCCAGCGGTGAATCTTGAAAACAACTATAGCTATTTTTGTGGACACCATCAAGTGGAAAAGACCTGCCTGTACCCCCGATAGAGGGCTCTTGGCTCGACCGATGCTCTCGGGTGCCCCTGGTGGTGCTTCGATTCACGGTGCCTGCAAACCGAGTCTTCGCCTGGGCCCTTTCGGCGCATTTGTTCTCCGCGTCTGACCTCACACGAGACACGTAGACACAGTGCCAAGCGCTCTGCTTTCCCTCCTTTCGTCTTGTGTTTTGAACAATGCCATTGCATAGTTAAGCTTCGTAATACTGGACCTCACAAACTCAAGGATTCGGCACATCTTCGAAGAGATCGAGATCCGGGGCGGCCTATTTGGGAAGCCGACGGGCGTCCAAGACGCAACCACAGGGGAAAGCGGGGTGTTCATGGCCGGCGAGGCGACGCAAGGGCAGTTGGAGGGAGCGATCGTCACCTTTGAGATATCCACCAGGAACTTCCCAGCGGAAATGACGTACTTCTTCCATTCGCCTCCGACCACCCCAGTTGACCTGCTGGCTCGGCCCAGGCTCCGTGAGGAACACACGCCCAAGGAGGACAAGGTTCCATGAACGCACTGCCGTCCATCTTCGACACCTGCCGTCCGCGGCCCGAGATCCTCGCCGGGGAGCTCCCGGACGCCCTGTTTGCCGCGGACCTCTGGGACGTGGTTCGCAAGAGCGCCCACAAAGACTATCAAGACCCGGATCGGTTCTTCACCGGCACCCACCCCACGACAAATCTGAAGCTGCTCCTCAAGGATGTGGCCGAACGGCTGGACGGCGCGCAGGGCGGCACTTCCACCTTTCGGCTGGAGACGGGATTCGGAGGCGGCAAGACCCATAGCCTGATCGCCACGGTCCATGTGGCACGGGAAGGCCGCAAGCTGGCAGAAAGGCTGAAGGAGTACGGGATCACGCGACTTCCGCCTCCGGGTGCGACGCGGGTGGCCGCGTTTGTGGGTGAAAACTCCGATCCCCTGTCCGGCACCGAGCATGAGGTGGACGGTGTTAAGGTGCGCACCTTCACCCCATGGGGCCAAATAGCCCTGATGGCCGGAGATCTCGCCGGCTACGAGCAGGTCTCGGAGAACGACCTCCAGGGTGTGGCCCCCTCCAGGGATGCCCTGGAAAAGGCCCTGGGCAAGGGGCCGGTGCTGATCCTCATCGACGAGCTGGTCCTATACATGGCCCGGTGTTTTGCGCTGCCCGAGTCAAGCCCCAGGAGAAACATCGGCAGCCAGTGGTCCACCTTTTTCCAGACCCTCCTTTCCCTGGCGGCACACCGGCCCGAGACCGTCGTGATCCTCACCCTGCCCTCCGAGCAGGACGCCAATCACCGCGTCACGGGTGCGCTCAAGGAGGTGCTCCCGAGCGTCCTCGATGTGGTGGACGAGGTGGAAAAGACCGCAGCCCGCCAGGCCAGGAACCTGACTCCCACCCAGACGACCGAGCGTGCTGCGGTGCTGGCCCGCCGCCTTTTCGAATCCGTGGACACCTCGAAAGCCCCGACCATCGCCGACGCCTTTGTAAGGTACTACGAACAGCAGCGAAACGCCGGCGTGAACCTGGATCCCCGGGCCTTCGAGGCGGGGTATCGGGAGCAGCTCAGGGTGGGTTACCCCTTTCATCCTGAACTCATCCGGTTATTTTCCGAACGTCTGGCCGACATCCCTGAGTTTCAGGCAACCCGCGGGGCGCTTCGCCTCGTGGCCCGGACCATCCGCGGGGTATGGGCGCGCAAAGAGCAGCTCAAAGAGGCCCTTTTCCTCCAGCCCCATCACATCGACCTGACCCGGAGCGACCTTCGCGACGAGATCCTCGCGCGCCTGGGCCGCACGGCCTTCGAGCGGGGGTTGGAGGTGGACGTGGTGAGCCCCTCGGGGGGCACCCACGCCACGGAAGCCGAAACAGGCTGGCCGTGGCGGGCCGCCGGCGAGTCGTGCCTCGTCGCGTTCCTTCACAGTTTGCCCGAAGGGTCCCGGGGAGTGATGCCCTCCGAGGTGACCCTGGCGGTGGGGCGGCCGGGTGTGGACCTGGGCTATGTGGCTCGTGGGCTGGAGGATACCGAACGAAAGGCGTGGTACATGCGGCGGGAGGGGGAGCACTTTCTTTTTCGCACCCGGGCCTCGATCAACAAGCGCTTCCAGGAGCACTTGGCACGCCTCCAGGCCGAACCCGCGGTCGTCAAGAATACCCTGGACGACTGGATTCAAAGACTCTTTTCCGGGTTCAGGGACTTCAAGGTCATCCCCTTTCCGGAGGATCACACGGAGGTGCCCGACAAGGCGGAGCCCCTGCGACTTGTGCTCACCCATTACGACAAGGAATGCGCCCAGGTCGGGGGCGGCGACCGGCTCAACTTCACGAAGAAGATTTTCACCACCACCGGCGATCACGAGACGCCGCGCGGCTATCGAAACAGTCTTGTGTTTCTGCTGGCCGAGGCGACCCGCGTCGGCGGCCTGAAGGAGGCCGTGCGGTCGCTCATCGCCTGGGAACGGGTGGGAAAGGACATCGAAACCGAGCAGTCGAATGTCGCCCAGGCCGCAGGTGCGGACTACCAGACCCTGAAAAAGAAGGCCGGGCTCAATGGATCCGGCCTTCCGGCAGAGTTCGTCGCCTTGCACAACGACCTTTTTCAGGTCATCGAGAACCTCGGGCAGCAGCAGATCAACGTCCGCACCAAGGTGCTGGAGGGATACCGGGTGCTTGCATTTCCCAAAGGCGGCAGAGACGACGAGCAGGGCCTTTTCCGCACCAGTGGCGCGGGGAGCCTTCTCGAATGCTACCGGGTGGATTTTGGCGAGGTCCCCGAAGAGAAGGACAAGAAGTGGAAGAGCGTCCGGCAACCGGTGGCCGAGGCACCGATCCTCCAGTGCCTGAGGACCCATCAAAAGCTCGTGCCCGAGGCGAAGCAGGACCAGCCACTGGTCCTTGCCGGTGCAGTGGTCAGGCGCCCGCCCCTTTGGAAGGACGAAGAGACCAGGGTCAGCACCCAGGCCGTGTGGGACCGCATTCGACGGGAGCCCGAGGCCCCCATGGTGCTCAAGCCCACCGACCTTTTCCCCACCTTCCGGGACGGGCTCACTACGAGTCCCGACGCACTATGGGTCTACTACGTCGAGGGGGAGAAAAAAGTCTGGAACCGGGACAATGCCGCCGGCCTCTCGCCCGTCATCGCGGCCGGCCACTACCTGTACGATCCCAAGGCCGCAGCCCTGGAGGGGATCGTCCCTGTGGCCGGTGTATCGCCCCAGGACGTCTGGGACCACTTGTGGCCCAAAGAGGGCGTCACTCATGTTCCCACGGTTTCCGCCCCTGCCCTTCTCGCCTCGGCCAAGGCAAGCCCCCGCTTCCCGGTGCTCCCCGACCGCGGGGTGCTCTGGCAAGCCCTCCAGCAGGGCGCACGGGAGAACCGCTGGGTCCTCTACCTTCGGGGCCCGAGCATTGCCATAGGCGCACAGGAGATGAACGAATGGCCGGGAAGCCCCCGCTTCGAGGACAGCGTGGAGCTGTGGACGTACCAGGCCTCCCTCGACCAGGGGCTCTACCCGCGCAAGAAACAAGTCATGGAGGAAACTCCCACCCCCTTCAACCCGCAGAACCTCAAGATCCTCTGCTGGCCCGGCGGAGCGGACCGCGTGCCTACGCAAGACATGGAGCGCTTCGCGCGAAGCGTGTGGGCCCACGCAAGCCGCCCCATGTTTGAGGAATGCACCAGGGACGGACTCCAGGCCGGCCTCTGGGGGATCTGGGAGCAGGGCCCTCATGAGTCCTATTACACGAAGGACGACACGCCGCTGCCCGCCGTGCGGGTGAGTGCGCAGTGGATGCTCGTGGATCCTGAGTCCGAGCTGGCCAGATCTCTCGACTCCCTGCGCCCGGGCAAGGGACCCCAGCCGGTGGAGCACGTGGGCACGCCCCGCGAGGTGTTCACCCGGCTCTGGGAAGAGCTCACCGCATACAGCGACGTGCGGGTGGCCGAGTTGACACTCGACGTGAACCGGCGGGAAGGCCTCGACAATACCCTGCGCGCCACGTGGGCGGACCGTCCCCCATCCGCCGGCATCCGCTGCTCGGTAAACGCCGCGGGACAGCGAACGGGCGCGGGTGGCACCGAAACGGTGCATCTCGCTTACGAGGGACGCTTCGAGGAGGTGAGCACCCTGCTGGCACCGGTGTGGCCGTTTGAAAAAGGAGAGCTCGACGTGACCATCGCCGTCAGATTTACCTTCGATCCTCCCGTGCCCCTTACCGATGGGACCCTGGAAACCTACCGGGCGGCGATCATGGACGCTAACCAGGGTATGCTCCACGGCAGGGTCGTGCCGGTACGCAAGCGGCTGCCTGGCTCTCCGGCCCCATCTGGTGGAGAAGCGCAGGGCGAGGGGGACCTCTGATGGAACGGTTCCGCCTCCGGGTCCGGCACCAGCCCAAGCGGGGGGACCTGTGGGAGCTGAAACTCTTTCCCGACCGCCCGGACCACCTCATGCGGGAAGCAGACGGGCGCGAGCTGGGGACCTGCTCCAACCCCGAGGCCATCCACTGGCTCCGCCGCGTAGCCACGCCGTTTTTGAGCTGCGCCATAGAGCCCGGCCCCACCGCCGCCGTCTCCTTCAACGCGCGCTCCGGCCCGTGCTGGCTCCAATCGGAGGACGGCATGCGTCTGGCCCTGGCGTTTTCCGCGGCCAGATACCTGGTGACGGCCGGGCAGCGCGCCCGGTTTCAGGAGGGCCTGGCCGATCTTCCCTCGGAGGTGATCCTCTACTGGTTCACCCTGTGCTTCTATGGCTATCGTCAGGCCGCGGGCAGGGCCGCGCTGCGCACGCTGCTGACCCACAAGGAGCCCGAGCCCCGGAGAACGGTTGGACCCACCACACGACGACGTGGGGGAAAGGGGCGTGCTTCGGACGATCTCTTCGAAGGGCGCAAGGGAGAAATCCATGAGGACCCGGCCGAGTACACCTCGGTCACGAAGAAGGGCACCGCGCCGGTCACAGAAATGCCACGTGAGGTCCCCCGTGGAAGTTCGTCCGGTGTGAACAAGACGCGCAGGGTCCGACTGGGAGGGGGGGAAAAGCAACCGTGACTTTTTCGCAGACCGAATTTGAAGCATTGATCGTGGACGCGAGCAAGACTATCCGCGGGGATATCTCTTGGGGTCAGGATTACGTGCGGGTACGCACCCCGTTCCTTTATCCCGACGGCGACACCGTCGATGTGTTTGCGCGCACGCACGCGGAAGGTACCATCACCCTGACCGATTTCGGGGAGACCCTCCGTTGGCTTCGCACCCATACAGTGTCCCCTCGCAGGTCCGTCCGGCAGACACAGCTTATCCACGACACGTGTATGCACCACGGAACCGAGTTCTTCAAGGGGCAGTTGTTGCTCCGAAGCCCCGGACTCGAGGGCTTCGCGGAGGTGGTGATGCGCCTCAGCCAGGCGTGCCTCCGAGTGTCGGATCTGTGGTTCACCCCGCGCAGGCGCTCCATCGAGTCGGTGACAGACGAGGTGGCGGATTTCCTCGGAAGCAAACAGATACCTTTCGAAAGGGGTGAGCGTATTCCCGGCCGCTCGGGAAGAATCTGGCGACCCGATTTCCACACGCGGACCCCGCAAAAAAGCGCCCTCGTATACGTGGTGAGCACCGGGAGCAGGGCTGCGGCAAGGGGCGTTACCGAACACGTGCTCGCTTCGTGGTACGACCTCAGCCACCTGCGCCTGGGACCCTCATCCCTGGATTTCATCTCCCTGTTCGACGACACTGCGGACGTATGGTCCGGGGAGGACTTCGAGCTGTTGAAGGACCTGTCCTCCATCGCTCGATGGGCCAACCAGGACGAGTTCGCACAGATGCTGGAGGCGGCATGAGCCAGCCTTTTGTCCGTACCAAACCTTCGTTTCTGGAAGGCAGCCTGCCCTATGTTCCCTTCCGAGCAAAGGGTGTGACACTATGCCGCCTTCCTTTGTACTGACCGCCCACGCGGCCTTGGTGATAGCCGAAAGAGGCATCCGCATGGAGTGGGTCGAACGGGCACTAACGGCGCCCGACCGCACCGAGCTGGACCGGGAGGACCTATCCCTGCGCCACGCGCTGAGGAGCGTGCCCGAGTTCGGGGGCAGAGTGTTGCGCGTAGTCTACAACCCGACGGGCAGGCCGTGGCGAGTGGTCACCGCTTGTTTCGACCGGAGCCAGAGGAGAAAGCAATGAAAATCCATTTCGATCCTAAAGCGGACGCGCTCTACATTCGGTTGGACGATTCGGAAATCGTCGAGTCCGAAGAAGTGAAGCCCGGCGTGATCCTGGACTACGGCGATGCAGACCGGGTGGTCGGCATCGAGATCCTCCGTGTGCGCGAACGCATAGCCGAGCAGCACCTGCGACGCATGGACTTTGAGGTGGCCTAATCAGTCAGGAGACAATCGCCCATGGCCGGGACCTTCTTTCGCACCAAGCCGTCCTTCCTCGAAGCCGGACTCCCCTGCGCCTCCCTTTCGGCGGAATGCCAGCGGGACAACAACGCCCGCCAGCGCCCCCCCCAGAACCGCCTGCACATCTGGTGGGCCCGGCGCCCGCCCACCATCAGCCGGGCTGCGCTGCTAGCGGCGTTGTTGCCTTACGACCTCCATATCGAGGAGTCGATGCTCCAGCCCCTGATTCCCGAACCGGAGCTAACTGTTCTTGACAACCTCCAGCCGAAGTTGAAGAGCAACCAGGACTTCTACCGAAAGCTCTTACAGTCGGTAAGACCCACAGCGCTCCCAACTGCCCATATCCAGTTTCTAAGATCACTTGGCGTGAGGGGTGATGCGGCTGCCGCCTATAATCGCATGTCTTTGCGCGATGAATTGAGCGCCGGAGGTCCGAAGGTAGTACTGCCAGACGCTCTGACGTACAGACACCCCCCGGCCATCAGCGTAGGGCCAAGTAACGAACTGCTGTTGGCGCTTCGGAGAGAGGCTGAGTCGCTGCTAGGCGTACCGGAAGACCAACCTGTGGTGGTGCTGGACTTTATGGCCGGTGGTGGCGTTATTCCCCTTGAGGGTGTCCGTTATGGCATGAAAGTGTTCGCAAATGACCTGAACCCCGTAGCGGCCCTTATTCTACAGGCTACAGTCCATTACCCCGCCCGATTCGGGGGAGCGCTTTCCCTATACTTGTGGACGAAGGCACGAGAAATCAGTTCTGCAGTTCGAGCCCGGTTGGGCCACCTCTTCACGACTGAAAGGGAGTCCAGGTGGTGGAATGCACTCGATAAAGTCGAACTCGAGCGGTTCCGCTCCAAACAGGTCGAGAAGCTCGAACCCTGCGGGGATGCGGTGACTCTCGACTACCTCTGGCTGCGCACCGTCCCCTGCTCCAACTGCCACCTCAACATCCCCATCTCAACCAACTTCCACATCGTGAACCGGAAGGGCAAACCCGAGGCGGCCATCGCGGCCTTTCCCGAGGTGCCGCCCGAGGGAAGGGGCAACGACTGCACTTTTCGTATCGTGAAGAGAAACGAATGGAAGCACTGCCGGTGGCCGAAGCCCGGTTTCGACGGATGGCATCCGCGCAACACCCCGACCTTCAAGGGAGGCGACGCCCTTTGCCCCCGGTGCGGGAACGTCGTGGACGGCGAAGAAGTCAAGGCCATCGCGAGAAACCGGCCGGGCGGGCTCCCGGCACGGATGTACGCCGTCTGCTCCCAGGTGCCCGCCAAGCTCACCTACAAGAACGGCGACGAAAAGGTGCGGTATTTGTGGCGCTTCCGGGCCCCCAGCACCGCGGACATCGAAGCGTGCCAAGCGGCCGAGAAGGAGCTGGCGCGTCTGCTTCCCGGGTGGGAGGCCGAGGGTCTGGTGCCGGATGAGGAGATTCCGGAGGACATGGAGGACAAACGTCCCCGGGAGTACGGGATGCCTCGCTGGCGGGATCTTTTCCTCCCCCGGCAGCTTCTCACCAACCTCACCGTGCTCGAAGAGATCCGCCGCGCCCAGGCCCGGGCGCGCAGGGAGCTGCCCCCAGACGAAGCCGAGGCCGTGGGTGTCTACCTCGCCTTCATTCTGAGCAAGGTCGTCAACTACAACAGTGTGAACACGTTCTGGCACTATGGGCGCCACACCGTTACGCAAACTTTCTCGCGGCATGATTTCGCCTTCCGCCCTTGCTTTTGCGAATTCGAGGGCGCCCGCGAAACCGTCCTATGGGGTGCATCCCAGGTGATCGGCGCCTACGAGGCCCTCGCGGCCCTTATCCACGGCGAGCCGGTCAACTTGGAGGAGGGAGGCGGAGACGACGAGGCTTCGGACATGGCCGAGGAGGGCGGCAACGGGACCGAGTTCGCCGAAGACGACGAGGGCGAGGAAGAAACCGAGGAGAGCCCGGCCGCCGACACTCCAACCCCCAGCGGCAACCCCTACCATGTCCGCCCCGAGGTCATCGTCCCCACCGTCACCTGTGAGGACGCCGCGGCCCTTTCGGTACCCGCGCCGGGCACGGTGCACCTGATCTGCGTGGACCCGCCCTACTACAACAACGTGCAGTACGCGGAGCTGTCGAACTTTTTCTATGTGTGGCTCAAACGGGCGCTGCGCGATTATCCGGGGCTCGCCCACCTGTTCCGGGAGCCGCTGGCCGAGTCGAACCGCGAGGCCGTGGCCAACGCGGCCCGGTGGGCGCGGCAGGCGCAGATGGATCAGGGCGCCTGGAAAGCGCGTTACGACGAAGCCTACGAGGCGCTGCGTGCCCGGAAAGTCAAAGTCAAAGAAGCGCGGGAAAGGGCCCTGGAGGCAGCGGGTCCGAAGCCGGCTTCCGCCAAGGAGCGCGCCGACCGGTTCTACGAGGACAAGATGGCCGCGGTGTTCCGCAGGGCCCGGCAGCTCCTGCATCCCGCGGGCCGCATGGTGGTCATGTTCAACCACAAGCAGACGTGGGCCTGGCGCGCCCTCGGCATGGCGCTTATCCGCGCCGGGTTCGAGGTAAGAAGCTCGGTGCCGATCCACACCGAGGCCGAATCGAGCCTCAACATCCGGGGGCTCGACGCGGCGAAGAGCACCATCCTGCTCCTTTGCGTTCCCCGCGAGGAAAAAGAACAGCTCGTGGGCAACTGGGCCAACGTGCAGGCCGGTGTGGCTGAAGTGGCCCGGAACGCTGCGAACCACTTTCACCAGCAAGGTATCGCCGGGACGGACCTCTACCTCTCCGCTCTGGGACCGGCCCTTGGCGAGGTGGCGCGCCACTGGCCGGTCACCGATTTTGCGGGCCGGGAGGTGGAGCTGGCCGACGCGTTGGAGCAGTCGTACCGCTCGGTAGGGCATTGGCGCCTCAAGGAGCTGCTCCGGGAGATGTCGTCCGGGGCCGCGGAGCTCACCGACCGCTGCGAGGGGTTTTCGGCAGAAGCCGCGGACCGCGACTCCCAGGCCCTGTGGCTCTGGCTCGATACCTTCGAGGGAGAAAAGGCGGGAAGCGACGAGGTCCGAAAACTCGCCAGGTCCCTCAACGTGGATCCCGCTGATTTTCAGCGCATGGGCCTCGTGGACGCGGAGAAGGAGGTCTTCACCCTCCGGACTCCCCAGGAGACCGATTTGCGGCTCCTGTCCCTTCGCCTCAAGCGAGAGCCGGTCGCCCGCGGCCGGGCCTCCCGCGCGGCCGACGTTTGGGAGGAGCGCACCTTCCCGGGCTTTCTCGGTGCCGCGGTCTGGAACGCCGTCGGCCTCATGGCGGGCGAGGGCGCGGCCGGGCCCTCCGGTCCGGATGCTTTGCGCCGGTGGCTCGACGAGTCCGGCTACGGGCAGCAACGCGACTTTTTCGGCGCCTTCGCCGTCACCCTCTACCTCTTGGAACGCGTCTTCAGGGGCCGCCGCGAGGGCGACCTGTGGGATGACACCGCCCGACACGCCCGCCGGGCGTGGGACCTGGTGATAAAGGACTGGCGGGTGTAGGTCATGTGCTGCGCCGGCGGCGATGATTTCGCGAGGACTACCAAATGACCGTGAAACGTCTGGAGCTCCATAAATTTTCTGTATTCCAAAAAGCGGAGATGGATTTCTCCCCGGGCATCAACGTCTTTATCGGTGCGAACGGCACAGGGAAGTCACACCTGCTCAAGCTGCTCTACTGCCTTCTCAAGACGGCAGAAAACGCCCACCGGGACCGCACTTCCGACGAGAAGCACGTCACCGCCAAGCTGCGCGAAAAGCTCGGGCGCGTTTTTCGGCCCGATGAGCTAAATGTGGGCAGGCTGGTGCGCCGCACGCGGGGGCGGATCAGCACCCGGGCGTGGATCGACACAGACGGCGGGGAGATCGGGTTCACCTTGTGGAACCGCGGGGACCTCTCCCTCCATCCGTCCTCCCAGATCAGCATCCCAGGCGCTTCGCTTTTCATCCCCTCCCGGGAGGTCCTCTCCATTTACGAAGGGTTCATTCAGGCTTACGAGAAGCGGGAACTGGCCTTCGATGAGACCGTTTACGATCTCTGCGTGGCCCTGGCCGGGTCCCCTCTTCGGGAAACGTTCGCCCGCGAGGTGACCGGACTTGCCAAACCACTGGAAGACATGCTCGGCGGCCATGTGGTGCTCAAGGGCAACCGCTTCTACCGCAAGACCAAGGATGGGCTTTTGGAGGCGCACCTCCTGGCCGAAGGCCTGCGCAAGGTCGCCAGTCTACTGCACCTCGTGCAGACCGGATCCTTGAGCCCCGGTGGTGCCCTGTTCTGGGACGAACCCGAGGCGAACCTGAACCCGCGACTCATCGCCGAGTTCGCCACCCTGGTGCAGGAGATCGCAGCGGCGGGGATACAGGTCTTCCTGGCCACCCACGACTTTTTGCTCAGCCAAAGCCTTTCCCTTGCGGCCGAGTACCCGCACACGATGAAGGCACCGCTCCGGTTCTTCGCGTTGAGCCTGAGCAAAGCAGGGGCTGCCCGGGTCACGGTCGGTGACAACCTCGTGGAGTTGGAGCCGAACCCCATCTTGGAGGAATTCGCAGCCCACTACGACCGGGAACAGAGGCTCTTCGCTCAAAGCCACCATCAGGCAAAGAAGGCGCGATCATGAGCACGGTGCTGGACGAGGGAGGGCTGCGGTTCACCTTCGGAGACGGATGGATCGCGGAGAAGTATGACGGTCACGGGGACTACCTGGGTGGCGTCCAGACGCTGACGGGTTCCAAGGCCGTGGACTTCGTGGCTTTGAACCAAGGCCTGCGGCTTCTGCTTCTGATCGAAGTAAAGGACTTTCGGAACCACCGTATCGAGAACAAGAAGCGGGTCGGCGGAGACCTCGCAACCGAGGTCGGCCACAAATGCAGGGATTCCGTGGCCGGTATGGTGGGGGCCCTGCGTACGGGTACGGTACCGGGGTTTTGGAGACCATACGTGCGTTTTCTCGCCGACAGGTCCAAGGAGGTCCGAGTCCTGCTTTGGCTCGAAGAGGACCGGAACTACCCGGGTGAAGTAGAGAAGAGAAACCACAAGGCCCGACAGGGGATTCTTGCCCAAGAGGTCAAAAAGGCCTGCCGCTGGCTGACCCGAAAGGCTTTTGTGGCCAGTCGTGCAACCTATGAGGCAGAGATCCCGGAACTCGCTGTCAATGGTCTTCCGACCCGACCATAGGCCCGGTGTCCAAGCCTCAGAAAGCGTAAACAAGGATGACAGCGTGCGAAATGATGCACCACGAAGCACTCAGGTCAATGCTTGCGCAGCGCTGCCAGAACCCGGAAGGCTGACTCATGCAACCAAAACCGAGCGGAAGACACTGCCGATTGAAGACGGCTGGTCGGAGCTATGGGAGGACGGGCGGTTGAGCTTCCAGGACCTCACAGAGCTACGGCGCAAGTACGCCGGCCAGGCCGGCGAGCTCATCAACGCCTTTTACGTTCCGGTCCTGAAGCAGGCCGTCCGATATGACCGGCAGGCAGGATACTTCGATTCGGCGAGCCTGGTGCAGATCGCCGAGGGTGTGGCCGGGTTCATCCGCAATGTCCGCGCGCGGGCGGAAATACCCGAGGCCCCCATGCGGGTCGTCACCGGCGCCACGTGGTCGCCGGAGGACACCGCAGCCTATGAGAAGGGAATCCATGCCCTCCGGACGAGTCTGGGGACCACCCTGGTCCGCCACTTCGAGCCCTCGGACGAACAGTGTCTTCTTCTCGGGCTTCCCAAGGGCTGGCGGCCCGAGGCGGACCAGATCGCACGCCACCGGTTGGGCGCTCTTGCTTGGATGGTCGCCGCGGGCCTCATGGAGGTGCGGGTTGCGCTGCCCCTGGACCCTTCCGGCCGCCCCTACCATCCCGGCAGGGGCGGGGCGCTCTTCCATCCCAAGGCAGGCGTTCTGTGGGACGCGGAAGGCAGCACGATAGTCTTTCAGGGCTCGGTGAACGAGACGGGCGCCGCCTGGCACCGCAACCGGGAGAAGATCGAGGTCAAACGCTCGTGGTTCTCCGGCCAGGACACACAAGACATCCAAGACGAGATAGAGGAGTTCGCATCGATCTGGGATGGCCGGGACCCGCAGCTACTGGTCCTGCCGCTCCCCGAAGCTGTCCGCGAGTACCTGGTCCGCTTCGTCCCTCCCGACGGCCCACCCGACCGGGACCCCTTGGAAATCCCCGAAACGCCCGAAGCGATTCCGGAAGAGGATCGCCTCACCGCTAGGCGCTTCCTGGAAGCACCCCGGATGCCCGGCGGGGCAGCCTTGGTGCTCTCCCCCCTGTGGGCCGACGGCGCGCCCCTCAAGCTCTTTCCCCACCAGCAGCGGGTGGCGGCTCGCACCACCCGTGAATTTCCCCAGGCGTTTCTCTTGTGCGACGAGGTGGGACTGGGCAAGACCATCGAGGCGGGCGTCTCCCTGCGGGCCCTTCTCCTTCGGGGTGCGCTTGGTCGGACTCTGATCGCGGCACCTCGCGGTCTCGTGCGACAGTGGATGGAAGAGCTTCGGGAGAAGCTTGCCCTCACGGCCTGGTTTTACGACGGCAAGGTCCTCAAGGACGTCGGAGGGCGGGTGCGCCTGGTGAGCCGCCCCTTGGATGAGAACGGGATCGTCATCGTCTCCCGGCACCTTGTCGCGCGCACCGACCGCCGAGACCAGGTTCTCCATGGTGCGCCCTGGGACCTGATGATCGTGGACGAGGCCCATGCCGCCAGGCGGCGGGTTTTCGGCAATGACGAACCGAACCATTTCCTCAGCCTGCTCCAGGAGATGAAGACAAGGAGGCTTTTCCGCAGCCTTTGGCTGCTCACGGCCACCCCCATGCAGCTCGATGCCCGGGAGGTCCACGACCTCCTTTGCCTTTGCGGCCTCGACGCGCCGTCCTGGGACGGTTGGAACCACGCACAGGGCTTTCTGGATTTCTTCGAGCATCTGCGCGCTTTCCCTGCGAAACGCCCCGTGAGGACGGACGTCATCCGCATGACCCGCATCGCGGTGGCCCGTGGCGCCGCGGACCTGAACCCCGTGCAGGGGCCAGGCCCTTCCGGGCCATGGTCCGACTTCCAGTGGAAATCCTTCGTCCGCAAAGCACGCACGGGAACCGGGCTCGCACTTGCCCTGGAGGCCATGAATCCGGCCCAGGCCGAAGCCTTGACGCCGCACCTAACCAGGCAGACGCCCTTGGCCGTGTACATGTTCCGTCACACGCGAACGACCCTGCGGGCCTACCAGGAGAAGGGGCTTGTGCAGGGGCTCGCCACCCGGCGACCGGTGGATGTGCCGGTCCAGTTCGACACGCCGGTGGAAAATGCGCTGTACCGCCGGATCGACGAGCTGTGCTCGCGTTTTTACCGGTTGGCCGACTTGCCGCCGGACGAAAGGAGCGGTGTAGGCTTTCTCATGGCGGTGTTCCGAAAGCGCCTGGCATCGAGCTTCGAGGCCTTCCGGAAAAGCCTGGAGCGGCGAAGGGACGCCATCGAGAACGTGCAGCGCGGGGTCGTAGCGATTGCCCCCCACGGCTTCCAGGAGGACCTGTCCATCGAAGAGGGGGAGTTCGAGGAGGAGGCCGAGGGCGAGGAGATACTGGATCGGGAACAGGAGCGTCTTGTGCGCCTCCAGCAAGATCCGCTACGGCGCGCCCGGTTGGAAGCGGAGCGTCAATACCTCCAGGCATACATCCGGGACCTGCAGCAGATGCCCGTGGACCGGAAGTTCGAGGTCTTTGTGCAGGCCCTCACCCGGTTCGTGGAACAGGGCCGGCGAGTCATCGTCTTTACCCAGTACCTGGACACCCTAGATTTCATTCGCAGCCGGCTGGTGCACCGTTTTGGAAACCGGATCGGCTGCTACTCGGGCCGGGGCGGCGAGGTGTGGGACCCGGCCTGCAACGACTGGCGGGAGGTGGAAAAGGCCGAGATCAAGGCCAGGTCACACAGGCACCACGCCCAAAGCATCCGGGTGCTTCTCGGTACCGACGCGGCCTCCGAAGGGCTGAATCTCCAGCAGTTCTCCTGTCTCGTGAACTACGACCTGCCGTGGAACCCCATGCGCGTGGAACAGCGCATCGGCCGCATCGACCGGATCGGCCAGGAGGCCCCGGAGGTCCACATCGTCAACCTGTACGTGATGGGCACCATCGAGGAGGACACGTACAGAACCCTCAAGGACCGTATCGGCGCCTTCGAGGACGTGGTGGGGCCCTTGCAGCCCATCTTAGCACAGATGCCCCGGATCCTGCGTCGGGTAGCTCGGGGCGAGCTGGAGCGGGAAGAGGCCCGCCGCCTTCTCGACGAGGCGGCCATGGAAAGGCCAAGGACGGCCATCGGGGAGCTGGAGGGGTACACCAAGGACGAGCCGACCGGTCCAGGGGAAACGGCGATTCCCGGCTTGCAGATCACCCAGGAGGATCTGGCAGCCTGGTGCCTCTCCCATCCGGCACAGGGTATGCGGATCGTCGCGGTGCCGGAACCTGGGTTGCAGACCCCGAACCCCAATGGCATCCGTGCGTGTCACTCGGTCACTTGGGCGTACGCGCCGTCTCACCTGGGCATCGCACCCCACGAGGAAATCCTCGTCACCTTCAACGGGGCCCTGGCCGACCGGCACCCGCCCACGGCACCCGGCGGGGACGATACCCCGGCCAGCCGACACGCACGCGAGGCAGTGCGCCTTTTGACCTGGGGCGACCCTTACCTGCAAGCCTGGCTGGAAGCGTTTTGCGCGCAGGACGACAACACGAATTTCCCGGTCGGCCTCCAGCCTAGAGAAACCACTCCGGCATGAACCCGTCGACGCATCCTGTTTTCACCATCGGCCACTGCAAGCACCCGATAGATGCGTTCGCGGCCCTGCTGCGCAGACACTGTGTGACCGCTGTGGCGGATGTGCGTTCGGCGCCGCACAGCCGCTTCAACCCCCAGTTCAACAAGCAAGCCATCAGTCGCAGCCTGAACGAGCACGGCATCGCGTACGTATTTCTCGGACGCGAGCTTGGTGCCCGCCCCCAAGACCGGTCGTGCTATGCGGATGGCCGGGTCTCTTACGCGCGTCTGGCGAAAACGGGCCTCTTCCTCAGCGGCATCGACCGTGTCCTCCAGGGTGCGAATGCCCACCGCCTGGCCTTGATGTGCGCGGAGAAGGAGCCCCTCGCGTGCCACCGCACCCTCCTTGTGGCCCGTGCGTTAGCGGAGCGCGGTGCTCGGGTGGTACATATCCTCACCGACGGCACCCTGGAGTCCCACGAGGCCGCGATGGAACGGCTGCTCCATGTCGTCGGACCGCCCCACCGGGACCTCTTCCGATCCAGGGATGAACGGGTCGCCGAAGCTCTGGCCCGGCAGGAGGAATGGGTGGCAGGGCAAAGATGACATCGCGCGGTGCCTGTTTGAGCTGCGGCAGGTATAGCCCGCTCGCCCACAAACTGCGCTTCTTTTACCCTCACCCCGACTCTGCCCCAGTGGGAGCGCCGCTGTGCGAATCACGCCTCCGCGCCGGTTCGCCGACCCTCCTGGCTGCGGTATGGAATACCGTTTCGAATTTCACACAGCCGAGGCGGGAGAGGAGGGGGCGTGCCTCATTTGCAATCCCACCTCCCCACCCTATGAAAGGTTCGGGCCCGACTTCAATCCCTCATTTTTTCTGCAGCTTCTCGTCAAGCCAGAGGAACCTGGTGAAGTCATGAAACGCCCCCTCATACCCTACCTCATACTCACCATGGTAATTCCTTACCCAAGGCTGCCAAAACGTATAACTGTACGAAGTCGGCAGCGTGATCATGATACACTGTTCGTACATGTGCGGCAGGATATTCCTGTAAATTCGACACTTCTTGTCCCAATCGAACCAGTTCTGTTCGACGCCGACGCGTGCCTCGTTGACCTTTGGATCGTCAACCATGCTCGAGTTCATCCAATTTCCAGGTGTCCAATCTAGAAACCTGAAGGAGTTGCAATTGTTTTGGCCGCCATACACCATCTGCGAGTGCTTCCAAGAATTTCGTTGACTCGTGTAAACAGCGTACTCTTTCACGTCGAGTGTGAGGTCCACTCCAATTTCGGCCCAGAAGGCTTTCACTATGGACAGAAGGTCCACCGCCGTTGATGTACAAAGTACTTCAGTCTTGAAGCCATTCGGGTAGCCGGCCTCGGCCAAGAGCTGCTTTGCCCTGTCCGGATGATACTCGTAGAGTTTTCTGGTCGATTCGGGAAGCTCCTCCAGTGGGATGTAAATGTCCTTCAAATCCGAAATGGGCGCTACAGGTGCTCCCAATATTACACCTCTGCCCCCGTAGTAAGTATCGAGAAGTTGCCGGTTATCTACTGCCATCATCAGGGCTTGACGGACCCGGATGTCGGTGAAAGGCGGAGTATCGAGCCTCATGTAGATCGAGGGTGCGGAAGTGGTCACCCATTCGAGGTATTTGAGTTCAGGGTTGGTCTTCATCAGGCCGGCCGCGTCCTCCCAGCCGACCGGAGCGGTAAGACCTCCAATATGGTCCAGCTTGCCCGTGCGCAACGCCGCCATTCGTGTGGAGACATCCGGTATGATCAAGTACTTGACACCGTCCAGGTAGGGTAGCCGGTTCTCCGGACGGAAGGGGTCCTTCATCCAGTAGTTGGGGTTTCTGACAAAGGTAGCAGAACTTCCGGAAACGTAATCTACCAGCATGAACGGCCCTGTGCCGACGGTATTTCTCCAGTCTCCAAGGTCTCCGTACTTTTCCACTGCCTCGCGCGGCACGATTTTCGTGTAAAAAGCCACCGGATAATGTACCGGTCCCAGTCTTCCTGGCAGGGCTTTTACAACGACGGTCCATCGGTCCGGCGCGGTTATGGAAACCAGATTCTTTTCCCAGGGGAAATTTTTGCTGTGGTAGGACTTGGGACTTTCCCACAGGCGTTTGAGGCTGAAGACGACGTCATCGGCGGTCATTTCCCTTCCGTTGGTCGGCGGCTTATCATGGAAGTGGACCCCCTGGCGAATGTGGAAGATCATCGTCGTATCATCAGGTATCTCCCAGCTTTCAGCCAATCTGCCGGTCGCCACATCCAGGGGGATGAGAGTGTGCTGAGCCCAGCTAACCTGACCTGTTCCTGCCGGCCCTTTGGTCCAGTCCCCCTGCAACAGGTCGTCATGAGTCTGGCCCATGGTCGTCGCAAACCAGTTCAGGCCGAAAAACTCGTCAAAAAAGAGCGCGTCCGCAGTCTGGCAGTAGTTGAATACTCCCCCGTATTTGGCCTTTTCCGGTGCCGCTGCGTTGTCTTGCGTCGGCGCCGTATCCTTCTTGGCTAGCAGCACCGGCTTTTGTTCGAGTAGAGACGCCGCTGTCGCATACGGAATTCCTGTCATCAGTGTGGCCGTCAAGATACTCAGTACCAACCAAAATGTCGTCGCTTTCATCTTCTTTCCCTTTCTTTTAGTCTCCCATTTTGATTTGTTCTGTCTGATTGCCCTTTCCAGCCGACCCGATGCATTTTCACTCATATGTGGTTATGAACTGCTTTTCTTTCTGAAGGCGACTATGGTAAATGAATTTTGGTGTGTCAAGGAAAAACCAGATTGGCCTGTTGCCCCTCCTCTGTAAGCGTGCCGCCACCGGCGGGATGCCGGGCCCAGGTCGCCCGAGTAGCTACACCAGCTAAGGGAGCCGGAAGAAATAAAATGTCCAGGAGAGCGCTCATATTGGGGTCAGATTCGTTCGATCCGAGAGCCAAAACCCGCAGGAACAGTGGTTCTATTTCGAGCGGTTTTGGATCGAGGATCGGATGAAGATGGCCGGAATAGGAGATGCTAAATTGCGGCATTTTATTTCTTCCGGGTCCCTAATTCTACTTTGTCACATTTGGATTGAGCAGAAGCCAGGTACTTCCGCCCACTGGGGCGAGCAGAGGAAGTACCAGTGCACTTATCTGTCAGCGTGACCTCTTGGCGTTGGTTCCTTCGCCGATTACCTCCCAATAATCGAGCCAGACCGGCTTCTTGTCCTTCGCCTCGGTGCGCCTCCAAGACCGTGCGGCAGGCCAGGGGGGCCAAACGTGGGCCTCTGCTGAATCGGGAGTCGGTCTCACTTACGTTTCGGCTTCAGATCGGACCCCGCAATTCTTCGCCTCAAATCAGAGCCACCGCGCTCCCAGCA